>MDTB01113085.1_pt1 | contig 27663 bp, 21 predicted proteins | sample 811161 | NCBI WGS metagenome assembly MDTB01 (sample SAMN05326650, study PRJNA326480) | marine metagenome | isolation source: seawater | place: Mediterranean Sea | collected 2009
AAGCCCAATTTGATTCAGCGGCGTTATAGTCATGAAGAATGTTAAAATACCCACCAGCATTATTATTAGAAGGTATATTTATATAAAATATTAGTTCACCAGAACCACTGTTTAACTCTCCAAATTCATGTATCACATCGTCATCTTGTTCAATAAGAATGGATTGTGATCCAGAATAAAATCCAGGACTACTTATATCTGCACCAGAGTTTGTGTTATCCCATCCAAACCATTCAGATGTTTGCGTGTCTATATTTCCAGTACTGTAATTTTCAAAACCTTCAAACCATATTTGGTTGCTACATGGAGCCCATTCGTATGCATAAGTACACGAACCATCGTCAGTATTAGCATTTGGATTATAATTGTCCGCATTTGTATCTGTACATCCTTCAACTATCAGGTTAATACATGAACCATCATCAACATTTGCGTTTGCATCAAATTCTATATAGTTTTCATCGGTGCATCCAAGATATTCACAAGAATCATCACTTGTATTAGCATCTGGATTATAATTATCTGCTTCAGCGTCTGTACATCCATAGACTGGGTCTCCAATACTTACACAGAAGTTATAAGACTCAGAACATGGTGTTCCGTCATATAGTGATTCATCTCCAAGCGATTCACATCCACCAAATAATGCATCATTTTCTTGAAAGAGAATACCTCCATCTTGATCGATCATTGAAAATGGAGCTCCATCTACTGTACATGACCATTGTGATCCAGCGAGTCCATCTCCATAACTATCTGTTATTGTAAACGTATAGCATCCTGCACTTAAGCATATTTCTTCTTCTTGAAGGCTACCTCCTTCTTCCATTGATGCAGATGAGCTTCCACCTGGATATGTGCCTGCACTTACTGAAGCTACAGTTGTTCCATTTTCATTTGTTATTTCCCAGCTTATCTCTTCACCATAACAATCTAGTTGTAATGATAATTCAACATTATTATCACATTGATACTCGCAGGATCCATCATTTACAGTTGCATTTGAGTTAAAATTTATAGCAGTTGTATCTGTACATCCAAATACAGCATCAGAGTCGCAAAATGCACTTTGATTAGGACATACTGCACCGTCAGTATTTTCACATATCCAATCAATAAAATACGAAACTCGAGCATATACTCCAGGATACCCAGCCTCAGCACAACCATATCCCCAGCTTACTACTCCAGATTGTAGAAATGTTTCGCCATCCGCAGCTAATACGACCATTGGACCTCCACTATCGCCTTGGCATGAATCATAGCCTCCATCAGGATATCCAGCCATTATCATATCTGCATCAATTTGATTTCCACCGTAATTAGATTGTGTTGTAATTGGAACATCCACAACTTGTAATTGTGATGAGTTTGTAGTTCCTTCAGTATTTCCCCATCCCGAAATCCACGACATTTGTCCAGGGTCTTCAACTCCCAATGCAACTTGTTGGTCACACATTAGTACAACAGGTTGAGTATTATTATTGAATGTTATAGGATTTTCTAAACGAATAAGAGCAATATCGTTATTCATGCTGTTAGAGTTATAATTTGGATGTGAAATTATTTCAGCAGCATCGTACACTGTTCCTCCTTGTGCGTAATATGAATCACTTCCGCACCTAATAGATGTACTGTTAGCTGACTCGCCTTGAACGCAATGTGCTGCAGTAAGAATCCAGTATTCATTAATTATTGATGCACCGCAGTATGCACTAAAACCACCACCCCAGCCAGCTCCACCTAGAGCCACTTGGTATGGATATTCCTGGATATTAGCATCCACTCCGCCAACAATGTCTGTTTGAGCGTATATATTGTTGAAATAAACTATAAAAATTGAAAAAAATAAAACTCTTGCCATCTGTTATAAAATTATATATGTTATCTTAAATAAAGATACAAAAAAGAACAATCATTCTGAAATCAGGAATTGATTTATTTATCACAGCTTTTATTTTAGTTATAATTTCAATAGGATTTTGTTGATTTTTTATAATATAATTAGATACCACCTTTCGTCGATATTTTTTTGTTTGCTTACTATTTTGCTTACTATTAAGATGGAGTTTTAAGAACTTATTAAATTCAGATGAATTTTTTATGCTTACAGCTATTTTATGTTTTATAAAGTAATTAGCTTCTTTAAATTGTATATGTTTGGGTCCAAATAATATAGTGTTACCATGTATTGCTGGTTCTAGTATATTATGAATCCCTTTATTAAATCCTCCGCCTACATATGATGTGTTAGTATATTTATATAGATGTTTAAGAATACCAAAAGTATCGACTACTAGAATATTAGGATTAGTTTTTTTTCTATTTATTTTCGAATAAAGACTCATTGAGGGTAAAAAAAGTTGCATTAATTTTTTAATAGTAAAATCGTTGATTTCGTGAGGAATTATGATGTGTTTTAGATCTTTGTTTTCTTTAATGAAATTAATTATTACAGGGTAGTCATCTTCTTCTGTACTTCCATATATTATAACTTTATCATTTTTAATGAAATTAGTAATTTTTTCATCATCAAATTTTTGACATGAATCCTTTACAATTTGATTGATTCTTATATTGTTAATTAGTAAGGTGTTATTAATATTTAGATTATTTAATTTATTCATCGTAAACTTATCTAAACAAAATATAGATGTAATTAATTTATAATATTTTTTATAATAGATTTGTCTTATCCAATTATTTACTTTTAAAGGATGTAATTTGCATCCAATTAAAATTATTGGGATTTTTTTGTTTCTAAGTACTTTAATCATGTTAGGCCAAACATCATTTTGAGAAATGAGTACTAATGATGGGTTTATATGGTTAATAAAAGAACTCATCTTTGATTTTATATCAAAAGGTAAATATGACATACTTTCAACTAAATTAAAATCATTAAAGTTATCGTAGCCTGATGAAGAAAAAAAGGTCAAATGTATTTTTGAGTTAATTTTTTTTAGTTCAGGAATTAAGGATTTGATAAACTCATATTCCCCTAGAGAAGAACAATGTATCCAGATGGTTTTGTGTTGATTTTTTTTAATATTTGTAAATATTTTATTTTGTTCTTTGAACCAAAGTTTGAACCTGAGCGGAAAAAACCAGGGTATTTTTGATAAAAAATAAATGCTTTTTACAAAAGTATTATACATCTTAATTCAAATTAATAAATATAGTATCTTTCTACTTTTCTTTGATTAATTGGAATTATAAAGCCAGTTTTTAGACCAAATAAATAATCTTTTCTTTTCAAGTTGTCGATACTTTGAGTATTGTAATTATAGCCTCTTAAACTCTGAGTAAAACCTTGTATTGATTCTAGACCTATTAAATATCTGATATTATTTTTTTTGCTAAAATGTAGATATCCAATAAACTGTTTAGTTGCAATACCTGCTGATAATCTGTCATATCCCTTTAATAATTCTTCACTTAACTGTGGAAGTTGTACTGTTAATGTTTCAATAAATATTTTATGGTATAGATAGCCCATACCAACTGAAATGAGAATACCTGAATCACTGTTTTTCTTTTTTAGTTTAATATACTTGCCAATATTAAAATCTATGTGACCTCCTCTTTGAAACAATCTAATTGTTGGAATTTCACCATTTTGACTAATCAAAGATCCATTATCACCATCAATAGCATTAAATAAAGCATTATCCTTTACATTATTGCCAAATAAGAATCCAGATTCTACATTAAATATTATGTTTTTTTGTGTTTTGTACATGAAAGTTCCACTTACATCAGAATTGCTACCAAATCTTTTTGCAAGATCACCTCTAGGAAATTGAATAGAATGATTTAAGGAGAAAAATATCAGATTTTCATTTTTTATTTTGTCATTATTTTCTTGACAAAAAATTATACTGGTAAATAAAATAGTGAAAATCAGGTGTCGATACATAAATCAAAATTAATTAAAAAGTTCGTATCAATGTATTTTAATTTATATTTAGTAATATATTTATTATTAATAATAATGAATAAATTAAAAAAAATATTAATAACAGGAGAATCTGGCTTTATTGGCTCTCATCTGATAAAACATTTTGTTTGTAAATATCCAAATTATATAATTCATGGACTTGATAGTTTAACATATGCTGCTAATAAAGACTTTACTAAGGATTTAGTCTCGCATCCTAATTATTTTTTTCATCAAATAGATATAAGAAATCGAAATGATTTAATAGATTTTTTTATTAATAATCAAATATCTGATGTAATTCATTTAGCTGCAGAATCTCATGTAGATAATTCTATTGTTAATCCCTTAGTTTTTGCTGAAACAAATATTTTAGGAACCATAAACTTATTAGATGCTTTTAAGCAAGTCTCTTTAGGTAGATTTCATCATGTTTCTACTGATGAAGTTTATGGTGATTTAAATGTAAATGACGTGCCTTTTGATGAAAGTTTCCCATATGCACCCAATTCACCATATGCAGCGTCAAAAGCATCATCTGATCATTTTATTAGAGCGTATCATAGAACTTATGAGATTGATTCAGTTATCACAAATTGCTCTAATAATTACGGTCCTCATCAACACAAAGAAAAGTTTATTCCTACAATACTAATGTCAATTTTGAATAATAAAAGCATTCCAATTTACGGTACAGGTAATAATATAAGAGATTGGTTGTATGTTCAGGATCATGTTGAGGCAATTGATATTATATTTCATAATGGTCCAAGTGGAGAAACATATAACATAGGGGCAAATAATGAAATTACCAACTTGGATTTAGTTCATCATATATGCGATATATGTTTTGAGAAAAAAATACATCCGAGCCCTAAAGAGTTAATTTCTTTTGTTTCTGACAGGTTGGGTCATGATATGCGTTATGCAATTAATTTTTCAAAACTTCAAGATCAGTTGTCATGGACACCAAGGTTTGATTTTAAAAAATCTTTATTATATACAGTTGAGTGGTATTTAGCTAATTGTTAATGGTAACCTTTAGTGATGGTATTGCTCTATTAATTCTTCTGTTTAATCCTAAAAGCACATTCCCTGGACCAACTTCATAAAATTGACTAGCTCCATCACTTATCATATTTTCAATTGTTTGGTACCATTTTACAGGTTTTGTTAGTTGTTCTATTAAGTTCATCTTTAAATCTTTCTTATCGGATGTAGCTCTTGCACAAACATTTTGATAAATAGGACAAATTGGTTTTTCAAAACAAGTATTATTGATTGCTGATTGTAACGAATCTTTAGCTGAATTCATAATTGGAGAGTGAAAGGCACCTCCTACAGATAATATAATAGCTCTTTTAGCTCCTAGTTTTGTTAGTTTTTCACACGAACTTTCGACTGCTTTAGTTTCTCCAGAAATAACAATTTGACTTGGAGAATTATAATTTGCTATGACAACAACACCACTTTGATCATGACAGACCTCATGAATTGTCTCAGATTCTAGTCCAATAATAGCAGCCATAGTAGAATCTTCTTGTTGACAAGCAATTTGCATTGCGTTTGCACGTAGCATAACAAGATTTAATCCATCTTCGAAAGAAATTGATCGTGCTGCCACAAGTGCAGAAAATTCACCTAAAGAGTGACCCGCAACCATTTCTGGCTTGAAACCGTCAAGGCAATTAGCTAAAATTGTAGAATGAATAAATATTGCAGGTTGAGTGACATTAGTTTGTTTTAAATCATTTTCAGTTCCTTCAAACATTAATTTGCAAATATCAAAATTTACAATTTTGTTTGCTTTTTGAAATAAGTGCCTAGCATTTTTATTAGATTCATATAAGTCTTTTCCCATTCCTGGAAATTGAGATCCTTGACCTGGAAATATATATGCGTTCATTATTAATTTAATTTTTGATAGTTAATTTCTTCCTTAATTTTTATGATTTATGAATTAAACTAGACCAGAATTCATGTGAAATTTCACTACTGAACTTACTCTTTGGAGCTAAAATAACAGAGATTGCATCATGAGAATGTAGAGACTCTTGGTGGGAGCAAATTACTCTAAAATCTTTTACTCTTTTGTCCTTAATTAATTGTTCATATAAAAGTCTGGCTGCGTCCTCAACAAATTTAAGATAAGAGCCATTGAGTTCAGCAAATGCCATTTCATCTTCTCGTTTTACTATTACTTGTGTTTCCGTGTGAAGAGCATTTGTGCAAATTTGATGTAAGTCTTCAATCCAAATTATTTGGTCAAATTCTATTGAAATTCTAGCAACTGACCTTTGAGAGTGAGTTACGGTTGCTTTATTTCTCTGCATTCTGGCGTATTCAGCTAATTCATAGGAGCACGGACAGGCAGAGGAGTATACAAAATCAAAGTGAAGAATTTTTTTAAAAATACCATTATTTGTCATACTACCTTCTAAAGAAACATTATAGTATTGATATCCTTGATTATTTGACCTAAGAGAGGGTATCATGATTGGATATGAAAAGTTTAACCCAATTTTCGCATTAAATGAGTCTAAATCATTTTTATATTTTAATAAAATATCTTCAATCTTTTCAAAGATAAAATCATCTTTAAAATCATAAAAAGATCTTATAATTCGTGACATATTAATACCTTTTTTATGCGCTTCTAGAGAAACTGTCCCTGTGATTTTTGTTTCAAGTTCAATAACATCACCATTTCTTTTTTTGTACTTCAGTGGCAATTTAAAATTGTGAGTTCCAACTTGTTGAATCTCTACTGCGGATCCACGAATTAGAGACTCTGGCCCATTTTGAATATCGGGAAAACTATTTATTTCTTTTTTAGTTGGCTTGTAATTTGAGTCGTATGTTCTATCTCTAGTATTCATTTTTTATATTCATTAGTTTTGACCATAGTATTCAAAAAAATTATTTTCAGTTTCACTAATTTTTATTTTGTAAAGTTTTGCACCTAGTAATTCAATTGGATGCGTTAGTTCTTTCCAAATTTGTATGCATAAATTTTCTGTAGTTGTAATTTGATTTTGCATAAAATCTACTTCATTAATGTAGGCATGATCAACTTTATTTATGACTTTTTCTCTGATTATTTTTTTTAAATCCTTTAAGTCAACTATAAATCCTGAGTGTGGTTTTATTGATCCCGATACAGTTACAAAAATTTCATAATTATGACCATGTAAATTGTAACATTTTCCAAATAAATTTTGATTTTCTTCTTGAGATAAATTTTGGTTAAATAGTCTATGAGATGCAGAAAACCGCTCTCTTCTTGTTATATACATAATTTTTATTTTAATTCTTCTCTAATATCAACTAATTGATGTCTTATTTTTTTTAAATTTTGAATTATTTCATAATTTTTTTTAATTCCATGTTTATTTTCACGAATTTTCTTTTTTGCGCCTGCAATTGTAAATTTTTTTTCTTTCAATAAATGGTGAATTAGAAAAATATTATCTAAATCATTTTTGGTAAAAATTCGATTTCCTCTTGAATTTTTTTTTGGTTTTATAATATCAAATTCTTTCTCCCAAAACCTAATTAGTGAGTTGTTTACATTTAGCTTTTTGGCTACTTCACCTATTGAGTAATATAATTTTCGCTCTTCTAAATTCATTTAGTCAAAAGATTGATTTTCTTGAGATGCAATATTTAACATTTGTTCGTATTCTTCTGGACTCAAGTCACTATGATAAAAATTTACAGGATTTATTTTTTGTTTTTTATAGCGTATTTCATAATGCAGATGAGGAGCAGTCGATTTACCTGTATTGCCAACATGTCCAATTAAGTCCCCTCTTTTAACTTTTTGACCTTTACTTACCAATACTTTGTCTAGGTGAGCATAGAAACTTTGGTAATCATAACCATGATTAATTAATATGTAATTCCCATAATCTTTTTTACTTCTTGATCTTTTTATTTTTTCAATAGTACCGTCGCCAGTAGCATATATTGGTGTTCCTATTGGTGCAGAAAAGTCCATGCCATAGTGGAATTTCTTTGTTTTATATATAGGGTCTATTCTTAGTCCATATCCAGAAGCCATTCTTTTTAGATTTTCATTTGATACTGGTTGAATAGCAGGAATACTTGCTAGCATCTTTGCTTTATTTTTTGCTAAATCAATTACTTCGTCAAATGATTTAGATTGAATAAATATTTGTTTTTTTAGTTTATCAATACTCTTTTTAGTCTCAATGACTAAGTCTGAATAATTATAACCTTCAAATTGTTTATATCTATTTGTTCCACCAAAACCAGCTTTTCTTATTGAACTGTCAATGGGTTCAATACCAAATATCATACGATAAATATTGTCATCACGCTGTTGAATATTATCTAGAACTAATTCTGCATTATTTAGTTGCTTCTGCATAGATTTATATTGCAGCTCTAAATTAGAAATTTCACGTTTAAGTTTTTTTTCCTTTGGGGAATCAACAATTGAAACAAACAGAAATGAAATAATAGACGCAATAACTAATGAACTTATTAGATATTTAAAAGATGCAAAGCCCCAAATTTCTTGTGATTTAATTTCTTTAAAGCTTAAACTTTTTTCATCGTAATAATATGTTGATTTTTTATTAATCATTTTTATTATCAAAAATTAGTTTAGTTGAAACATAAATAGTTTGTAAATTTATGGAATTATTTTTAATGAATTTATTACTAAATAAGTTTAAATTTGTTCTTCAATTTGTTTAAACATGAAATCTTCAGAAGTTAGGAAAAAATTTATAGAGTTTTTTAAATCAAAAAATCATGTATTTCAACCATCTTCTCCTATAGTGCTTAAAAATGACCCCACTCTTTTATTTGTTAATGCTGGAATGAATCAGTTTAAAGATTTTTTTTTAGGCAATCAAATTATTAAAGAGTCTAAGGTAGTTAATAGTCAAAAATGCCTACGTGTTTCTGGCAAACATAATGACTTAGAAGAGGTAGGGCACGATACATATCATCACACAATGTTCGAAATGTTGGGAAATTGGTCTTTTGGTGATTATTTTAAATATGAAGCTATAAGGTTAGCCTGGTCTTTTTTAACACAAGAATTGGCTATACCTCCAGATCAATTATATGTAACATATTTCAAGGGTGATGAAAAACAGAATTTAGACTCAGATACTGAAACAAAAAAAAATTGGAAAAGTATTTTAAACGAAGATAGAATTATTGCAGGAAATAAAGAAGATAATTTTTGGGAGATGGGACAGGTTGGTCCTTGTGGTCCCTCTACTGAGATACATATTGATCTTAGACATGAGTCTGAAAAAAAAGGAATAAATGCTAGAGATCTTGTAAATCAAGATCATCCTAAAGTTATTGAAATTTGGAATATTGTTTTTATTGAGTTCAATAGGAAAAAAAACGGACAATTAGAACTATTGCCTAAAAAACATGTAGATACGGGTATGGGTTTTGAAAGATTATGTATGGTGATGCAAAACAAACAATCTACTTATGACACAGATCTTTTTCAAGATTTAATAAATTATGTTGCAAATACTGCAAGTGTAAAATATGGGGAACGTACAAATACTGATATAGCAATTCGTGTAATTGTAGATCATATCAGAGCAATTGTTTTTTCCATTGCAGATGGACAATTACCTGGCAACACAGGTGCGGGTTATGTAATAAGAAGAATTTTAAGAAGAGCTGTAAGATATGGTTATAACTATTTAGGTTTTAAAACACCCTTTTTACATAATTTAGTTGATTTTTTGGCTAAACAATTTAATAATTTTTTTCCAGAAATATCTAATCAAAAGACACTAATTAAAACTATTATCAAACAAGAAGAAAAATTATTTTTAAATACCTTAGGTAAGGGTTTAGAATTAATTAAAGTTTCGATAAATAAATTAAATGACAATAATATAATGTCAGGTAAAGATGCCTTTGTACTATATGATACATATGGTTTTCCTCCTGACTTAACTGCTTTAATATTAAAAGAAAAGGGTTTGTCATTTAATCAATCCGAATTTGATACTGAAATGCAAAAACAAAAATCTCGTTCTAGATCTGCATCAGAAATAAATTTTGGGGATTGGGTTGATGTGCATTCAGTTCCAATTGTGGGGTTTGTAGGTTATGAGTGTCAGCTTCATATTGCTAAAATTGTTAAGTACAGAAAAGTGATATTTAATGATCAAGAGAAATATCATATTGTATTTGATAAAACACCATTTTATCCTGAGGGAGGTGGTCAAGTTGGAGACTCTGGAGTGATTAAGTCATGTGAAACAGATATTGAGAAGCAAGAAATAATTGTAACAGATACAAAAAAAGAAAATAATATTATTATTCATATTGTTGATTCCATTCCTAATAACCTAAAAGAGAACGAATATACACTAATTCCAGATTATGAAAAAAGAAGTTTAATATCTCGAAACCATTCTTCTACGCATTTATTGCACCATGAATTAAGACAATTATTAGGCGATCACGTTGAGCAAAAGGGTTCGTATATTGATTCAGATTATTTACGATTTGATTTTTCCCACTTTGATAAGTTAAGTGCGGATCAAATATCCCAAATTGAAGAAAAGGTAAATAAATTAGTCATTTCTGGTTTAGATTTAAATGAATTTAGAAGATTAGAAATTCAGAAGGCTAAAGATATGGGTGCAATTGCTTTATTTGGGGAAAAATATGGTAATAATGTTCGGGTTATTAAATTTGGAAACTCAATAGAGCTTTGTGGAGGTACTCATGTAAATAATACCGCCGAAATAGGACTGTTTAAAATTACTAATGAGTCTTCTGTGGCTGCTGGAGTTAGAAGAATTGAGGCAGTTACAAGTAATGGAGCAATTAATTTTATTAATTCTCAGCTAAATACTCTTTCAGAAATCAAGATGTTATTCAACAACTCAGATAATTTAATTAATTCTCTAAAAAAAATAATTCATGAAAACAAAGAGTTAAATAATTTGTCAGAAAAAGTTAAAAAGTCAAATTTGGCAGAATTAACTCAAAGCATGTTTGATGAAATAGTTGATTTTTATGGTTACAAGCTTTTAGTTTCTGAATTAGAAGTTGAGCCTGGTGTTATGAAAAATATTTGTTTTCAACTAATTGAAAAGTTTGACAACATGTTTGCAGCTATTATTACAAAATGGAATAATAAAATTATTATAAATATTGCTATTAGTAAAAAATTAGTTGCGTCAAAAAAAATTAATGCTTCTAATATCATCAATGATATTGGACATCATATTAATGCAAAAGGTGGTGGTCAGCCATTTTTTGCAGTTGCTTCTGGAAATAAAGAGTCTGGAATAAACAAGATGATTGTTGCTTTGAAGGAACTGCTTAAATCTTTTTAATTAAGTCTTCTGCTACAATATTTGGCAGTGTAATTTTAAGGAGTTTTTCTTTTTTCATAGCAGTTTTAATTGCTTTAATAGCACCTTCATTTCTGGCCCAGGAACGTCTTGCGATACCGTTATTTACATCCCAATGTAACATGCTTTTTAAATTTTTTTCAGCTTGTTTACTTCCGTCAAGTAATAAGCCAAAACCCCCATTAATTACTTCTCCCCATCCAACACCACCTCCATTATGAATAGAAACCCATGATGCTCCTCTAAAACTATCTCCAATTACATTATGAATAGCCATATCAGATGTATATTGAGAACCATCATATATATTAGATGTTTCTCTATATGGTGAGTCAGTTCCTGAAACACCATGATGGTCTCGTCCTATGATAATTGGTCCAATCTCGCCGTTTTTTATAGCTTTATTAAATGCCAAGGCTATTGCAATTCGACCATCACTATTTGCGTATAAAATTCTTGCTTTTGATCCAACAACTAGTCGATTTTTTTTTGCAGCTTTTATCCAGTCAATATTGTCTTGCATTTGGACACGGATATCTTTTTCTGCGACTTTTATTAATTTTTCTAAAACTTTTTCTGCAATTAGATCTGTTTTTTCTAAATCAGTTATTTTGTTAGACGCGCAGATCCATCTGAATGGACCAAAACCGTAATCAAAACACAATGGACCCATAATATCTTGAACATAGGATGGATAAATAAAGTTGCCTTTAGAATTAATGATATTTGCACCAGCCCGTTTTGCTTCTAGTAAAAAAGCATTTCCATAATCAAAGAAATATGTGCCTCTTTTTACATGTTTATTGATGATATTCACATGTTTTATAAGTGACTTTTGTACAAGTTTTTTAAATTTAGATGGATCTGTTTTAATCATTTTATTAGCTTGAGCAAAAGAAATGCCATTAGGATAATATCCTCCCTGAAAAGGGTTGTGTAAGGAGGTTTGGTCGCTAGCAATATCAATAAATATTTCCTCATTATATAGTTTTTCCCAAACATCTATAATGTTACCTAAAAATCCTATAGCAATAATTTGCCTTTCTTGTTGAACATGCCTGATTCTTTTAATTAATTTGTCTAAGTCAAGAATCATTTCATCAATCCACCCTTGTTCCAATCTTTTTTCAATAGCTTTCTTGTTAACTTCAACAGTTAGACTTATTAAACCTGCAATTTTAGCTGCTTTTGGTTGTGCTCCACTCATACCCCCTAAACCAGAGGAAAGAAATAATTTTGTTTTAGTTGATTTAGTTTTTAACATACGACTAGCATTGAGAATAGTAATTGTGGTACCATGAACAATGCCTTGAGGTCCGATATACATAAAGGAGCCTGCTGTCATTTGTCCATATTGCGTAACTCCTAAAGCATTATATTTATTATAATCTTTTGGATTCGAATAATTAGGTATCATCATGCCATTTGTTACTACAACGCGTGGTGCATTTTGATGGGAGGGAAATAAGCCTAATGGATGCCCCGAATACAACACTAATGTTTGTTCGTCGGTCATTTCAGATAGGTATTGCATGGTTAATAAATATTGAGCCCAGTTTTGAAAAACGGAACCATTACCACCATATGTAATTAGTTCATCGGGGTGTTGAGCTATTTTTTTGTCAAGATTATTACAAATCATGAGCATAATTGCAGCAGCTTGTTTTGATTTATGAGGAAAATTATTTATGTCCCGAGCTATAATATTGTATTTAGGTTTAAAACGATACATATATATTTTTCCAAAATCATTTAACTCTTTTTTAAATTCTTTGATTAGTATTCGATGTTTTGTTTGAGGAAAATATCTTAGCGCATTTTGTAATGCTAATTTTATCTCAGCCGAATTTAAATTGTGCTGTTTTGCAGGTGCATGATTTACCTTGTTGTTAAGTTTTTGTTTTTTGGGTAGTTTATTTGGAATACCGCTTTTTATTGTGTTAAAAAAAATGTTTTTTTTCATATATTTTTTATTGAATATGGACAATGCATACAATTAGATTTACAACAATAACCTCTTTTTAAGTGATATTTTTCTGTAAAGACTATATAGCCTTCTTTACTGAGATAATAGTCTTCAGTAGTTAAATTTTCCACACCTTTTGGTTTTTTCATTTCAAATTATTACTAAAGCTCAGTACAAACAATATACTCAATAATATAATTATCAAATGTGCCATATGGACTAGTGTCATTATAGTTAGGAACTGAATCACCATCAATATCAGAATCATTTTGATTTAGGACTCCATCTCCATCAAGGTCAGTGTTTTCTACTATTCGAACTCCAGTTGTGTAAATACTTAAATCAATTGTAGATAGATTTGCTCCATTTAACTCATTTGCTTCAACATAACTGTCAGGAATACCATTTTGATCTAAATCTTCACCTGAGGTGATGAGTTTCCCCCAAGAAATTTCCTCCCAAGTATCATCATTTTGACAACAAAATACGGAGTCTTTTACATTTTGGAGATTCCCGTTAAATGTTAACATGTCGTAAGTTGCACAATTATAACATATTCCTTTTGAACAACTATTTAAAGTTATAGCTAAAGAAAGTAATAATAATGAGTAAATTAGTCTTTCAAATAACATAGTTTATTTTTTAATAAAAATAATTATTAATATAATAATAAATATATTGAATTTAAGTATTCCCAGCACTATCACTAAAATAAATAGTCATCTTTTACACGAAAAAGAAATAGAATTATTTATTAAAAGAGATGATTTAATTCATGAAATTATTTCAGGAAATAAGTGGAGAAAACTGAAGTATAATTTCAAAGAAGCATCGAACAAGGGATTAAGTACTATTTTGAGTTTTGGGGGTGCATATTCTAACCATTTACATGCCCTTAGTTATGCTTGTAATAAAATGGGATTTGACTCAGTGGGGGTTGTTAGAGGTGACGAGCCAAATATTTTAAATTCAACCTTGTCTGATTGTAAAAAAAACAAAATGAAACTCATCTTCTTAGATAGATTGACATATCGTAAACAAAAATACCATAATCAATTATTAAATGATTTTAGAAAAAAAAATGGAGATTTTTATTTAATACCTGAAGGTGGTAATAATATTTATGGTGTTAGAGGATGTCAAGAAATTGTTGAAGAGATTTCTTTTGACTTTGATTACTTTTGTTGTTCAGTAGGTACAGGATGTACTTCTTCAGGCATTATTAAGTCATTAAATAATAAGTGTCAATTTATTGGTTTTGCGCCATTTCCCAAAGTCACAGAACAAAAAAATAATATTTTAAAATATTGTTCACCCGCATCATATAATAATTGGAAAATTTTACCAGATAAATATTTTGGAGGCTATAGTAAGATTAATAGTAATTTAATTAAATTTATTGGGCAATTTAAATTTGCCCATAGCATACAATTAGATTTTATTTATATGGGCAAGCTTTTTTTTAATCTCTTTAATCTCATTCAAAAGGATTATTTTAAAAAAAAATCACGCATTGTTGTTTTGCATAGTGGTGGTTTACAAGGAATTAATGGTTTTAATTTATCTAAATGAAAATAAAATTCTTATATATATTGATTGCTTTTTTTGCCTTGTGTTCTTCTCAAACCCCTAAAGATTACATAAAAAAATTCAAAGATATCGCAATTCAAGAGATGCATCTTTATCAAATTCCTGCAAGTATAACTTTAGCACAAGGTATTTTAGAATCTGGTAGTGGAACAAGTGCCTTGGCAGTTGAGTCTAATAATCACTTTGGTATAAAATGTCATGTTAAATGGAATGGCTTAAAAACATATCATGATGATGATGAAAAACAAGAGTGTTTTAGAAAATACAATAGCCCAATTGAGTCCTTTAGAGATCATTCTCTTTTTTTAGCAGAAAGGAAAAGATATTCATTTTTATTTGAACTAAGAAAAACAGATTATAAAGGTTGGGCAAAAGGATTGCAGCAGGCAGGCTATGCAACTAGTAAAACATATTCTAAAAAACTAATTGAATTAGTAAAAAATTATAGCTTAGACCAGTACGACACAAAAAAACCAAAGAAAAAAACCAAATTTAAAAAAGGCAATTATACTTTTAAACCTTCCTTAAATATATCTGAGCAAAATTTCATCAAATATGTTGTTGTGCAAGATGGTCAGTCATTGAATGATATCGCTGAAAAATATGACGTCTGGTTGTGGGAGATTTTAAAATATAATGAGTGTAATAGTGATCGTATTTTAAGTTCAGGTGAGAAAATTTATTTACAACCTAAAAGAAAAAAGGGCGCCCAGAATTATCATGTAGTTATTAGAGGTGATTCAATGTATACTATTTCACAATTATATGGAATAAAATTAAAAAATCTATATAAATTGAATAGGATGTCTTTAGGATCTGAACCTTATGTAGGTCAAAAGTTAAATCTAAGAAAAAAAATAAAATTTAATTAATTTTATAATTATATAATACACCTTCTTGACTTCCCACTATCATGTTAATATTGGAATTTACCTTAACTATATTAAAGTCAGTAGTACCATAAAAAGGCTTTGTTTGTAAATCTCCATTTTGATTTAATAAATAAATTAGGTTTTCAGATTGATTTTGAATTGCAAGCAACAATGAGTCATTTTGAAAAAATATCTTAGGAGCACTAAGTTTTGAGTTTTTAAAATTATATTCAAATTGATTTTCTTTTGATTCATATACAACTTTAGAATTATTAATGACAATTGTGTAATTTTCATTTTTTTCATAGAAATCACCTTCCTTCATATTTTGAATTTTTAAACTATCTGTAAGTCCATTAAAATACAGGTATGTCATTTTACCATTTTTTTCTTTAATGATTAATTTACTATCGTTAATACTATTTCCCTTGATTAGGCTTGGTCGTAGTTTAGATTTATAAATTTTTTGTTTGACATCTGTTCTTTTTTGACCTTTTCTATTAAGTAGGTGAATTTTTCCATTTTCTTCATTGATGACAATGTAATCTTTATTAAATATTTGAAAATGTTCAGGTGAAGTAGAAATATTTGACTTGCTACTATTAAATTCCCATCCAGAAACGACATTACCTTTTTTATCATACATTACAAGTTCATTTTGCATTGGTACGAGTATTCTATAATTTTTATTATTATCATAATCAAAAAGTGCTAATGGAACAGACATTGGATTCTTACTTTTAATAGGAAATGGTTTAACATAATTGCCATTTCTGTCAATTGCATAAATTGAATCTTTTGTGTTGAAAAGATATTGAAGTTTGTTATTGTTAAAAATATCAATTTGATGTATTTCACCAATAATAGAATTGCCAATTTGTTTAATCCATATTTGTTTTCCTTTACTATCAATCAAATAGATATTATTTTCTATATCTTGAGTAAAAATTTCAAATTTTTGGGTATAGTGGTTAGTTACTATTTGGGGGGTATAATTTGTTTCATTTTTTAAATTAAAATTCCATATAGTAGGATTGCTGATTTTCGAGTAGTCATATAAAAAAAATAATGAATTAAAGAAGTAATCTTGAGATGCAATATTTTTAACTACCACAGAATTAAATATTTGCTTCCAATTTTTCTCTAGATTGTTAAAATTAATATAAGTGGATGTATGTGATTTTGTGCCTAATTTTTTGTCAATTATTTGTATTGCTTTGCTTTGGCCAATTGTTTGCTTTGCAATGATATTATTAATCATAGACTTTAATTCTTTAGAGTTGTTGCAAATAATAATATAATTCTGAAAATTGATATAGTATTTTTCTGACCATGGATTAATTAATTTTTTAAGCCAATTTTCCGTACTTAATTCATCAGAGTTTATTTTATTTATGTTGTAATCAAAATATTTAATTGTGGTGAAATTATCTTCATGATGAGATGTTAAAAACTCTAAACTTTCTTTTATTTTATTTACTTTAATTATTATGTAATCTTTTTTTGTAGGTTCTGATTTATTATAGGCAACACAAATTTCTTCTGCTTGCCAACTATTATGTAATAGTTGGTAGTTGTTTATAGTTGTATTCTTATTAATAATGGAAAGAATATTATTTAAGTCATAATTATTTTTAATTTGATAATTGTAGAATCGACCGATATGACGAGGAATCAAATCTTGAACTTTAGATCTTTTTGCATCACTGTATTTACTATTTTCAAGGTATTTATTATCTCCTCTATTAGTAACACCATTAAGAAGTATATGATTATTTTCTAATTCTACATCAAACCATGACCAACTATTAGAATTTAGGAGAATATTTTTTTCGTCAATTAGTTTTTCAAGAAATTGTGTTTTGACTAAAATATTTACATCACTATATTTTGGCAGATTTTGATCAAGTTTATATATTGAGTTGTGTTGAAAAATATTATTATTGTGTATTAATTGCCTAATACTTTCTTCAATTATTATTTTAGAAAAACTGAGCAAAAAAACATTATTATATGACGATATAAAAATATCTTTTTTTGTTTCCTCATCAGTGTCAATTTCAATAATGTTAATCTCAACTCCTTCATAAAGGTATGATTTGTTTTGGTTACTTTGTAAAACTCTTACTAAATTAGTATTTCTGTTTTGTTCAATGTCGGAAATAGATGTTATTAATATTATTTCAGCTTGCTTGTTGATGTCTAAAATTGCGCTTAAATAAATTTCCCGACTATTAAAAAGTGTGGAGATTTGATATTGATGATTTAAATTTTTTAATAGATTAATATTTTCTTTAAATTGCTTTGTGTTTTTAAGTTCCTTCCACCATTCAAATGATTCAACTTTTGTTTCAATTTTTTTCCAATTATGAACTTTAAAAATCACGTCTGAGTTTACAGGAATTGCATTTTTAATGTTTATTATGTTGTTTTGTTTATTGAAATGACATGAGTAAAATATCAATACAAAGATAATAAGAAAGAATTTTTTATATTTCATAAATCTAAAGAGTATTGTTGGTTAAATAATTTAAAACTAGTTCTATGATACTTGTTAGAACCATTATTTATGATGGCTGCTTTGTGTGATTTCGTTGGGTATCCTTTATTTTTTTTCCACATATAGTTCGGATATTGTCCATCTAATTTACACATAAATTCATCACGATATGTTTTAGCTATTATTGATGCAGCTGCAATAGATAAATACTTTTGATCACCTTTGATTACACATATGTGATTGATATTTTTGTATTTATGAAATCTATTTCCATCAACAAGTAATTTTATTTTTTTTGGGGTTTTAATTTTTTTTATTATCCTCGTTACTGCCAAGTGCATAGCTTTTATTGAAGCATTTAGGATGTTGATTTTATCAATTTCAGAATTGTCTACTATTCCAACACTCCATGCACAACTTTCTTTTTTTATTATGGCACTTAATTTTATTCTATTTTTCTGCGATAATTTTTTTGAATCATTGATTCCGAAATTTTTAAAATTATTTGGTAAAATAACAGCTGCTGCTACAACTGGACCTGCAAGTGCCCCCCGACCTGCTTCATCACATCCACATATTAGTTCTTTAGATTGATATTGTTTGATTTTAGTTTGCATATTTTAATAGTACCTGATATATGACATTCGCTGTAATATCCCATTTGAATTTATGAATTTTTTTTTGGCCTTTTAAAATTAATTTTTTAGACAACTTTGAATCATTATCAATTTGAGACATTGCATCAGATATTTCATTTACATCATTTGGGTTGACTATTAGTGCTGCATTTCCAGCAATCTCAGGCATAGCACTTGTATTTGATGTGATAACAGGCACATTACATTTCATAGCTTCAATAATAGGAAGTCCAAATCCTTCAAATAATGAAACAAAACACAAGGCTTTTGAGGATCCTAAAATATCAACCATTAACTCGTCATTAATTTGTCCTAAAAAAATTACTTTTTCTTTAAATCGCATATTTTGATAGATGTTTTCAGTTTGTCTATCCCACCATTTTTTTTTACCGATTATTAATAATTTATTTTTACCATTTTTTGATTGATATATATCAAAAGCCGAAAGAAGGTTTTTGATATTTTTTCTTTTATGAAGGCTGCCAATAAAAAGAAAAAAATCCTTATTGTCACTGTATTTCTTTTTTATTATCTTTTGCTTAGTCCTTTCCAAAGGAATAAAATTACTTCCTACTCCATTATATGCTACTGTAATTTTATCAGAAGAAACATGATAATTTTTTATGATATCTTTTTTTGAAAATTTTGACACAGTTATAATATGTTTTGATTCTTTTGCGTACTGTCGAAAGTATTTTCTATAATATATACTATGAAGCCAATTTAAATCTTTTGGTCTGTGTTCAAAATTAATATCATGTATTGTGATAATTGTTGGAATATGTTTCAACTTTGTTGACATAAATCCATCAGGAGAGAAAAATATATTTGGTTTTATTTTATTTATCAGTCTAGGTAGTTGAACCTCAAACCAAAAATACCATAAGAAAGGATGTCTAGTTGAGGGACGCAGAACATGTGGTTTAATGTTCTTTGAAAATATAAAGTCAGTTGAGTATGGACGGTCAAATATAAAATGAAATTCAATATCAGGATGTGATTCAACGATCCTTTTTAGTACTTCAAAACTATATCTTCCAATACCATCTAATTTATTTTTTATAAGTAATCTTGTATTTACAGCTATTCTCACTTTCTCAATTTAATTAATTATTAATAATTATAGATATGATAATTAGATATTTTGCGTTAACTTAAAAAAGTTATCATAAATATATAAACTTGTGAAACAAAAATTTGTTTGGAATTTACTTTTGGTCGTATTATTAAATTTATTAATTAAACCATTTTACATTCTTGGAGTTGATGCTGAAGTTATAAATAGAGTAGGGGCAAGTGTTTATGGTAATTATTTCGCGTTAATTAATTTTTCTTTTTTATTAAATATTATCCTTGACTTAGGTATTACGAACTATAATGTTAAAAATATAGCTCAACATCATCATTTAGTTGAAAAACATTTTTCTGGAATTATTACTCTTCGTTTTATTTTAGTATTTATATATCTGTTGCTTACTTTATTTATCGCGGTTTTTATTGGCTATAATATGATGCAACTAAAATTATTGTTCATCTTATCAATTAATCAAGCATTGGTAGCTTTCATATTATATATGCGTTCAAACTTAGCCGGGTTACACTTATTTATTCAGGATAGTTTTGTGTCAGTACTTGATAGAGTTTTGTTAATTATTATTTGTTCGTTATTACTTTGGGGCGGAGTTACTTCAAGACCATTTCAAATTGAATGGTTTGTTTACACACAAACTATTGCCTATATAATTACACTTATTTTTTGTGCTGCTCTTTTAATTAATAAAACAAAAACATTTAACATTAAATGGAGTTTGCCGTTTGCATTAGTAATTCTTAAAAGAAGTTTTCCTTATGCAGTTCTAATTTTATTAATGTCTATATATTATCGTATTGATAGTGTTATGCTTGAAAGAATGTTAGATGATCAATCTATTCAAGCTGGTATTTATGCACAAGCTTATCGGTTTTTTGAAGCATCTAATATGATTGCATATTTATTCGCTGCTTTATTGTTACCTATTTTATCTAGAATGCTCAAAATGAATGATTCTATAACTGAGATTATTAAATGTTCTTTTAAAATGCTAATGTTTTGTGCCTGCTCAATAAGCATTTTTTCATACATCTATAGTTATGAAATAATGAGTTTTAGATATAATCAGTATTTAAGCGAATCCTCTGACATATTTATAATTTTAATGACTTGTTTTTTGTTTGTTTCATCTACATATATATTTGGGACACTTTTAACCGCTAATGGCAATTTATTACAATTAAATATTATTGCTTCTTTAGGTCTTATTATTAATGTTGTATTAAATATTATTTTAATTCCTAAATATATGGCTTGGGGATCCGCAATTGCAAGTTTAGTTACTCAATCTTTAACTGGATGTGCACAATTTGTTTTATGTTGTTATGTTTTTAATTTGAATTTACGTTTAACTTTATTTAGGACTCTTATATTTTCTTTAGGTGTATTAATTTTTGGTTATTATAGTCAATTTTTCATTGACTCTCCATTACTAATTATTATTTCTTATTCTTTTGTTTGTTTAATCTGGGGATTTGTCACTAAAATGTTAAGTTTTTCAGATTTTAATTTATTAATGGATAAAAAAATGAGATAATTTAAGTTATGCTTATATTTGGCGTAAAATATTTTTTATGAAAGATCAAGATTTTAATTTCTTATGGTTATTTTTTTTATTAAATAAAAATGTTAAATCTTTTTTTATTGTTTTAGTCTTAACTTTTTTTTTAAGTGCATATGTTTCTCTATATCATATCGAACCTAAATTTAAATCATCTGTAGTAATTTACCCAACTACAACAAATTCTATTTCACAAGCATTATTGGTTGAACATAATCCTTACAGAAAAGATGTTTTAGAATTTGGCGAAGAAGAAGAAGCTGAGCATTTATTGCAAATTCTTAATTCAGACCCAATAAGAGATTCTATCATTCATCGTTTTGATTTGTTTCAACACTATGATATAGACATGGATTCAGATTATCCAATGACAAATATATTTAAAATGTACCAAGATCTAATTAGTTTTAAAAAAACAAAGTTTAATTCTATAGAAATTGTAGTATTTGACAAAGATCCTGAAATAGCTGCAAATATTGCGAATGAATTTTTAATTCTAATTGATGTTGTAGTTAATAATATTCGTAAAAATAGGGCACTTCAAGCACTAGCGGTTTTAGATAAAAGAAAGGCTTTGCTCTACACAAAAAGGAATTTAATTCAGGACTCCTTACAATATTGTAGATCAAATGGTGTTATTGGTACTACTCCTCAAGTCGAACGTTTAACGGAACAATATGCTATTGCATTGTCTACTAATAATTTGTCAGGAGCGAGTAGGATTAAGAAAGAACTTAACCAATTAGCTAAATACGCAGGTTTACATGATATGCTACTTAGAAAAAGTCGTAATATTGAAAATGAATTATCTTTGATAGAGTTTGAATCAGAGAGGGTAGAAGTTGATACTTATTACAGTCTTGAAAATAAGTTTATCATAAATAGAGCTTATCCAGCAGATAAAAAGGCTAGTCCTATAAGATGGTTAATAGTTTTTTGTTCTTTAATTTCAGTTATGACATTATTTATTATATCAATTGCTGTCTTAGACATTGTAACTGCTCCGAAGGATGTTAAGTCATAATATTAATAAAAAAATAACTTTTTTTGTTTCATCAATATTTTTATTGTGTTTAACATATTTTCTGTCAATTGAAAACTATATTTTATGGATTTCTCCTTTTATTTTAATTTTATTTTACTTAGCTATTTGGCACATTAGATTCTTATTTTATTTGGTCATTTTTTTTACTCCATTCTCCATGTCCTTAAAAGATATGGGTATTGATTTTAATGGGCTTGAAATGGCATTTCCTACGGAACCTTTACTATTAGGCTTGATGTTATTAGTAATGCTGCATTTTATATATCGTTTTAGTTTATATAAAAAGATTTTTAATAATCCTACTGTCGTTGTATTAGTACTTTATTTGATTTGGATGCTTATAACATGTATTACGTCATCAATCCCTGCAACTTCATTTAAATTATTTATAACTAGATTATGGTATATATTGCCTATTTTCCTTTTGGGGTTGTTTTTTTTAAAAGAAAAAAAAAATTTTTCTAAATTCACTCTTCTTTATGTGATACCATTTAGTATAGTAATTTTATACACTACTTTCAAACATTCCTTGTATTTTTTTGACAAGCAGTCAGCACACTACATGATGTCTCCGTTTTTTAACGACCATACTTCATATGGCGCAATGATTGCTTTTTTTATTCCTCTATTAATTGCAGTTTTTTTATCAAATAATAAAAATAAACTAGTTCAAAGTTTTCTTTTTATATTATTGTTTATATTTTTCGTAGGATTAATTTTATCATTTTCAAGAGCAGCATGGATTAGTTTACTATGTGCTTCTTTTATGGCGATTCTTGTGAAATTGAAACTTTCAATAAAATCATTAGCTTCTTTAGTTTTAGTTTTATTTTCTTTTATATTTTTTTTTCAAAGTACTATTTTGGGTCATTTATCAAATAACAGACAGGATAGTTCTGATAATTTAATTGAACATTTTACTTCTCTTTCTAATATATCAACTGACGCATCTAATATGGAAAGAATAAATCGTTGGAAATGTGCTATAGAAATGTTTAAGGAAAAACCTCTTTTTGGATGGGGCCCAGGTACATATCAATTCCATTATGCTCCTTTTCAGTTTTCTCGTGATAAAACAATTATTAGTTCTAATTATGGAGATGCTGGTAATGCACATAGTGAATACTTAAGTGCTTTGAGTGAATCAGGTGTAATTGGTCTGATATTGTTTTTATCTCTTATTGGAGTTATACTGGTTAGAACAATTGTACTCTTTAATAAAATTAATGATCCTGATATTCAACGTTGGTTATTAGCAATATTCACTTCACTAATGAGTTATTTTATTCATGGTTTTTTTAATAACTTTTTAGATACTGATAAGGCCTCTGTAGCTATATGGGCTGTTATTGCAATAGTTGTTTCTATTGATTTAGCTTACAACAAAAAAGCACTTTACTAATAATTTTGATAACAATTTTTCTTACTTTTAACATTAGTTCAAAATTAATTTGGTATGAAAAATTTTTTATCTCTTGTTTTTAGTTTGATTTATATTTCTTTTTATGCTCAAAATTCTGGATGCCCAGATGTTAATTCGTGTAATTATAATCCTTCTTTTCAACCTCCTATTTTCGAAGAGCCTGTAAATACAGGTCTTAGTATGAATATTGGAATCATTAGTAATTTGCCAAATAATTTTGAAATTAATGATCAAATTGGTGCTTTTGTCTTGTTAGATGATGGCGGCTATTACTGCGCAGGACTTACAACATATCAAGGTGTTAATACTGTAATTGATGTTTTTGGCGATGATCCTCTCACCTTAGAAATTGATGGTTTTATACCAGATGAGACAATTTATTTTTTTGTTAAAAGAACTAATGATGCTTCAATTAGTCTTTATACTCTTTCAGCAAATCTTGCTGATGCAATTGATTATGCAGTTTCTTTACCCAACTCATATAATACCAATCAAATTTCAGTATTAATTTCTAGTGAAATAATCATTGATGTTATATATTCCTGTGAATATCCAGTATTTGGTTTTAATTGTGATGGTTCCTGTGTTGATTTGGATAGTGATGGAGTTTGTGATTTAATGGAGATATATGGCTGTACAGATGCATCATACTTAGAGTTTGATCAGTTTGCAACTGAGGATGATGGTTCTTGTATAAATCCAGTAGTATTAGGATGTACCGATGATACTGCTTTTAATTTTGATATTTTAGCTAACACTGATGATGGCTCATGTATACCAGTAGTTATTGATTGTATTGATGAGCTGGCATGTAATTTTAATTCTGAAGCGAATGTTTCTAATCCAGAAGCATGTGAATATGCACCTATTGGATATTTTTGTGATGGAACATGTATTGACATCGATGGTGATGATGTGTGTGATGTAATTGATAATTGTTCTGAATTCTTTAATCCTGATCAACTAGATTTTGATAATGACGGAATAGGAAATATTGATGGATATGAAATTGAGGATTGCGACCCTGACGATGATGGTGATGGTGTTTTAGATATAGATGAAGTTGAAGGGTGCACAGATAATTTAGCGCATAATTTTTCCAATTCTGCAACAGAGGATGATGGTTCTTGTAATTATTATTCAAGTGTTGATTTTTCAAATATGAATGATGGTTTATATTTAGATGATTTAGGTTTTGAAGATGCTACGGGAGTAACTATTTCTTTTTGGATGAGCACAGATCAATTAGAAAATGGATCATCATCTGAGTGGTCATACTTAGTAGATTTAGGCTCTTCAAATAATTCCCGATATGTAATAAGATGGAGAAATGGAGTTAAAGGTTTACAAGCTTATTACGAAGGAGCAGATTTTCCATTAAATTGTTCAGAAGGAGATTGTTATGATCAAAATTCAACCAATGCAATTTATATGGTGCCTCCTGAAGGTACTCTTCTAAATCTGGACACATATGATTGGTATGCAGATAATTCTTGTACTGCAAGAAAACATGTCACTGTTGTTTTTTGCTCAAATTCTACAAAAATCTATATTGATGGTTTTATGGTACAACAATCTAGTACTGGCTTATATTCTCCGGCACCAATTTTTAACTTAATAAATAATTCTTCTTTTAATAAGATTGGAGCTAGTAATGACAATCAAATTGGTACTTCTTGGCCTGGTAAAATTGACGAAGTTCGAATTTGGAGTAGAGCTTTATCTAATTATGAAATTAAAGCAAGATTATACAATGATATTGATGGCGATGGTATAATAAATAGTGAAGATGATGATATTGATGGTGACGGTGAGTATCAAGGTTTACAATGTGTTTCTAACTGCAATGATAATGATGATGATATTGATAATGATAATATCTTAAATGATGATGATGACACACCTAATGGTGTACTAGGATTAAATAATAATACTTTGAACATACTAGATGAATTAATTAATAATAATAATTCAGGAAAAATTGAGGGATACTGGAGTTTTGATTCATTAAATTTAAACAACCAAGCATATTGGGATTGGCAAACTGGATCTGAAGCATATTTTGCTAATTTATCATATTCTTGGGCAGTTGCTCAGCAACCTTGTGAACAAGAGGCCAATGACTCAAGTTATGCGGCAACTTGTCTAGATAATATTAACAATGATTGTGATGCTTGTACACCAGCTGAAGGATGTATGGATGATGGGTTTCAGGATTGGTCACCTAATCCTGGGTTTCCAGCTGACAACTACGACTCCGAGGCAGAAATAGATGATGGTTTATGTATTTATTATGGTTGTTTAGATGATGGGAATCATCAGTGGTCAAGAATACCAGGTTTAGCTGCATGTAATTATATGCCATTTGCAAATGTAAATCAATTTTCAATGGAAGAATTTCAAAATCCATGTGAATACCCGGAAGATATTTTCGGTCAATCTTATTTAGATTGTCAGGGTCAATGCTTATATGACTGTGATGATGATGGAGCATGTGATTGGGCACCTGTTCATTGCTACGATTTAAATTATAATTTAATAAGCCAGGATTGTCCAGAAATTAGTTTTTCTTCCCTTGATAATTGTTTTCCTAATTTAACTTCTCCTAACTATCTTATTGAAGATAATTATAATAATTTAACAGGTGATTTAGGGTCGGATGGTATTCAAGATTGCATAGATGATTTTGATTATTCACTTTTCTCTAATCCCTTGCAAACTGACTCTGACGGAGATGGTATTGGTAATAATTGTGATAACAATTCATCTGGAGGAGATGGAGGTCAAGAGGGTTGTACGGATAATGGATATTTATCAGAAATTAATGGAGACCCATATAACTCTCTTTATCCAGGATATGCTGCATGTAATTATGATTTTTGGGCTGATATTGATGATGGTTCTTGTGAGTATTGTTATTTAGATGATTGTGGTAATTACCCGAGTATTTCTTTGGGGGGGGCATATGATTGTTTAGGTTATTGTGCTGATTATATTGATGAGGTAGAATTCTTAGATGACGGAAGTTATAATCCTTCTTTTGGTCAACTTATAATTGGAGATTTAGACGGTGATGGAGTTTGTAATATGTTTGATAACTGCCCTGAGGACGCAAATCCTGCTCAAGAAGATTTTGATAATCCTGGAGGTACTGGTGATGCATGTGATGGTATAGGTTTGGATGAAGAAGACCTATTTAGTTACTCAATTTATCCAAATCCTTTTTCTGACCATTCTATTATTTCTTTTGAAACTTCTAATTTTTTCAAAACTGTAATTAAGATTTTTGAACCTTCTGGAAGGTTAATATATTATAATTCAACTGATGAAAGTTTTGATAAGATTTTTAAGTCAAATCTTGCATCTGGATTCTATGTACTTGAAATAAATCAGGGTAATAAATTTGCAAGAGATTTTTTAGTTATACAATAGCTTATTGTTTAACTCTTTCTAAATAATTTCCAGAGTTTGTGTCGATTTTAACAATATCTCCTTGATTAATAAATAGAGGGACTCTTACTTCTGCTCCTGTTTCTGTTGTTGCAGGTTTTAGAGCATTAGTAGCTGTATTCCCCTTTTCGCCAGGCTCAGTAAATTCTATTTTTAAATTTACATTTAATGGTAGTGTACAAGAAAGTGGTTTTTCTTGTTCTGCATGA
>MDTB01076986.1_pt1 | contig 27660 bp, 29 predicted proteins | sample 811161 | NCBI WGS metagenome assembly MDTB01 (sample SAMN05326650, study PRJNA326480) | marine metagenome | isolation source: seawater | place: Mediterranean Sea | collected 2009
GACAGTGGCTCCAAGTATGCGTGCACACCTAATAAGCTTATCTGCATCATGCCCCTGCCCAAAAGCAGCACCTCTTGCTTGAGTTACAACAAGCCAGCTTGATCCAACGGTGATGCTTCCAGTTATATCTCCGGTGGCAAGTATTGTGTTTGCAGCCTGTCCGGCAGTCGTAGCCTGTGTTGCCACTTCGGCTACCTGCTCTGTAGCCGGCGAATGCTTCACGTGCTCGTCATCAAGATAGGCTCCAGGGAGTCCAATGTAGTCAATGCCTTCTGCCTCCAGGGAGTCCATAGCTTCTTTCAGCCCTTCAAAGAGATTCATCTTTGTGGGGCTAGACTCAGGGGTCTCAGCATCCATAATTCCAGAATCATCCGTAACAGCTCTAAGAGCAAGACCGTTTAGGTTGCTACCCCTTAACAGGGAGAGATCCCTGCCCGAATCGTCACCAAGCCTTCTGGATATTAAAGTCTCGACGTCTACCGGAGTGCTTCTTGAGCATATACGATAAGGTGCAGCTGCAATGTCAGCATCTCCAGCCTTGCTAGAAAGTGTAATCATTCCATCCACTGCGGCAGTGATCTTTCTTTCGAGCACTGACCCATCGTCTAGCTGAATCTGGACATAAGCATCACCACTACCGTCACCTTGAACTGCACCAATGGCACCAGCTACAAAGTTGGCAATATTAAGTGTAGCTGCATCACCATTATCGTCGTCAACTGCATCATACTCGCCAGTTGCACCGCCACCATGGTTTGTTATCTCTGCACTAATACTAAGAGTGTCATTATCGATAGAGCCAGAGCCGACTAAAACTCCCCTATCTGCTGAGCCATCAGATGCAAAGACGAGAGTGTCAGAGGCTGAGTCATATGCCTTGAACACCTTGTTGTCATTGCCCTGAGACATATCAAGAAGAATTGAAAGGTCTTCTAAGGCATCAGACCCCTTGGCTAGTGTTTCAATTTCATAGCTGCTACCAATTCCCTTAAGCTTAGCAGCTGTAGCCAGGATTCTGAAACCAGATACGGAGGATGCCCCTCCTTGAAATGCTTCTATTGCGCCGGTCGAAATAGACCCTGCGCCGTATATACGTGATACGCTACCAGCTCCGCTCGTGGTAGCAAGACGCCCTGATGGGCCAGATGAGCCAGTGCCGACAATGACAGTCACTGGGCCAGATGCTGGTACGTCAGGGGCTAAATTGCCGTCAGTAATATCTGCGACAACTCCGGGTAGGTTTGGATATCGATCTACCATTGTTAAAATGCTCCTTAAGATTTCTGACCAGTTACGACTAGATTTCGTAAAACTTGTTCTCTAATAGTTGTTAAACGCTCAGTTCGCACATAGTACTGCAAGGTTCTACATGCAATCTTCTTATTGCCCTTACTCTCTATCTGGTCAGCTAAGCGACCCATATAGAGTATTTTAGGCACTCCTTCAGCCTGAAGGTACCACTCCCACTTATCAAGAGTGTCTTCAAGCCATAAGGCCCGCAAGTTTGCGACCTTACATGTTTTCGCCCAAACCTTAAACTCTATCAGGTTATCATACCACTGTCCGTAGACATAAAGTTTCCCACCGATAGAGTTAGGGTCAGGCCTAGACTCTCTAAAAACCTTCTGTCTCTGGCGTATCTGTCTATTAGAGAATATCTGATCTACTTTTGCCTGTTTAAAAATCCCAGGACGTCTTTCGACTATAGAGTAGGTTACAGTTTCGCTATCCAGATTATCTTCAACATCAGGAAAGTCCTCTGCAAAAACAAGAGGACTATTTACACCTTCAGCAAGCTGCTCTTGGCTTATTAGGTTTTCTACTAAGCCAAAAAAGCCCTCTATGCTGACAGCTGGCTTTACCGAGGTTAAGCTACCTTGCTTTTCATCTGCCTCTCTGGCCGATCTAGCCAAAGCTTCAAGATAGTCGTCAATTGCAGCTTGTATTACTTCGTTATTTGCCATTCTTGTATTCCAATAACACGATTACTGTGCTCATTAGACTTTTTTAATCAGTCCAACAGGCAAGCCTCCAGAACTCTGTTCGCCCACTGTCGGCCCTAAATCTTTCAGCCATGTGAACGTTATGCTTAGCATGCATCTTAAGAGGTGAAACCAACTTACCTGATTCTGTTATCGCAGGCTCTATTAGCTTGTCATATCGGCTTATATTTTCATAATACTCGATGTAGAAGAAGGATATTGCATGAGTCTCCTTTCCCCACTCTTCAAACTTTTCGACATCTTGATATTCAAATCTGTTTGTCTTGTACCCTGTAACAATTTCTTCATCAAAAAGAAAACCTTCGCCATCACACTTGTTGCAGCTATAGTCCCTTCCTGGCTCTCCAGACCTAGATATACAGCCACATTTAATCAAATCCTCTGTTGATGACGGGTAGAGAACACCTGAGCGAAGCCTCATTCTTCTTAACACATAGGTCTGACCTTTCGCTCGCTCTTGAGATGAGCCAAAAAGAAATTGATTTACTTCTTTTCGAATATCTATTTCGCGAGGGCCAGTAACTTTAGTTGTCTTAAATCTTTTCATTTAGTCCAACTTTCTTCTGGTATATCTCTTCTTAAAGTTTCTTTCGAGACCTCGACCGCCTGGGCTTGTCATCTTTGCCCTGCTATTTGCAGCAGGTATTCCTTCGGTATCATAGCTTGCAGGATCGGCCCAAAGCCTCCCAAAAGGAGGTGCATTTAGATTGTCAATGCCCTTTACAGCAACTCCAATCTCTCTACCCAAGTCTCCTCCGTCCTTAATGTTATCTTCAAGAGCTTTAAGTTGACGCCTTGCCTCATATAGAAGCTCATCTGCTGCCCTGTCTCTTCTTACAGAGATGTCGCCAAGACGCTTTTGCATTAAGCTATTAGCAGATGTTCCTGATATTAGGGCTATAACTGTACTTAGCGTAACCCACCGGCTTTGATAGGACCTATATAGCTTTGGGTTTTGCTCAGCTAGAGACGGAGAGTAATTTAATAACTCAACCTCTTCTGAAAAATATTGGATGAACTGTGCGATTACAAGATCTGAAGCCTCTTCAAGAAACTCACCTGCAACCATTCTTATTCGCATTATCGTCGAATGCCAGGGAGAAAGCTTTGTTACAAAGACAGCAGAGCTTACACCCTCTAATCTCGACCCGTCTACACCTGTCAGCCCCTTTACCTCAAGGAAAAGCAATCTGTTTTCCTTTAGGGCTCCGTCTACTATCTCTCCGTCAAGATTTAGGGTCGCCATTTATCCCTCCAGGCTAGAAAGCGCGGTGCTGTAAAAGTTTTGATCCTCTGTATAAATAACACGTTCTTTGTATGCAAAGCAGTAGTGCGGGCGAGTCGAGGCAACTGGACTGTAGGTAAAAGCTGGAATCCTGCTAACCGTAGATGAGGTGAGGTTATTCTCTACTCGAGTAAAGACCTTTTTAATAGAACAGGGGCTAAGTGGAACGTAGTGCACGATTTGATCCCTCTCCCCTCCTTCAAAAGAGGTGTCTATTAAAGATGCTGAGCCTACATAAAAGTCATTATCTAATCTTAAGGTACTAAATGCAGGGGAGTCGTCTCGAATTGTTGCCACAACCTCTTCTTCCGGATCTACAAAAGTGAACGCCCAGACGTACTTTTTAGGCTTCGTCATATCTAAAAACTAATGATACAGGGGTGTAGTTTGTAACTATCATTCCAGGTTTTGCGGTAGGGGAAACACTCATCTGAAGAACCATAAAGTCTCCAATCCGATCTCCAATTGCTAAAATCTCACTTCCATTGTTTCCGTCAGAGGAATACTCTTGATCTTCTGGTGTTAGCAGTAGAGGGCTATCTGGTGTCTTCAAAAAGATACTAGTATCTGCTACTGCGCTATCGGTAGATAGCGGGGCCTCATAGGCTTGGGTTAAACCTACTTCCACAGAAACTCCTGACGAATACTGTGGGCCAGATGTAAATAACTGTAAGTTTGAGAGCCTCTCTCCAGCGTCAATTCCAGAAAGCTGACAGTGAACGTACTTTTCAAAAGATTTCTTAAGTCCTCTGACAGGTCTGACAATTGGATTAGGGTCCGTGTCGTCAGCCCGACCAAACTTTAGCGCGCGCGTTATGTTGAGATTGCCCTGACCAGTAGTGACAATAGGGTCTTCTATTGCCGCTGCTCCATTTGTCTCAATTAAATCTATGGATATTGCCATTATACTTCCTGTTAATTAAATCTTATAGTGAGCTTATTTCCAGAGACCGTAGGAGCGACATCTAATGGCACAGAAGCTTGAGACTCCTGGTCCATAGGAAGACTTTCCATTAATAGGGTTACAGATTCATCAGTCAAACTGTCTGGATCTATATCTTTATTAAATGTAAGCACTATGCTTCTTGTATTTAAGCCGAGTCCTATGACTTCCTCTGAGGGCTCCATTGAAACAATCATCAATGGAGCATCGGCTCCGACTAGAATATTTGACGCCCTGGCTTCGCCTGAGACAATATGTTCGATTAGCTCAAAAGACTCTTCAACCTCCGGGACCTTAATATAGGTTGGGTCTCCGGTAGTAAACTCTGCAGTATACATTGCCTCTAGAGAGTCAGACGCGAAAAGCTCTACGACGTAAGAGTCTCCAAGCGTGTAGCTCCCTGCATTGAACTCAAGGTGTAAACCAAGATCTAACTCTATAGACCTGTCTATAGCCCCAGAGCCTATAACTGTCCCGTCTGTAAGTGAGGCGGTAAATGTCGCTTCGCCAAGAGCCCCTCCTGAGTCGATCTCTACTGTAAGCTCTGTGTTTTGCGCACCGGAATAGATTCCTCTAATGCGTGCTGCGCCAGTTGTCGCAGGGTCTAAGTTTGAAACAACATCGCCAACAGTTCTAGCACGGACTCCAGTGCTTATAAGAACCCTGTAGGTTGCGTTTGGCTCAAGAGGTGCGGAGGGTGTGAAGGTGAATGTTCGAAGGTCTTCAGTTGTGATGGCCCCATCCGTGGGGCCGCTCATCTTCCTAGAAGACAGGAAATCCTGACCTATGTCGCCACTAAAGTTCATAGAGTCAGGTCCTGCTATCACAACTTTTGATGCCGAACCAGTTACAACAAAGTGCCCCCTAGACGAAACACTCTCTTTATCCATCTCCTCAGAGAAGGTGACCTCAATCTTTGTCTCAAGAGGAAGTGAGTCTGATCCATCAACTGGGGTAATTTGTGTGACTATAGGGGCGGGCATTGCTGATCCTTATGGCTCTATTCTGCCTCAGTGGTGACTTCGGTTTCGGTCGCTTCTTCAGTCGTTAAAGTTAGGCTGCCACTTTCCTGGTCCACCTCATAACTAATAACGTTAGAAACTTCGAGCTCATCCGCTATTTTCTTAACAGTGTCCCTCATCGACTGCTCTACAGTAGCTCTTTCTTGCATAATCTTCATTTCCAGCCCAAGAAAATCTGTTCGAACCTTGGAGTGGTATCGGATCAGGGCATCGCCCTTACCGATGAGATCTCTTACATTGTCTAGATTTTCACCTTCTAGTTGAAATGTCTCAACAGCCATTTTTTAGCTCCTAATTATTTTTTGTCACCGGGCACTTCAAGAGCCCATGTTTCTAGTTTCTGTGTAAGCAAGTCCAGTATGTAACTAGAAAATGCAGACAACATGGAGTATATAATGACTATCTCAAGAATAGCAAGGTGATTAAGACTTGGGCCCAAGCCTATTATAATGGCGCTCAGTCCAAGTCCAACCCAAGTCCCTGTGCAAAAAGAGCACTGGAACAGCTTAGAGAAAAAAGTTGACCTAAAGCTATCGACTTCCTTTTCACAGTCTGAGCACTTAGGTCTTCCCGATAGCCAATTTCTTAGCGGGGAGAAGAATTTTGAATCTTTAATCATAAAAGTTAAGCTAAAGCTAACTAAACAAAAGATTGGGATTGACGTTAGTTCCATTTTAGTTTCCTCTTGAGCTTGAAGCTCTTGTTTCTCTGCTTGAGGTGACAACCTCTGCGTCAGACATTCTGCAACACTTGGTCTCTGCATCACAAATTAAAACATCTAAAGCATTCTGTGCTTCAGCCAATCTTTGCGAAACATCTTCCTCTGTCTCACCGGGGCCACACTCAAAAGAAAGGCTAACCTGAAAGGCATTAAGCGCCTCAATTAAAGATTCTATCTCTCTTTGTGAGCTTTCAGTTCTATTTCCCGTTGCTCGCGTTAAGTATTCAAGCTTTACAAGTCTTGAAATCGCAGTACCAACTGGAAGCTCTGTGGTTTTACTCTGCTGCACACTAACCTCCTCTGTATACAATAACATAAAGTCTGCTTAAAAAAAGAGGGCCCCGAAGGGCCCTCAAAGCAGTTAAACTACTTATTTAGAGCCTAATTATTAGTCAATTAGAAGCTCGGTTGGCTCACCAATTCCCAAGAGAACCTTTACGGTCCCTCCGGCCTCAGTAGAAGCAGCCAAAGCAAAACCAATCCTAAGGTGTACCTTCTGGTGGTTAGCTACCGCTGTAGGGTTAAGTGGAGTCGCTGAAACGGCTCCCGCCTCAGAGGAGAGGTAAACAACATCTCCAACTGAAACCGACTCTGAGTCTTTAACCTTGATAGTTGCAATTCCAGCTGAAATCATCGCAGAGCCATCCCAGACGCCGCAAACCTTGACCGCATCGGCCTTGTCTGCAGCAGAGTGCGAAATCTTCTTTACAGTATCTTCCGCAGAGATAAAGACAAGTTGATTTGCCGCTGTTGCGTCACCAACTGTGGCGTCAGCGCTCAGCCCTGTAAGCAAGAACTTGCCGGCAGAGCAGGTTGAAAACTCAACATCACTGTCAGTAGCAACAGCCTGTCCGATTGCAATGGTTGCCGTAGAGCCCTCACCTTGAGTGTGAGTAACGGACACACCAGTCCCTGCGCTTACATCACTCATGTAGTTACCAGTCGTATCTGTGCCAAGGGCGACAGAATTAGGCTGGATCGTAGCACTGATTGATACGCTGCTTGAACCGTCAAACTCAACCGTACCATCAAGATCACCGCTAAGACTAATGTCTACTGCTGCCTGAAGGGCAGAGGCGGTAGACGCATTCCCAGTGAGTGCGCCAACAAAAGCAGTTGACGTTATTGACGTGGCACCAGTTACGACACCACCAGCTATAGAGAGATCTTCAACTGATAGCGAACCTTCTGAGTTGGAGATTGCTGTAATGTGACTTAGGGACGCATTAACCTTTATCTCACCTGAATTTGAGTCATCAAATGTGATACCATCACCGCCACTGAGCTTACCCTTAACATATGTTGGGATCACAGATGCTGCCATCTTATTAGGACCGACAATAAATAAGTCTGAGTCGGCTAGAGCAGTTACTGAACCAACGTTACTGCTAATTGCAAGAGCAGAAAGTGCAACCTTATCTGCAGTAGAGATCTGATCAAGCTTGGTATCTTCAATTGCAGCATTAGCGGCTACGTGCACGTTGGAGATTCCGCCGTCAACCAGCTCTGCAGAGAGCTCGTCACCGCTAAGATCTAGCTGAACTTCAGAAGCACCAGTCGCAACCTCCAAGAGAGTCTTAGACATCTGGATAGCCGCACCTGCAGCGATATGATCATTAATTAGACCGCCGTCCGAGAAGATTAAGCCACTCGCGCTAAGCGCCAAGGGGTTGTCTGCATCGGAGTCCAGCTTAATGCTGATCTTATCGCTGTCGATCTTTAGACCGCCAGCAGCCAAAAGGTCTGCCGAGAGCACGCCAGTCCCGCTAAGGGCGATACCCTCACCTCCGGAGAAGTAACCCTGAGCGGCTGCTTCAGCACGAGCATCCGTATAGTAAAGGTTACTAGAGCCTTCCCCGAGAGAGTCGGTGTCATGGTTAGCGATGCTGCTTACAGTACCGGTGACATCACCTGTTAAAGCTGCAGTAATCGTTCCTGCTGCAAAATCACCTGAGGCATCTCTAGATACAATAGCACTAGCTGTATTTGCATGAGTTGCGTTAGAGGTAACAGTAAAAGTTCCACCCTCTTCAGAAGATGAACCGCTAAGACCAACACCCGAGACGGCACCAGCAGCAACATAATTGCCAGTAGTGTCAGTGCCAAGGGCAACCGAGTTGGCCTGTACTGTAGTAGTGATACTTACGTTGCCAGTTCCGTCAAAGGAGACAGAACCCGCAACATCACCAGCAAGTGCAATAGTGCGTGCAGTTTCAAGAGCTGTAGCGGTGTCTGCGTTACCAGTAAGATCACCAGTAACATTACCTTCAACATCACCTTCAATGTCTGCGACAAGAGTGGCCGCAGCGTAGCCGGCTCCATTTGTGTCAACAGTAGTTGTGGGGACCGCCTGATTGTCCTTGAACAGCTTCCACTTACCATTATCACTGGCATCTCGGAACAGGCCACCATATAGGTCCAGGCTGCCCGAGCTGTCGTAGAGGCCGTAAAGACCAATATCAACTGTATCTGATGAGTCATTACTGCTAGCCAAGATTAGCATAGGGTCGACAACACTGACGGTCGTAGAGTTAACCGTAGTGGTAGTTCCCGACACTGTTAAGTTGCCGTCAACAACTAGGGCTCCGTCAATTTCTGCAGCTCCATCAACCTTTAGGTCATTCTGTACCGTAACGGTACCAGAACCATCCGCACCAAGGCTTAAGTTGCCGCCAGAAGGAGCAATGCTAGTGATCAAGGTCTGAGCAGCTTCAACCTTGAGTCCATCGCTGTCCTCAAGTCCTGATACAGTAGCAAGCTCTAGTGCACCAGCATTTAGCTTGCCGTCACTAGTCATCTGGATGGTGTTTGAAGCGTCAAATCCTACCCAGTGAAGTTCGTCAACGCCATCAACGTCCTTAACGTACAGTGCCGAATCTTCGCTGCCGTTGGTCGTTGGGACGTCCGAAGTGGCCTTTAGACGGAAGGCCCTTCGCGCGTTAATGTCCTGGAAGTACCTTAGCTCAGTAGAGCCGACAGTAAAGTATATACCCGAATCGGAGGCTGGAGCGCTCACAAACGTTACATTCCAGTGCTGCTGGGAGTCAGATATGCCGCCGTCTACTATAGAGGCCGTAGCAAGGTCATTTCCACCCGAATCTTTAACACTTGATATGTCGCTCGCGCTGGAAGGAGCGGAAGAGTCATATGTGCTAAAGGACATTCTCAAGTAGAGAGAAGGCTTATCACTCTGACCGAAGTAGAAGTAGGGATAACTATAGCTAGCGCTCCAATCGTTAAGAGCCATATCCGATTCTAGCTCTAACTTGAATATCTGCCCGCTGACCAGAGTGGCATCTGAGATATTTATATTGCCCGATGAACCCTTGGCTAATGCCGCAGATTCCAGGTCTACCTCTGCAAGGCCTTGGTTAGACTCGAATTCCACCTGGACGTACTTTGACTCCATTGCTTCATTCATCAAGCGTACAGATGTTCCATGCCAAGTAGAGTCGATTAATTGCGACACAGATCCAAAGTCAATCTTTACCTGATAGTTAGTGTCATCCCATTCTAACGAACCGCCATAAGGGCCACCTTCTATGCTGGTGTACTTGTCTGCAAAGCGCACCCTGTTCCATCGCGTCATGTCCCCCGCCCTCTCAGAGGCGTCAGGATAATCCGCTGCGTCCCAAGTCAAAATTACCGCACCCATACTTCCGCTGTTAGGCGCGGTGATTTCAGTATTAAATGTACCGTCTGTGTAGGCCGCCCAAGAGCTAGGGTCGTTGGTCGTGTAGGTGTCACTTGAGACACTAGGTATGGTACAGGCAGCATCCTTGAAAAAGGATATTTCGTACTGATAGGAAGCGTTGTCGTACTTAGGCTGAACCCCATCAGATCCTTCTGCAAGATTCGAGAATCCCGCATCTTCAAACCATTTCAACGAGCCGTGCGCGTCTTCGGTGGTACCCTGATTGCCACCGATGTCTACTGCAGCCGTTGCCGAGTTGGGAAATAGATTGTCTGAAAATTCAGACTGTCCAGTTACTGCCAGGGTACTAGACAGAGTTGCTGCGCCAGATGCTGCGAGAGTACTAAACGCACCAGTTGAAGCGGAGGACGCTCCGATGGGCGTTCCATCAATTGCGCCGCCATCGATATCAACTGAGGACAGTGTTGCAAGCTGTGTGTCACCAATTCCCCCGTCCTTAACCTTCAGCCCTTGCTGAGTGCCAGCAAAGCTTCCATTTAGATCAGCAGTGCTGATTTCAATGGTCGAGTTGTCAACGGTAATTTCAGCCTTACCTGTATTCCAGTCGTAGAAGAGTCCCTTCGCATTATTAAAAAGATCACTAAGACTGATTTCTGCAGGGGCTCCCGCACTAAGCCCAGAGACGCCTAAAATTGTCTGCCCAGACATCTGAGGAAGCATTGCGTGAGTAATTGCTTCATCGTCAATTGTAAGAGACGTGCTTGTGAGATCCAGAGACGTGAGTCCGGAAATTGTACCACTAGAGATGGCCACACTGGACATAGTCTGATCGTTAAAATCAATTGTACCAACTGCCTGAAATGCACCGAGCTTAGTCACGGTTAGCGTGTCGGTTTGAAAAACCATCGCTGCCGAGTCTGAAAGCAGTCCGCCACTGCCTGCAAAGACAACTCGAGTAGGAGTCAGTCCGCCTGATACAAGATTGCCGGCAGTGAGACTGTAGGCGCCAATGTCAATATTGCTGGCTGCCCCCTCTAGGATGGCCTTCTTCTGAAGTGCAGATGTACTTAGACTTCCAGAGCTTACGTCCACATTACCAGTGAATGCACCAGTTGCAGCCGTAATCTCGAGAGCCCCAATCGTTCCAAAATCATCAGACGAGCTAGCCTGTACGTAGCCACCATCTGACTTTTGGGTTAAAAGTCGCTTAGACATTATGTCTTCTCCAAAAATAAATTAAACTATTTGCCTGCTGGTATGCGGCTAGGAGTAGCTGACTAGAATAACTGTAGGTGGGACTAGAGGTAGCTGGAGCGCTAGACTTAACTCAATGACTAGAGCGAGTCTTTAATTGGGGGAAATTATTTTCTCGCCCTTGAAATCATTCTTTTTAGTCGGAGGTACTTATCTTCAATATCCCCTAGTATGGACTTGTCAAAAAGTAGTGTCCAATCTGGGTCCTCCTGACGAACCCCAACTGCAAGCCTTTCAAGCTTATCTCCAAGCTCGTCTGCATTTACATGATCTAAGTTTAGGTGAACCTTGCTAAACCTTGTTCCAACCTTTAACTCAATTAGATCTGCATTTGCTGATATAAGCAAAGCTGCAAGCAGTAAATTAGTTGTCTCAAAATCTTTCATGTTATTATCACACGCTTATGTATTGACACCACTAGCACGGTATCACTTTTCGCTCTTCCGACTTGCTGTATATAGCCTGTAGATGAAGGTACTGTTGAGATCTGACCTAATGCTTCGGATGCAAAATAGTCCTCACCTGAAGAGAGTCCGTTTAACGTAACCTCCCCTGAATATCTAACAACGCAGCTCGATCCAGTAGGCTTTCTTGTAACAAATCCGATTATGTGCTCCTCTCCAGGAGAACTAACATTAGACTTTTCTACAAATTGTTCGCCTGAAATCTGGACGAGGTCCCCAACAGAGACGGAAGCAGGGCATCCCCAGAGCCCTTCAATTGAACCCATAAGGTCGGCTGTTACAGTTCCTCCTGAGCTGCCTTCAACCTTTGGCATATAGGTTCCGCCTCCCGATCCTGTTGTAAACCTTGGCATTTAGACAATCTCTACGAGAAAAGGCTTGCTTTGAACTTGCTGTGACGTGTTTATGACAAAAAGTTTTGCGCTTCCCTTTTGAGGAACTCTGTACCCCTCAGCTGAAGGCAAGCTTAACTTTGCCGTTATAGCATTCCCGTTAACCACACTAACTATCTCAGCGCTGTACGGCACTGTCTTGCTTGGATGAATGCAACCTCCCGCTGTTGTTGAAGCAGGAGCCTGAAGAATAACCTTGAGATTATTTTTTTCCTCTCCAAATATGTCAGCGTTGCCAGGGGAAGTAATGACTATTGTAGACTCACCAGCTAGGGCAACCTTTGCCGCTCCAGCCTGGGCGGCGTTTGCAACAGCTCCAATTTTTGGAATATTTGTTGGAGCCCATTGCTCCAGACTTATATCAACCCCGTTTGCATCAACTTCTCTCACTCTTTGAAGTTTGATCTCGGCCGTACCGGTCCCAAAAGACTTTACTTCAGTTATAGTGTGAGCAAGCGCCCTAGCAGGATTAGAGCTTGTTGTTAAAGCTGGCTCCTCCAGAAGGATCTGTAAGGCCCTGTTTGGCTTTAAGAATTCTGTCATTTCTCGATAACTCCAGTCTTACTTCCGCGAGACTTTGCAGACGCAGGCCTCTTAGGTTGACTTTTTGTCGTTCTGCGCTTACGTCTTGCCGGTGCTCTCTTTGGCTTTGCAGGAGGCGCGCTCTCTTCAACAATAACACCTTCTATTTTTTCTACAGCCTCTTCAATTTCCCCATAGTACTTTTCCTCAGGATGGTCTTGCAGTAGCTGAGTCTTGGCGTTTTCTAAAACCTCAATAACAGGAGATCTGGGCTTTGACGACTTTCTTTCTAGCTCGAGAAGCTCTTGGACCCCTTTTAGATTTCTACTTAAGATCATTTGAGAAACATATCGCCTTTGGATTTCGTTGACCGGCAGTTTTAATATTCTAGTAGCCTTACTGCCTTTTTGAGTCGGAACAAATGACTTGTTTACTTTTGTTAAGACCTGGGTCGCTATACCTAGGTCAATAACAGACCTCTGCTCATCGTTTAGTTCGGAGAGCATTTCATCGGTAACTTCAATAATTGGATTAGAACGGGTGAGTCTGATGTCAGTTCCTGGGATCTGCCAAAAAACTCTAGGGGTATTAAGATAAATGTACACTATGCACTCCATTATATTTAAAGGCTGCCTGAGCCCTATAAATATACGAGTTACTTTGGATTACGTCCATAAAAAAAGGGACGCCGAATAGACGTCCCTTTAAAGCTTAGGATTGTAAGCTACGCTAATCTTCGCGACTCTTAGAAGGCTTTCGCTTCTTTAGACCCTTAAAGAAAGAGCCTCCCTTAGCAGGAGCCTTCTTAGCAGGAGCCTTCTTAGCAGGGTATTTACCCGACTTAGGCTTTCCGCCCTCTTTACTCCAGACCTTTATCTTGCCAGCCATCTTTAAACAGCCTTTGGAGCTACATAGAAGATTGTAACATCAACTGTCTCGTCAGCAGCCTGTGCGAAGTTTTCACCAGCAGCAAAACTGCAAGTTACTGCGCCAGAAAGTTGACGAAGAATTGAGATAACAGCTGTCGAAGCCGTCTCAAGGTTGACCTCGTCAGCGGCGCCAACAACATCGACATCTCCAAACTTCAGGTCGTCCATCTTTGCCTGGTTAGCAACATCGCCACTAGCGGTAATTTCAGCACTCAAGACTAAAGACCCGGCAGGAATTGTAATCCCCGTAGCCTTATCATCAGCGTCCTGGACTGCACCAAATGCAACAATTTCATCATGTGAAAAAGTCTTAGTTGCCTTAAAGACAATCTGACCCTCAAGAGTCGTAGCTCGCGTATTCAATCCCATTTTCGATAGATCAAGTCCCATCGTTCTCTCCTGTAGAAAAGAAGCCAGCCCCCTAGCGGGGGCTTGGCTTATTTAGGGTTTATTACGGAACCGCGACACCGCGATCAGCAACACCAATTGCACCAGCAACATCAATGCTTGCCTGAGCAGGAAGCACAATCTGATTGCTAGCAACAACAACATTCTTAGCTACCGCCATACCAAGACCTCGGTTCTTTTCACGAAGGGTGAATCGCTCCTTAATCTTAATCTTAAGAATGTCGGTTTCAGGATCCTGCCATTCATCAGTCTGAGCAGCATGATCTTCAATATAGAAGCCAAGCTGACTAGAATCAGCAAGAAGAATATCAGTTGTATTTGTCTCTGCGTTATAAGGCACAAAGGGGCTAACAACAACACGAAGTGGCATTCCGAGGTAGCTCGGAACAATCGGGCCAGCAGTCATCTGATTACTACCCTTAGGCGTGCTATTTGCAGCACCAGGTACGCCACCTTCCATTCCTCCAGTAGCGCCCTCTCCACCAAATGAACCAGGGAAGTCCTGGGTCGCAACCTGTCCAGAGAACTGGTTGTAGGGCAGTGGGCCACCTGCAGCCTGAGCAAATGCTCTAAGCTGGGCATCCTGAACAAACATAAGCCAGGTAAGAGGGTGAACCAAAAGCATGTCTGGAACCCAGCCGTTATGCATTACCTGAGCGAACATCTCAAAGATGTCGTCCATTGTAATAGAGCCATTAAGGCTTCCGTCAAGAGCACGACCTGTGGTCGTACCAAAGGCAGACTGAGCTGGAGTGACATTGTCGTGAGTTGTTCGCGCTACAGCGTAGAGCATCTTAAAGATCTTCTCTTCCTTGTTTCGCGCCAATGCTCGAGCGGCCTGACGAACCGCCATTGTGACAACATCAAACTGAGAGTAACGAATAACCTCTTCAGTAAACTTAACAGCAACACCCTGCTTGCCAATTCTGGCAATCTGATGTCCTGGTCCATAGGTTACACGCAATTCTGGAAAGGACTCTTCCTCACCAACATCGAAGTCGCCATCAACCGCACCCATAACAGGCATGTCAACCATGGTGCCTGGCTGGAATTGAATTCTCTCAAGCAGTCCAGTGCCAACAAGAAGTGGTTCGGCTGCCTCCTGGATAACATTGTTAATAACCTTAGGAATGAAGAGTGGAGACTCGTACATTGCCAAGGCGTCCTTAATAGTAAGCTGATCACCCGTAGGCAAGACGTGATTTCTGCCGTGCCATGCATACTCAAAGTCCTTAAACTTTGTGCCAGCTGCAGCATCTACCTCTCTGAAATCACCAAACTTCAAGGAGCTTCTTTCTTTTGTAATCGACATTTCAAAAACTCCTTATCTCATGAAAGTGCTGATGACAACGCTTGCGCTTGCCCCAGCGGTATGTAGGTTCCAGGCCTTGCCTTCAGTGGCTGAGCCAGGCATCTTATCAAGCTCTTCAAATCCAGCGGCCTCCCATCGAGATCTGACCTTATCCAGAGCAGACGATGGAGATCTGGTATTATGCTTAATAACTTGGCCGACGATTCTGCTTCTCGCAAGATCAAGAGCCTTAAGTGACGCATCAAGTGCAGTAGCAATTTCTGCTGCTGTTGGATTATCACCGTCCGCTGCAGCAATAGCTCCCTGAGCAGGCTCAGCATAGGGTACAATATCCGAATTGATATCGTAAGTTACCCTTGCTCCAAGAGGCAGTGTTGTAAGACTGCCGATGGCAATAGCCTGACCGTCAAGTGCAACATTGTTTCTATTTGCTGCAACAGGATACTCTAAACAGTAGTTTGTACGAACTGTCTTCGAAGCGAGCTGTGGCTCCCAGGCCATATGCCGAAGATCGGCTGGGCTTGAAGGAACAAGGTCAGATCTAGAAAGCAGATCAGAACTTGCACGCATCCACGAATAAGACGCAACGCCGATATGATTACCAACTGTTATCTCATTGTTGGCAGCAGGAATAGCCCCACCGAGACCAGCAAATGCCTGATCTGTAATAAGCGCTGATACTACTGGCTCGCCATCAGCAGGTGTCTCGCCGCGAGCGTTCTTTACGCCTGCTGCAATGTCCGCTGCGGAATAGCGAGTAAGAACGACTCCACCATCCCAGTTTCCACCAGCAGCCTTCGCTGCTTCAACCTGCAAAGCGAGGCCGGCCGGTACAAGAAATCCAAGGCTATCAAGCGCAACGACCTTACCAGTCAGAACAACAAAGTGCTCGTCATGACGTTCGTTGGCAAGGCCAAGGGGCAAATAAGGTGCAGGAAAGGAATGCAACCGAGGGAACTCGGTAGGACAGAATTCCACGTTAGGAACGGGAACTCCAAGATCCTTTGCATACCTTTTTATTGTAGGATCATAAGCCATTTATATAGTCCTCCTAATTAGTACTAAGTTCTACGGCTGCAAAGTTAAAGGTACGATTCCATTACGCTTAACGGAATCAAGAAAATCAGAGGCAGCCTTCTGGCCACCGGGACCATAAAATAGGTTCCAGTATCTTTCAAGTATGCCATCAAACTCGCCTTGACCTGAAGAGCTAGCGTCGATGACGGTCTCATTCTGGTCGGCAGAGTCTGTGATTCTAGGATCTGCTACGCGCTCGCCGTTGACAGCGCGAGATGTCCCATCTACAGTTTTTTGCTTAAGGTCTAACAGTGAATCCCTAAGTGACTGAATGCTTCGGCTCGAATACTCATTAATAGCACTCGCCGTATCGGCTATTTGAAAGCCGCGAGTCGTCTGAGCCTCTACAAGACTCTGGGCTAGAAGAAGCTTTTGATCTTTTAGCAGACCTGTGTTTGACTGAGAAAGCTGCTTTATCTCATCTTCGAGACGAGAGCATCGGGCCTTCCAGATGTCTCGATCAAGCTCTGCTTGCTCTAGCGCATCCTGAGTCATGGTAAGCTCTTCAGACTGAGTTTCGGTCGTTTCAGTGGTTTCAGTGGCCTCAGTTTCAGTCGTCTGAATTTCAGTTTCAGTCGTCTGAGCCTCGGCACTGACCGTCTCTTCAGTCTCGCCTGTTGTTTCAGTTGTGTTACCGCCATCTACAGTTTCAGTCGTCTCAGTGGTTTCGGTAGTTTCGACTGTTTCAGTTTCGGTGGTTGTAACTTCCGTGCTGTCACTCATAGCGTTAAGCTTTTCGACTCTTCTTTCAAGAAAATCAACTAGCGTCTTCTTTGCGTCAGAGTCATCGATCTCTCCAAGAAGAGAGCCGATAGCTTCCGCGTGACTGATGTCAACTACGGGAAAAGTTCTATTTGGACCGATAAATACGCTATCTTCAAGCGACCCTAGCTCTTCATCGGTAAGTCTGATAACACCATCTTTGAGATTTTCGGCAATGGCCGCATAATTAGAGACGGTGTCCTCAGATAGGACGGTCAACTTATGTGCCATCTTACCCGTTACCTCCATGTGTGGATTTCTCTCTTCTCCAATGACTGACTCGTCCGTATTTTTTAGCGAATTATTTGCCGTTAATGAGCCTTGCTCTACGGTCGCTTCAATTTCAGGAGCAATACTACCTGAAGATAGTATACTATCAGTATCGGTTTGAGAATAGTTTTTGTCAATAAGTTTAGGAACATCGACTTTTGCACCATCTCGAATTCTCAAGGCGGTGTCACTACCCTTTGTGAGCAGGTAAAAGTCTTCAAAAACCTGCTGCGGGGATGACTCTGAAAGATCGCTACTTCTTATATCTGAGAGCTGGAGTCCTTGACCAACCTCTACAACTTGAGAAAGTGGTGCGGCAGGGGGATTTACCGGAGAGACCTCTTCCCATTCGTAGTCAGTCGGAATTGCTACGCATTCAAGTCCGTCGTATATTCGACCTCTTTCATGCTCGCAAAAGTCTCTAGCCCAGTCTGTCTGGACACCCTCTCTTGCACAAATGTTGCAATAGGCATGCTTTGGCATCATTCCAGTTGAGACAGTTAGGTACCTTCCATCAAGCAGCTTTTGCACAGCATCTGGATCCGAAATGTCCCAAAGTCCAAGGATATGCCCAACCCCCTTGTAGTCTGGGTTCTGAGAGAGCTCTAAGAACAAATTCGCGCTTTTGAGCCTATCAAGGGGACTTGTCCTTTCGTCTTGTAGGGCGATAAGCTTTTTTCTAACTCTGTTGTCAATCGCTGCCGCAGATGCTGTTGTGTCGACATATCGAACATCGATAACCCTGCCAATCGGATCAACATGATCCTGATGGTGGACTTGCACTGGCTTATTGTATGGAGTTAAGAATGTGTGAGCTGATTTGAAATGTTCACTCGGTAGATATACAGCTCTGTTCTTTGTTCTGAGCCCTGCATATGTCATTCGGACTTTTGCCCTAAGCGACTGGCGGCTTATTGTAGCACTATCTTTTGAAAAAGAGAACTTAGTGGAGCTTGAGACAATTCCTGACGGCTCAGCTATAATAAAGTCTCTTTTTGGAATCTTTTCTTTACTCATAATTAGGCTCCGGAATTACCTCGCACTTACAGTTTGGATGAAATGGTGGCAAATGGTCTAGCTCAATATCGGCAACCTTTAATATCATACCGTTCCATTCATCATAGTCAGCGCCACCCTCTGTTGCAATAACCTTAACATGAGTAATATTATTACTTTTGTAAATAGCAAGACGTCCGGCCATGTATGCCTTGTGCCTCATTGTCGTACCTATAAAAGAGGCGCGATAGCCCATCGCATCTATAATGTCAGTGCCTGAGAGCCCAAGTGAAAGTTGCTTTGTTACACTTCTTGCGCTGTCAGAAAAAAGCCTTTCAATACTCTCTCTGGCCTCTCTTTGCACTTGAGCTCTATAGCCCTCAATAAGGCTCCAGGTTTCTGCAGTAACAGGAAGCCCTATCATCCCTCTTCTTATTGAAGAGTCAAGTATTTCGCCAAATCTACGCAAAACCTGATTTGATGAAACTTCAAAAAGTCGCTTAACATACCCTATGCTTATTGAGCTCTTGGCTTTTAATAACCTTACCTCTGTGAGGAGGTTGTCATATACTGACTGTATCATCTCATCTTTTATGACTTGAGATTTTCTTTCTTCAGGTCCGGCGTTTTGCCCATGCTGATTTTCAGGCTGCTGCTTATTCTTAGCCTGAGGCAAAAGGTTTGCCTCACCACTAACAAGTTCAATGTATCTCTCACTTCGCTGGCTATCAGTCATAGCCTCATACCCCATTTCTCGTCTTGCTTCACTTTCTGTAACTATATTCATCTGGAATAGAAGCCCGAAATGATTTTGCTTTTTTATTTGAGCGTCTAAGTCAACTTCATTGAACTTAAGCTCAACTAAGCTCGCCTCTTCAAGTGGGTTGAACTGAAAGTTTCCCTCTAAAAGGAGCTCTCTTATTATCTCAAAGTTAAACCCATCCGCAAAGGTCTCTTGATAGAACTTTACGTTATCTACGGCAAGCTTTGACATTGTTGTTGCAGTGGACCTATTGGCTGTATTCCCATCGCCAAAATCTATCGCAGAAAGCCCTGTTCCAGTTATAACTCGCTTTTTATAATGCTCAAGATATGGCTCTGCACGTATCGCTCTACTTTCCGAGCCAATAGCTCGAATCTCATGTCGTTCAGGCGTTACCAACATACCGTCAGTTGGCATATTCATAATCTTGGTTTTTATTATGTCGACCTCAGTAAGCCCATCTTGAAATCTTCTCATTGGAGACTTCTCAGTTCCTACCTTGTACTGGAAGAGCGGGTATATGTGCTGATAGACAAGATTCTCAACATGCTCTTCTATTCTTCTGAGTGCTCTAACATCGTCAAGGACTGGCGTCCAAGATGGAGTCCCTACAAGGAAGTGAGACTTCCTATATACATGAAGGTGTATTACATCTTCTGCTCTAAAGATCTTATACCGACCATCAGGCATTAAGTGCTTGTAAAACTTTACGTTATTAGTTTTATCAATTCTGAGCGACATTGCTTCAGGCGAAACGGGAAAGTATCCCGCAACAGGCTTAATCTTCCTATTTCCGGAGAGTCGCACTCGTCCGCTAGACGTATTAATGTCTCTAGCCTTTACTATATAGCAATTATTGTAGCGAATTAAATTCGCCATAATTTCCGAGATTAGAGATCTAAACGTAAAGCCCTGGGCCACCTCCATTTCGGAAATACGCCTCTTTATATAATCAAGAGTCCTCTGATCTTTGCCAACCAGGGAGAAGCCAGCCTTCATCGAGAGGGCCAACTTCTTAAGGTTTGCTTGCATTACAAAGGAGTCTGTATCCTCTGCCATTCCGATGTCTTGAAAGAGGTACTCTCCGGGATGAAATCCGCTAGGGTCTGCGGCCCGTCCCTCAACTGGATGCACGTGATTAAAAACAGGTCTCTTAAGTGCGGGCGGCTGAGCTTGAAGAAGCTTCATAAGCTGAACCTGAGGATTCAAAACGTCTTCATCCTGAAATGGAGACTCAAGAAACGCCTGGATATCCCCTTCTTTGAGTGTTGCCACTTGTTTGTTACTCACCTTAACTCCTGAGCCCACCTTTCAAGAAGGGCTGTCTCACTAGGGTTGCCCAAGTTTAGGCAGCTCTTCAAAGAAAACTTTACGACAGAGCGCCCTGCATCTGAACTTGGACCGCTGATACCATCGTCATCCTCGCCCGCTAGACCTCCACCTGGTGAGCCTCCTCCCTCAGGAGTTGTGTCCACTCGCGGCTCGCCATCTTCATCTATAAAGATCCTTGCATTTGGAATCGTATCATTTGTTCGATCTATAAGCTCTTCAATTTTTTCCTTTTTGCAAAGCTCTTCAAGCCCAGATTCGTTTAGCTTAATTATTAGATCAATAACATCTATCAGCGTTGCAACTGCCATCAAGTTTGCACGAAAGGGTAAATTTTGCTTACTCTTAAACAGATCTAAGGTCAAGAAGTGGACAAGAACGTCCACTAGTGAGTCAATCTTATCTCCTATGTACTTTACACCTTTTGCTGTATTTTTCATTAAAAATCCAGGCATGTCTTCTGCGATAAACTCTGCCGTCTTACTTACAGCCTTCTCCCCAAAGGCGTCAGTTGCCTTCATTGCTTCAGCGGTGCTGTCCATCCAGTTCTTCTGCTTAGGATCAGACCATGGGTTCACCTCAGCATTTGCTTGAGACATTGCCTCAGCAGTTGTCTGTATCAAGTCTAAAACACAGTCAACCTGATTCCAAAGGAATTGCCCATAGACATTAAGCAGATCTTGGAGCCCCATTATATATGGGCGTAAAAATTGAGCTATTATATCCTTCACAAGCCCTGAGACACTTATCTTCATAGACTCCCAGATTTGCATGATTCTGGCAGCAAGCATTGCAAGAATCCCAATAAGATCCTGAGGACAAAGGTTTTTAAAAAGGTGTAAAAGCTGGCAAAGCTCTTCAAGGAGTGGGTTTCCTTTAAAGATATCACCAAGATCCTTAAACATGTCTATCCTAGCATCTAGATCTGCCTGAAGAATATCCAAAAGCTTGTCAAACTCCGCACCGACATCTCCCCATGACCACTGCATGCATGGAATGCAGTCCTCGAGATCTCGCCAGGTGCTATCCTCCTCTGGACTCTCTACTGATGCATTGGTCCCCGTTCCCCACACCGAGTTTAATCTTTGTAAAGTCACTAGACTAAACTGCTCTCTATTGTAAGCAGTCTGCTCCCTGTCTACACCTCTTACTATATTAGATGTTGCCCGCCTGCTTGTTGCTGCGGTGATATTCTGCCTGCCAACTTCTGCCATACTTGACGCGACTACTGCTTTTGAGGCCGTCCCAGGTTCGGCTATTTTTGTTGCAGCGTTATCTTCATACTTGCTTGCGATGTACTGTAGTTTAAGCGCCTTCCGTCCGGCATCGGTCTGCGTTACGGCACCTCCATGCTTTTCCGGCGTAGGTGCGACAGGCTTGAGCTTCTCCTCTTTCTCAACAAGCCCCTGAATTCCTCCAGAGTTAGGCTCACTGTCACCCTTCTTTTCTTCAACCTCCTCTGAGTCTGCGTCATCCTCGGCAATCGTTTCGATGATAGCCTCTTCATTAATTTCATTGTTTATAGAGCTCGAGTCGTCCGGTCCCCCTAGCGCTCTGCTGTCAGACTCCTCCCTTAGGCGGGCATCACTTTCGCGATCTAATTCCTTCTTTTCTTTCCGTCCTTTTCGCTCAAGATCTTCCCGGATCTCCGAATCCATTCGATCTCTACTGCCTGGACCCCGAGGATTTCCCCCTTCTTTCTCTTCAGCCTCAGTTCCTCCAACAGCTACCCTAGGAGGTCCACCAAAGGGGTTGTCACCACCCGCCATTATCCCTCCTATCTAACCATCGTCGAAAGATCAATTAATGCATATATTCGCATATCTAAATCTGCTCGACTTCCATTATGGTCAGTGCCTCCGTGAGCTACAATTTCAGATTCACCCCTAGAGGTGCTAAAGGAAAGCCTTTCTATTGCATCTGCTCTCTCGCTCGCAGTAAGACTACTATTTGAAAGGACAGACTTTAGATCTGACAGAAAGACCTCAAAATCTAAAACTGATATAAAATCTTTTGCCATATGAGGGTATAAGCGACGGTATCCCTCATAGACTTGTCTACGCCTTTCAAGGTACGTTCGAGATTTTTTTACTGTATTTAGATCTACTACCATTATTATTGACCTGGAATGGCACTTTCAGCAAGTTCTAGCGTAGCCTCTTTAATCATGCGTATAACTTGAACGTACATTTTTGAGGTTATTACAGGCTCTGCTGTCCCGAAGAACTCACCCAGCAGTGCCATTAGTTCTGCCTCTTCATCTGGATCAAACCTATATTCAATATCTTTACACTGCTCTGCCATGTCATCTAGCAAAAGCCCAGTCTGCCTCTCAAGCTCGCCATAGCCATTTGAGATATGGATGAGGTGATCCCTTCTAGGACTGCCGGCGTCAGCCGAAGGCGCTGACCTAGACGTACTTATTGCAACCTTGTCGCCCGTCTTTTTTACGCTAGGCGCCTCGTGTATTCTTCTAGAGGACTCACCTGAGATAACGCGAGATCTCTTCGGGGAAACTATATCAATTCTAAGGTCTACATAAACTTCAGCCATCTTAACCTACCATAGCCTCTGTATAAGATATTTCCACCTGAGACCTTATCTCCCCGAGTTCGATCGGAGCTACTACAGAGGTTTTCATCCAAAATGGATAGTATTTAGTATCGCCCGTGACATCACTTCCTATGTCTCTAAGAGAGCCAATTTGATTAGGAAGTAGTATGGTTGGGGCCCCGTCCCACTCTGAAGGCTTGGGCTTAGTACTTCCAACTATAAACTGTATGCTAATGGATGGGTTTAGTGGCTGTCCGCCTAAGCTCAGGGGTGTTAGCTTTATGTTGGTGTAATACTTACTTGCGTCATCATTTCTAATCCACACCTTTTTTACTGAAGCCCTTCCGGTTGGGGTAACCTGGACTGAGAGCGGATCTAGAAAGGTCCCCTCTGAGAGGGCTTCAAAGTTTCCACTTGATGAATTTAGCTGATAAAGGCCTAACATGAGACTCCTAAAAAGTTTTTCTTACTATCGCCCTTCTTCTTCGAGCTGAGTTATCTTTCGCCCTTGCAATCTGCCTTCTGGTCTGCTCTGTAAGCACGCCAGGCTTAGCTGAGGTTGCTATATCCTGAGGGCGAAGGTAACCACCCTCATCCTTCTCCACTTTATTTTGTGGATGAGATAATTCTCTCGACTTGGGCTTATGTCGATCCGTGTCACTATGGTGGACCTCTTCGCCTACCAGCCTAGAGGAAATACTCTGAGCAATTCCAACATCAGCAATAACCTCTCGAGAGCCAAATCTAGTCTTTTCCATAGTGAAAGCAAACAAGGACAGCATCCAGGCATCTAGTCTGTGATCTTTTATTCCAGATTTTATTGTACCGTAACTTGGACGTCCACTTGAATTTATACTTTTTACACAAAAACCTTTTATCTGTCTAGCCAGCTCAGTGTCATACTGAGAGAGGATCACCTCGCCTGCTTCGACTCTTCTGACAGCGTTCTCAACCATGGCAGGCTTTGCATACTCTTTTATCTCAGTCCCATCTACAGGGTGAAACATTGTTATTTTACTGCCAAAATCTATCGGAGTTATTATTTCTGCCAATCTTGCATCGGCCGAATCTGGCTCCGCCAGATGACCCATTTCTTCTAGAATCTCTATCTGGACACTGCCTGCCCCTCTGTCTACATATATATGCTCTGGAAGCCACTTTCTGTTAAGCCGTGCAATCTCTTCCATTGCTTGAAGCTGAGTGCTCCCATCCCTATGCACTACACCAACGTCAACAGTTCTAAATGCAGGCTTACCCTCATTTACCGTTCCCTCCTGAACAACAACCTCAGTGCCATGGACCGGATTCCAATCAACTCCAATTGTGTAAGTGCAACCACTTTCTCTAGTCTGAGTCAAGTACTCGTACGTCCCCTTTTCAAGAGCTAAGTCTACAAGGTCATTTTGAAAGACCCCTTGCTCAAGTGAGCCATACTCTGCAAGGATTTCCTGAACAAATTTTACTCCGGGGTTTTCCTTTCGTTGCTCTAACTCCATCTCTTGATCCCACTCCGGTCGGCACATCGACGGATAGTGGTAAGATCTAAAATATGGGTCCTGATCCCACCTCCAGAACGTCTCTCTTGCCCCTGATGGCGTGGAGGATGCATAAAGAAGAGTGTCTTTATGTTCTGTTAGGATGGCTATAATTGCAGAAAGGTCATCTGTTGTTAAATAGTCGGCCTCATCTAGAACAACCATGTCTGCCGCCTGCCCTCGTATCGAAGTGTTGCCGGATGTAAATCCCTTAACCCATGATCCATTATGTAGCTCTAGGTACCTTTGAGGGGTCTTTCTGTGCTTAAGCATCGACGGAGAAAGTGTTTCAGAGGTTGTTATGAAATCAATCATCTGATCAAAGAGCAGGTCTAGCTGAGCTAGGTATGGTGTAATAACAAGAACTCTAAATCTTCTATTAGTGAATATCTTATGGAGAACCTTTAGGGTTAAAGTGAAGCTTTTACCTGACCTTCTGCCAATTCTAAAACAGAGCCTGTTGGCAGTACACTTAAGCATTAGCTCTTGGTAGTACGCAGCAGTTGGGTCAAGCTCGTAGAGGTCAATATTCTCTGCGGTAGCCCCTCTCATTGAGCAGGACTCCCTGGACCCATCTACTACAACAGATATGTTATCTGCAGCCCACGCCACAGGATCCTGGACTCGTGCAATGGACTGTATTTCTGAGGTGCTGTACTGATGTCTGCCTCCACTTTCATTAATAAGGCTAGAAAGTGCAACGTCATACTCTGCGGGAATTCCAGAGCACTTAATTAAGAAGTCACCCTTCTTTGCAATTAACTTGCCTGTAGACTCGCTAATTACGTCATGTTCTGCAACTTGAGTTTTCTTACAGATAACACAGCCTGGATGTAACTTCATTAGACTCCTAGCCAAAAAGCCAGCCTAGACCCTCGTAGGCTCCCTTGGCTGCTAATCCTACCATTCCTGCTCGTGCGCCTGCAACCCCTGCTCGCTTCATGCTTTGTCCTGCATAGTCAAATGCTCCGAGCCAACCTGTTGCACTCGACGCAGCTCCTCTCCAGCCTTTTTGCATTTCCGAAGTGTGTGCGCCCCTGACTGCCTCATCAAGTCGACCTCGAGTTCCTTCCACCATTGCCTGAGCCGGACCTGCAAGTCCTCGTCTAAGTCTGTCTGACACTCCTGACGTTGATCCAGCAATTCGCCTTTGACTTTTAATTGCCCTTGCATGAGCTGTTCTTGCGTCTCTAGTTCTACCTTTTAGATCTCTAGTGCTAAGATTCGATCTCAACCCTCTGTCATAAAGAAAGTCTGCTCCAGCTTGTGCGTAGCCTGCACGATTTGCTCCAGCCATCCCTCCGCTGGGAAGCCCTGCAATACGTCGAAGCTTACCTCCCATGTCTTTACCATTCCAGGTGTTCTTGCCGGCTCCATATCCAGCCTTGACTGCGCCAACTCCGACAGCTGCACCTCCGCCATAAAGAGCTACAGTAGCCCAGTTTATCCCATCCCTTCTTCCGTGAGCTTGATTCATTGTGTTATAAGCCATGACTCATTCCTTTTTCCGTCTACTATTTGCCTTAACAATCCGATCAAATATAAAGTAAAACTTAGACTCCCTTCTTGTGACTATCTTTTGATGACAGTACTTACAAAGGGTGCACCCATTATCAATAACTAGTGTCAGCTCAGGGAAAAGATATTTTGGCCTTATATGATGGACCTCTAGCTTTCCCCCTTTTTGACCGCAAAGCTGACAAGTGTACCTGTCGCGCCTAAGAATTGTTTCTCTCCAGGCCTTGTACTCAGGTGTATTATACACAGCCTTGGCCTCATTGTAATCCTTAGGTGGGGCCGGAGGTAGTGCAGGAGACTTTCTCCTAGTCTTTTTTCTTCTCTTTTTTTTTGGCTTTATTATAAATCTGCTACGCTTCATTTAGTTAGCTGATCTATTTTGCCTATTACATCTGGGAAAACGCCAGGCAGTCCAGTCATAATAGCGAAATCACATCCCGGATCTTTCTTCTTTTCTATAGGTAAAACCTGAATTGCAAAGGCTCCTCTAGATCTAGCTTCTAATGTTAGAATTAAAGAGCTTCCCCCTTGGGGGCCTCGCCCAAACAGCAGAATGGTATCAAACGAGTCAGCTAAAGACTCCCATTTTTCAGAGTTTATAGCTGGTAAAAATGGCTCTTTTATAAGAACCACCTTTGACTTTACTCTTCTTTTAAGTCCTTTCGCTATTCCCTTTACTATACTGGCATTAGCGAGTCCGTCACGACCTATCAGTATTAGAAGCGATCTCGAACCTAATAGCCTTCTTGCAACAAATCCAATTTTGCTCAAATAGTTGTCCACTTCTTTCATAATTACTATGCATGAAAAGATAGCGCCTCATGTCCAAAGGCTGACCTTGCATTCATTTGTGACCTATGAATTGCCTGGACTGCTCGCTGTCTCATCGTTGCAGCCTCCTTTGAGTCTTGAAATCGTGCTCGAAATGGAGCGTTTTGTCTTCCATACTTATGTCCCATTTCAGAGAGTTTAAATGGGATGTCAAAAAGCTCTCCGCCGGCAATAACTCCAGCAACAACACCCACACCATAACCAATAGCAGACCCTATTGGCCCGCCAAGCCACGTTCCAATAGATGCACCTATTGCCCCACCTGCATGAAAGCCAATCTCAGAGCCAACAAGCTGAGCCCCCATCCTGGCAACGCCCTTATAGGGATCCAACAAGTTATCGTCAGACATCCCTATGGCAAATGCTCCCGTCAAGCCCCAGGATAAGCGTGAGCCCACAGAGTGTCTAAGGAAGTTGTTCCAGCCCTTTCTCATGTGCTCTGATCCACTTCTGTAAAGAAAGCTTCGCATTGGGGCTGCCGCTTTTGCGGCATGCGCTCCTGCTGGATCAAGTCTCATTGAGTAGTTAGACCTAACAGACGCTAAGTCTCCAGGTGTCATTGGCCTACCGTGATGAGCCTCCCATGCAGCTCCTAAACGAGCTTTAGCGGCATCTATCTGACCTCCACCTATAGGCGAAGAAAGGTGTCCATTGATCATTCTAGGAGCTTGTGCGCTAGTCAGGTCGTGGGCTGCCCCCCTGAGCGCTCGAGCACTTGAGCCTGGCTTAATGCCATGCCACCCAAGTTTAGCCATCTCTATTCCGCCAGAAATCCCCGCTTGAACTCCAAGCTTGGCTCCCTGGTAGCCCCAATGTCCAACCTGGCCAAAGCCATACCCAAGATGTCTTTTTAAAGTTGCTGGATCACCCCGATTTAAAGATCTATCAGTTAGCCCTTCAAAGAAGCCACCGACGATATCTCGCTCACCCATAAACCAGTTTTTTCTAACACTTCGAGCGTCCCAGAAGCCTTGTGGCTTTAGCCTGTCATCAGGGAGGATATGGTAGGCATCAAACACTAGTCATTCCAGCCAAGTGAAAATGGATTAAGAAAGTCTAGTGCGGCCATTCCTGCCCCTAGTGCACCCATGCGAACACCAGCCCTGGCTCCACGCA
>MDTB01189651.1_pt1 | contig 27659 bp, 29 predicted proteins | sample 811161 | NCBI WGS metagenome assembly MDTB01 (sample SAMN05326650, study PRJNA326480) | marine metagenome | isolation source: seawater | place: Mediterranean Sea | collected 2009
AGATGGCCCGGTTGGACGGCCACGCAGAGTCAGCGTTCGGTCTCGGTTGAAAGAAGGTAAAATTCCTGGAAAGAGTCAGTCGAGAGGTCGGTCGAAAAAATCAGGGAAGAGTCGGCGATGAGTCAGCAAAGGCGACGCCAATCGAAAAAGCAAGATACCTCCGAACAGGTCGCGACTGTGGGAATCCATCCTGTTCGCGTGGTACTTGGTCAAGCGCGTGTATCTGAAGTATGGATTCGAGAGGGTGCTAATGAAAACCGCCTGAGAGATCTTGTGGCGATCGCCAAGTCACAAGGTGTTTATGTTATTGATGTCCCATCACGTGATTTTGACGATGCAGTTTCTAGTGATATGAATCATCAAGGTGTGATGGCATTGACGAAGCCTCGTGACATGGAGCCTGAAAATGCACTACCGGTTCTGCTCGACGGTATCGAAAATCCATTGGTTTTGGTACTGGATGGTGTGACTGATCCACATAATTTTGGCGCCTGTTTGCGTTCAGCCGAAGCCTTTGGAGCCACATGCGTGATTGTGCCGAAAGATAATGCAGCACCGTTAAACCAGGTCGTACGAAAGACGTCGTCGGGAGCCAGTGAGCTGATTCCTGTGGTCAAAGTCACTAATCTCGCGCGATGTTTGCGTGGACTTCAGCAAGATGGATTTTGGGTGGTCGGTGCTGCTGGAGAATCCACTGTGGGCCTCGATCAGGCATCACACAGCGGTCCAATGGCCTTAGTGATGGGTTCTGAAGGTGCAGGCCTCAGGCGTCTCACCCGCGAGGTGTGCGATGCGCTGGTCGCGATTCCGATGTCCGGCCATATTGAGAGCTTGAACGTGAGCGTTGCAACTGGCGTGTTGCTTTATGATTTACAGAATCGACGTGGTGCACTTGATACATCACGTGCTTATGAGGAGCGAGTGTAATGCGCTGTCCCTTTTGCCAAGCCCTGGACACGAAAGTGATTGATTCGAGACTACATGCTGAGGGATCACAAATCCGGCGTCGCCGTGTTTGCCCCGATTGTGATCAGCGATTTTCCACCTATGAGAGTGCTGAGCTAGTGATGCCTCGGATTGTGAAGAGCAATGGGCAACGCGAAAACTTTGATGAAGATAAATTGCGTCGAGGCCTGACGCGGGCTCTCGAAAAGCGCCCGGTGAGTACGGTGCAGATTGATGCATGTATTCAACGGATTAAACGGGCGCTGCAATCGGAATCCGATAAGGAAATTGAATCACGTCGCATCGGAGATCATGTAATGCGCGAGCTGAAAGCGCTTGATCAGGTCGCTTATGTGCGCTTCGCATCCGTCTATCGAAGCTTTGGAGACGTCACAGAATTTATCGGTGAGATCGAGAAACTATCGGATGAATGAATTCTCAGATCTTGAGCGCTTGGCCATGCGCCGTGCGTTGTTGATCGCAATGGGCGGTCTCTATTCCACAGGTGAAAATCCCCGCGTGGGTGCATGTTTCATCAGAGATGGTGAGATTCTTTCAGAAGGATTTCATCGTGCGCCTGGATTACCGCACGCGGAAATTGAAGCGATTCGAGGAGTGTCGCCGTCGCTCCTTCAAGGATCGACTTGTGTTGTGACGTTGGAGCCATGCTCCCATATAGGTAAGACGGGCCCATGCGTTGATGCGCTGATTGATGCGGGTATCAGTCGTGTGGTGGTTGCGATGGTTGATCCCAACCCTCTAGTAGCTGGTAAAGGAGTTAGTAAGCTTCGGGATGCGGGGATCGATGTTGTAGTTGGTCTCTATAGCCGGGAAGCAGAGCGATTAAATTTAGGATTTATTTCACGCATGACCCAATCGCGTCCGTTTATTTGGGTGAAGTCGGCGGCCAGCCTTGATGGCAAGATCGCCATGGCTGATGGTGAGTCACGGTGGATTACAGGCCGCGATGCACGTGCCGATGTTCAGCGTTTGCGCGCGAGGTGCCAAGCGATTGTTACAGGAATCGACACAGTGCTTGTCGATGACCCGCGGCTGAACGTTCGTCCCGAAGAATTAGGTATCGTCCTGCCGCGTGAGATCAACACCATACAACCACTTCGGATTGTACTAGATACGCATGGGCGGCTCCCAGAGACAGGTGCTTTATTCAAGGCAGATGGTCCAATTCTTTGGGTTACAGGGAAAACTAATGATCATCCTCAGGTACGTTCAGGCCGTGTCGAGCAATGGATCGCGCCACTGACCGATGATCGGATTGATTTGCATGCTGTCATGTCTGAGCTCGCCAAAAGATTAGTCAATGAGGTGTTGATTGAGGCGGGTCCTACGTTGATCGGTCAGTGTATTACTGAAGGTCTGGTGGACCAGGGTGTGATCTATCTTGCGCCGAAATTCCTTGGGCAGGGCGCGCGATCCCTGTATCATATTGCACCTCCTCAACTGTCTGATGCACCAGCGATTTTTATTCAGGGGATCCGAGAGGTAGGTGAGGATCTTCGTTTGGACTGGACACTAAGGACGCGCGCTTAAAATGGCTTTGGCATCTGTCGACAACTTGATAGCAGATATCCGTGGCGGAAAGATGGTCATCCTGATGGATGACGAGGATCGTGAAAACGAGGGCGATCTCGTTCTGGCTGGAGCGCATTGCACCTCTGAACATGTCAACTTTATGGCGCGTCACGCACGTGGTTTGATTTGTCTCACGTTGACGGAGGCGCGCTGCAAGCAGCTCGGACTCCCACCAATGGTGGTTGAAAACACTGAGCGACATAAAACAGCCTTCACTGTAAGCATTGAAGCGGCTGAAGGTGTGACTACGGGGATTAGTGCATCCGATCGGGCGCGGACCGTACAAGCGGCAGTTGCTCCAAACGCTAAGCCTACTGATTTGGTGCAGCCTGGTCATATTTTTCCGGTACAAGCGCGCGCGGGTGGCGTACTCATGCGTGCCGGTCACACCGAGGCGGGATGTGATTTGGCGCGCCTTGCGGGTCTTGAACCAGCGGCAGTGATCTGTGAGATCATGAACGATGATGGCTCAATGGCGCGTCGCCCTGAATTGGAGGCCTTTGCCGAGCGGCACGATATTTTAATCGGGACCATCGCCGATTTAATTCAGTACCGCGTAACAACCGAAACCACGATCGAAATGGTACGTGAGGAGTCGATCGAAACAGAATTCGGACCATTACGTTTGCAGTTGTTCCAAGATCAGATCTTAGGAGGGACGCATGTGTGCCTCATCAAAGGTGATCCATCGCCTGAGCACCCATGCTTGGTGCGAGTCCATGTGCCTGATACTCTTCGGGATCTTGTGCAAGTATCGTGGCAAGGACGAGGAAGTTGGCCATTGCCACAGGCCCTAAAGATGATTGCAGACGCCGGTGAAGGTGTTGTTGTAATTCTGGAGAATCGCGGTGATGAGCCGATTGAAGAGAGGCTGGCTCAATATGCTGGCGATACCTTGCCAAATCCTGGAACGCGGTTGGTTCCTTACCTGACCGTCGGAACAGGCTCGCAAATTTTAAAGCATGCGAACGTTGGCAAAATGCGTCTTTTATCGACGCCAATGAAATTCAGTGCAATCTCAGGTTTCGATTTAGAGGTTGTGGAATATTTAGAATATAAGGGGTGAACCCATGCGAATGATCGAAGGACAATACACAAATGCCGACAGCCGCTACGCTATCGTTGCGGGACGGTTTAACCAGTTTGTCGTCGACTCACTGGTCGAAGGTGCTGTCGATTCGCTCGTCCGTCACGGAGTCGATGAAGATAATATAACAGTGGTTCGCGTTCCCGGTGCGTTTGAAATCCCGCTGATTGCGCAGGCGATCGCTGAGAAGGGTGAAGTCGATGCGATAATTGCATTGGGTGCCGTGATCCGTGGATCGACACCACACTTCGACTATGTCGCTGGCGAATCGGCAGGTGGATTGAACAAAGTGCAGATGGATACAGGTGTACCTTGTTCGTTTGGCGTCCTGACTGTCGATACGATTGAGCAGGCGATTGAGCGCGCGGGCACTAAGGCTGGGAATAAAGGTGCCGAGGCGGCGCTGGTTGCAATTGAAATGGTTTCTGTCCTGAGACAAATTAGTGAGTGAAACGGATCCTAATCAGCCAACTGCTTCACAGCGTCACCGAGCACGTGAAGCGGTGATCCAAGCACTCTATCAATGGGAATTGTCGGGTTACCCGATGACTCAAGTTGTTGCTATGTTTCGTGCAGACAACAATTTGAAGCGGGCTGATGTCGTTTTTTTTCATGACGCGCTGACCGCAATCGATAAAACTCACGACGCTCTGGTTGAGTCCTTGAAGCCGCATTTGTCTCGCGAGTTCTCTGAGCTGACGCCGATCGAACGGAACATCTTGGTGTTGGGCGCCTATGAGCTCTCAGTTCGCATCGACATACCATTCAAGGTCGTGATTACTGAGGCCGTGGCCTTAAGCAAAAAATTCGGTGCTACAGACGGCCATAAGTTTGTCAACGGCGTTCTAGACCAACTGGCCGCTAACACGCGCGCTATTGAGGTTCAGGCTCTCGAGTCTCGTGAACGAGTTTGAGCTGATTCGGACCCATTTCCAGAGGGATCCGTTAGATCCCTCTGTCGTTCTTGGTGTTGGTGATGATGCCGCGATTGTCTCTCAACTCAGTGATTACGAAACCGTAATTTCTGTTGATTCAGTGGTTGCTGGTCGTCATGTCCCTCAAATTTGCCCCCCTGATGGATTTGCTGCACGCCTACTGGGTCGAGGCTTAAGTGATCTAGCGGCGATGGGTGCCGACCCTAAATATGTTTTGTTATCACTGACATTACCAACATTCGAGCCGGGTTGGGTTGACCACTTCGCTGATCGTTTCCACAAGCTATGTGTTCGCTTTGGTTTGGATTTGGTTGGGGGTGATACCAGTAGGGGTCCTCTAAGTGCTCACATCACGGTTATCGGTCATGTACCTAAAGGGTCAGCGATATCAAGGAGTGGATTGAGATCGGGTGACGATCTTTGGGTATTTGGTTCGGACCTGGGTGGAGCTCGGGCATATTTGGATGTACTCGATGGCCTAGAATCAAATCATGAAGTCTGGGCAGAGCGTTATTGGAGGCCCGAGCCACAGCTTGTCGCTGGTTTATCATTGCGAGGTATGGCCAGTGCGATGATTGATATCTCGGACGGGTTGTGCCAGGACTTATTTCATCTTTTGGATAATTCAGTGGGTTCGGCAACCGTCAAACTGCAATCAAACCTTATTCCCTTTTGTGATGATCTGGTTGATCGCTTCGGATTGGAGAAGGCATTGGAATACGCGCTCACGGGTGGCGATGATTATTGCCTTCTGGCCTCAATTCCTCCGGGGCTCGATGTTCCTGAATGCGGTCGTCGAATCGGGATGGTTGTAAAAGGTGAGTCTGCGAGGATCCTGTTGGACGGAAAACCACTTCCAAGCAAATGGCAGCTTGGATGGGATCACAGTCGATGAACTCGCTGAAATTCTGGATTGCTGTGGGCCTTGGCAGCGGACTATCGCGCAAGGCTCCTGGTACGACAGGGACGCTGGGCGTCATGCCTTTGCTGGTTATGGTTTGGGATGCGTCGTTTATGGTCTGGGTGACTGGGTTTATCGTGCTGTGTGCCTTGTCGATTTGGAGTATACCTGAGGCTGGCCGAAGGCTTGGTGAGCCAGATCATGGGCAGATCGTGATTGATGAGTGGGTTGGGATGTGGTTGGCTGCGTATGGTGTCAATAGTTTCACGAACTTTCCCGTATGGATCGGTCTTTTGATCGGTTTTGTCGGGTTCCGGATTTTCGATATTGCGAAGCCTTGGCCAGTGTCTTGGTGCGAACAGAAGATTGCAGGTTCGTGGGGTGTTTTAATGGATGACGTCGCAGCAGGCGGATATGTTCTTATTCTTGGGCTGGTCTTTGGTATGCTTAGCGGCCACCCAGGATAAGAACATGACTATTGAACATATCGATAACTGCCAGCTTCCGACCCAATGGGGAACCTTTTGTATGCACGGATTCAAGGAGATTGCATCTGGGAAGGATCATATTGCTCTTGTCATGGGTGAACCCTGCCATGAGCAACCTGTTCTACTTCGTGTGCATTCGGAGTGTCTGACCGGCGATGCCCTATTTTCTCAGCGTTGTGATTGCGGCGCTCAGCTAGAGCACGCGATGGCGGCAGTTGCGGCAAAGGGATCGGGAATTGTTCTCTACTTACGTCAAGAAGGTCGGGGAATTGGTTTGTTAAATAAAATTCGTGCCTACCATCTTCAAGATGATGGAGCTGATACGGTGGATGCGAACGAATCACTAGGCTTTGCAGCAGACCAGCGTGATTATTCGATTGTTGGACCAATGTTAGCTCACTTTGGTGTCACTGAAGTGGAGTTATTGACCAATAACCCGAAAAAAGTTGAAGCACTTGAGGGGCTCGGTATTTCTGTGGTGAGGCGTCACTCGATTGAAACGGGTTTGACACCGCATAATCAAAATTACTTGAAAACAAAGCTCAATCGTTTGGGACACTTACTTAGTCAGTCTGAAAATTTCAGCTAAGTCTTTCTTCAATTGCTGCCTGAATTCCATGGGCGTCCAGACCGGTGCGCGACAGCATAAGATCTGGATTGGCATGTACTTCATATCGATCAGGGAGCCCTAGGCTCAGTAAATCGACTGCAAGCCCTTGGTCAACGTAGTACTCGCCGACGGCAGATCCAGCCCCGCCCATGCGTTGATGTTCTTCAACAGTAACGATCAGTTTGGCATCGACATACTGGGCTAATGTGGCTTCATCGAGAGGCTTGATCCAGCGCATATCGATTACCGTTGCATCAAGATTCTGGGCAGCCTTGAGAGCCTCAAATACACGTGACCCGAAAGCTAGGATCACAATCCCCGACCTGCCTTCACGACGCGTGATCGCTCGTCCAACGTCGACTGTATTCAAGCTCGCATCAGGAAGCTCACCTGGCCCTTTCCCCCGGGGATATCTCACCGCAGCGGGCCCTGGGTGCTGATAACAGGTGGAGAGCAGCAACCGACATTCTGATTCACTCGATGGGGCTGCAATGATGATTTCAGGTAGTGTTCTCAAGAACGCGTAATCGTAAACTCCTGCGTGGGTTGGGCCGTCTTCACCGACGAGACCAGCCCGATCGATTGCGAAGGTAACATCTAGACCTTGCACACAGACATCATGAATCACTTGATCGTACGCGCGTTGTAAGAACGTTGAGTAGATCGCAACCACCGGCTTTGTATTTTGGGTCGCGAAGCCCGCGCTCAGACACACCGCATGCTGCTCGGCGATTGCAACATCGTAGTAGCGATCGGGGAATCGCTCGGAAAATTCGATCAGATCGGAGCCTTCTCGCATTGCCGGTGTTATCCCAACCAACCGAGAGTCGCTTTCTGCCATATCACAGAGCCATTCTCCGAAAACGTTTGAATAAGTCGGCGCAGATGTTGCCTCTGAACCAGACTTAGCTTTTAGTTTTCCGATTGCGTGATATTTGATCGGATCATCTTCTGCTGGAGCAAAGCCGCGTCCTTTTTGTGTGACAACGTGTAAAAATTGCGGACCGGGGAGATCTATCATGTTCTCGAGAGTCGTCACAAGACCGAGCAAATCATGCCCATCGATTGGCCCAATGTAGTTAAATCCAATCTCTTCAAAGAGGGTTGCTGGGCTAACCATCCCTTTCAAATGCTCTTCGGTCTTTTTGGCGAACTGTGCGAGTGGGGGTAAGGGTTCGAGAAGTTTACGAGCCTCATCGCGACTGCGGGTATATGCCTTGGAAGAGAGTAACTTGGCTAAGTAATCGCGGATGCCACCAACGTTCCTTGAAATTGACATATCATTATCGTTCAAAACAACGAGCATATTAGCTTTTACACTGGCCGCATGGTTTAGGGCCTCAAACGCTAGCCCAGCTGTCAGTGCGCCATCGCCAATAATAGCTACGTGGCGACGGCTTGAATTATTGAGCTTGGCATCTAGAGCCATCCCAAGTGCGGCGCTTATTGACGTGCTTGAGTGTCCGACCCCGAAGGCATCATACGGGCTTTCGTTACGGTCAGGAAAGGCAGCAAGCCCTCCCTCCTTGCGGATAGTCGGTAGCTGTTCGCGACGACCGGTCAGAATCTTGTGCGGATAGGCTTGGTGGCCAACGTCCCAAACTAGCTGATCAAACGGGGTATCCAAGCAAAAGTGCAGTGCAACTGTCAGCTCGACAACACCAAGTCCAGCACCAAAATGCCCGCTGGAAATCCCGACCGAATACAGTAAATATTCGCGTAATTCGTCAGCCACCTGGCACAGCTGATCACGATTGAGTGAGCGCAAGTCATGCGGAGAATTGATCCCTTCTAGTATTGGGATACTCGGGCGTTCTCCCGGGATGGTATTAAAGATTTTCATATTCGGCATTAATTCGTTCGCTCCACACTCAATAGCGCCAGTCTTTCTAGCATGGTGGTGTTTCCCGGGAGACGCGCAAGGGCTGTTTGGGCAATTTCTACTAATGCATAAGCTTCTTTTTCACTGGCTTTGAGTCCGAGAAGGCTCGGGAAGGTAGATTTTCTAAGTAATTGATCTCGGCCTTGGGTTTTCCCAAGGGTTTCTGTTGACGCTGTTTCGTCGAGGATGTCATCTTGAATTTGGAAAGCGAGTCCGATAGCTTGACCCGCCTGCGTGAGTGCATCCCAGTCGTTATCAGACGGGTTCCCGCAGGCTGCACCCAACAACACACTGGCTGTGATAAGTGCGCCGGTTTTTTTTGCATGCATGGCTCTGAGAGCGTCTAAAGAGAGTGCTTTACCTTCGGATTCAAGATCGATCGCTTGCCCTAGCGCCATGCCCTGGAATCCAACTGCATCTCCGAGGAGTCTGAGTTGCGTCACCCGCATGGTATCAGAACGAGCATCGTCTTCACCGAGGATTGAGAATGCGAGCGCCTGCAGCGCATCTCCGGCTAAAATAGCGGTCGCTTCATCAAACGCGACGTGTGTAGTTGGCTGGCCTCGCCGAAGGGTATCATCGTCCATTGCTGGGAGATCGTCATGGATCAGTGAATAGGCATGTAAGAGCTCGACAGAAATAGCGGCGGTATCTGCAGCATCGAGGTCCGCGTCTACAGCCTCTGCAGCCGCGTATACCAAAGCTGGGCGTAAGCGCTTGCCGCCACGAAGTACGCTGTAGCGCGCCGCCTCTGCAAGACGCGAGTCACCAAGACGTCTACCGAGAGCGCCGTTTAGGTTTTGATCTATCCGTGTACGGATCTGTTCGAGCCAGTCCTGATCCAATGCGCTCAGGCCTCCGGTTCAAATGGCGTTTCTTCGCCCGATTGCTTGATTTCTGTGACCTTCTGAGACGCGGTATCCAAAATGGTGTGGCACTCTTTAGCTAGCCGTACACCTTTTTCGAATGCGTCAAGCGAATGATCTAAGGGCATTGATCCTTGTTCCATCTGTCGGACTAATGCCTCGAGTTCGGCAAGTTTTACCTCAAAAGATGGTGAACTATTTGATTCAGACATTGTTAGCCTCCGTTCACTGCAGAAGATGCGTTAGATCAGCCCTAACGACAACATCCTCGATCATTATTTCAACTCCACGCGGTTGCTGATACATCCATGGCATGCCAATTGGAAGTGGTCCTGCCTAACAATTTGTTTTTTTGTGCACTGCCGACACGCTTACGGAACGGCGTAAATGAAAAAAGAACAAACAAAACACTGGGGCCAAGAGCCCCTCACTCCAACTGAGTGAACCAATCCATTGGTTTATTCCTTACTCGTAATTTGAGGTGCCACGACTTCATTGAGTCGTGTAATGACACCATTATAGCGCCACTCATAAATGACTTGCGCGGTGAGTACACGCTGCACATAGTTTCTAGTTTCTGTGAAAGGGATTGAAGCAACCCAGACATCTAACGGCATAGGCTTATCTGGCATCCATCGTTTCACGCGATGGGGCCCCGCGTTATAGGCGGCGGTTGCAAGCGCCGGATGTCCGAACCGATTTAGCTGTTTGGCTAGGTAGTAGCTACCGATCCGAATGTTGGTGGATGGATTGATAAGCGTACGATTACCGCGCCATTTGAGGTTCAGCTCTTTAGCAGTCTGTCGCCCAGTTCTTGGCATCACCTGCATCAAACCAAGCGCTCCTGCTGGGCTTCGAATGTCGTGCATAAATAAACTTTCTGACCGCATCAGGCCCGAGAGCCAAGAGAGCGAAATATCATGACGTTTTGCAGCATTTTTTAATGGTGTTTCGAATGCGTTGGGATAGCGTAGCTCGAAATCATCGGTGAGCCCAGACTGATGTGCTGTGACGGCAGAACGTGAGTGCCAATTCCATCGATTCGCGAGAATTGCTGCCGCTTTTTGTTCTTCTTCTGTCAGGCGTCCAATCACAAAATCCCATTGGCGCCTTGCCATAACTGTGAGCCCCTCTTCGAATAATAAGCGAGCGATCGTGATATCGATCCGCTGGTCGACTGTATCAATCGAAGAAACTGATGGGCGCTCGGATTTGGGGCGTAGATCGTATGGAATACCAAGATAATCAGCGGATAAAAAGCCATACCAAGAGCTTGATTCCGCAGCCTTTCGAAATCCTCCAAACGCGAGGTCAGGGTTACCAGTCATCGCTAGCGCTCTCGAGACCCAATAGTTCCATTCAATCTCCCCACGCTCCTCGGGTGATAGTTTGGAAATGGCCATAAGCACATCGGGCCATTCTTGAAAATGGATGAAAAAGCGTACTCGCCAGTGATCTAAAATCGGGTTCGACGGCAGATCCATGCGCAGTAATGGCGCTGCTGCAGGGTCTAAATTGATCGCCATGGTACGAGCAGTACCCAAAACCGCCTGTTGTCTGACACTGTCCGGGATCTTTCGATCTTTGATGAGACTTAACAATTTGTCTGGATTTTTGCTGGCGAGGCGAGAGGCCGCCATATCAACCCATTCTGGGAATTCTGCCGCTCGCGTGGTCAAAAATTTCGCAGGTCGGCGTCGTGCCTGAGCCCAGGCGTTGATGTGATCTGTTGCAGATTTATCCAGTGATTTTGCGAGCCAGCGAGCGAGCTGTAATTGCCTATTTTCGAGCGCATTATTGATGCGGCGGAGGCGAACTTCCTTGGTGATCAGTTCGCGTTTTTGAATTATTGAAAAGAGTGTATCACAGTCTTTTGGCTGACTTTTGCCATGGGTCCACAAGCGCAAAGCCTCGCGATGGTCTTTATCGGTGTCCTTTTTGAGGCGGAACTTAGCTTCGAGTTTATAGCAATTGAGTTTGACGTTATCTGTCGGCCTATAGAGAAATAAAAAATCTTTATGCCAGTTCGCTCGGCCTAATCGAAATAATTTCTTCCAGCGGAGGTTGGCGATGGCGGCACTGTCTGGATATTGCTCTATTAACTTTTCAAGGTCTTGGGCTGATACCGAGCCGAGTCGCTTTTCGGTCGATTTGGCGATCAGTTCTGGATAAAGTGGCGAGTCTTTCCATGTTCTTTTGATGGACTGACTGATTTTTCCGGTTCGCTCGATGGTGACCCAGGCGCGGCTAAACGAATTTGCAAATACGTTTGTTACGCAACTCACAGTGAGGCAACTTAATACTGCGACGGTTTTTATTGTGTAACTAATGCCTTGCACATGTACCTCTGAGCCCAAACAGTGTCAGTGTGACGAAACCACACGGCGGCCGCAATGGGAGATCGGTTATGGCACAAATTCTTTTAACAGGAGCTACCGGATTTTTAGGGGATGGGCTCCTTCCTGCACTGTTGAGTGATGGCCATTCGTTGATTTGTTTGACCCGACACCCCGCGAAAGCTGCGGAACGATTTAGTGCATTATCAGCGTCGATTCGCTGGATTAAATCCTTCGCCGAGGTGGATGCGATGCCAAATGCGATCATCAACTTGTCGGGTGAGGGTATTGCGGATTCTCGTTGGACGGATAAGCGGAAACGACTGCTTCGCTCGTCCCGGATCGCTGTGACCGAGCAATTGGTGTCAAGGTTGAATTCGCTGGATGGTGAGCCCGATGTTGTGATTTCGGGTAGTGCGATCGGGTACTACGGCGCGCAGACTCAAGACGTTACCGAAGAAAATAAATCGGGGTGGGACTTTGCGGCGTGCTTGTGTGAGGATTGGGAGCAGGCAATCGGTGGATTGAATTCTGAAGCGACGCAAACCTATATACTGCGAATCGGGGTGGTCCTCGGGCGTCCAGGCGGGTTCTTGGGCCGTCTCGAAATGCCGTTTCGATTGGGCCTTGGGGGTCCTCTGGGAAATGGTCAGCAGATTTTGTCTTGGATCCATCGTGACGACTTGGTTTCGATGATTCGTTGGATGTTGTCTGGCACCCCAGGCGCCGGGGCCTACAATGCAACGAGTCCACATCCCGTGAGCAACGAGGAGTTCACAGCAATTTTTGGTCAGATACTCAAACGTCCAACCATTTTTAGGGTGCCAGAAACGCCGATGCGCCTGGTCTTAGGTGAGTTGGCTGATTTGTTATTCAAAGGTCAGTCAGTGCAACCCAAACGCGCGCTCGACCAAGGGTTTCAATTTAAATACCCTGATCTCAAAGGAGCGCTCACGCAATTATTCAAGTGAAACGCGGGCCAGTGCCCCTTGGGTCAGTACGCGAACGCGTTGTCCTGCAATGAAGGAGTTGACTGATTCCACCTCTTGAACGATGGACAGAATCTTGCCCGAGTCCATTTTGACCGTGAGCTCAAGGCCTTGTGCGCGGGTGACTTGCTCTTCGATTATGCTTCCAACCACAGCACCACCAACGGCTCCAAGAATAGTAAAGATCTCCTGGCCTTTGCCTTCGCCGACCGATGACCCAGCGACTCCGCCAATGATTGCGCCTGGTAACTGGCCCACATCTGACTGTCTGCCCTCGATGACAACCGGATTGGTGCTTAAGATGGTTCCAAACTCAACCTCCTGTACTTGTCGAGCCTCGGACCGGGAGTATGTGTCTCCCTGGAGACCTGAAACGCAGCCAGTGAGACCGAGCATAAGCAGACTGATTCCCCCAATTATGTAGATCGATCGCTTCATTTTTGAATCCTTGGTCATGGTGTTCTTCTTGAATGTCAGATAGGGTCAATGAATCATCATTTAAACGTTACATTCTCATATTATTATTTTGGACGACTTTCCTGAGGCCTGCCAATAAATGACAAAAAAAACCTTCGTACTGGATACCAATGTTCTTCTGCATGACCCTATGAGTGTATTCAACTTTCATGAACATGCAGTTGTCATTCCGATGACCGCTCTCGAGGAACTTGATGACATTAAGGATCGCAAGAAAAACGTCGCCTCAGAGGCGCGAATGGCGATTCGTATGGTTGACGAAGTGCTGGGGCACTCGACTCCAGAGGCTATCGCGAAAGGGGTGGAAATTCCGGTTGCCTTGAAAGGTGACAAAGGAAAACTCTTGGGTACTCTTGCGATCCATCGCTCACCACTTGCTGATGAATCTAGAGGCCGTCTTGATGACATCGAATCGAATGACAATCGAATCATAAATTGCGCTTTGGAGATTCAAAACCAGGATCCATCTTGTGATGTGATCTTGGTGACGAAAGATATCAACATGCGACTGAAGGCTTTAGGCGCTGGCCTGAATCGTGTCGAGGACTATCGTCGGGACCAACTGGTAAGTGATGTCGAGCTTTTACCATCGGGATACTTAGAGTTTAGCACCGAGTTTTGGGAACTTGTCACCGATGTTGATACCTGGAGCGAGGGATCGAGAACTTATCACAGAATTCCTCGTTCAATATTCACCGAAGAAATTTATCCCAATCAATATGTTATCGATTCGACGGATGAATTCGCGGCCCGTGTCAGTCAGCTGGACGAGGAATCTGTCGTGTTACTTGATATTGGCCGTCATCGCTTGGAAGACACCGAAGCGTGGGGTGTCCGACCATTAAATGTGTATCAGGCTATGGCGATGCATGCACTTTTGGATACTGCACTGGATCTGAATTTACTGATTGGTGCAGCGGGTTCTGGGAAGACGATACTATCGCTTGCCTGTGCTTTAGAACTGGTCGTCGAACAAAAGCGCTACTCGAAGATTGTCGTTACGCGATCGACACCACCGGTGGCTGAGGATATTGGCTTCTTGCCTGGTACCGAAGAAGAAAAGATGATGCCATGGCTGGCGGCGATTCATGACAACCTGGAGGCGCTACATGAGCATGATGATAACCCTGAGGCATCGATACGGTTCGCGCTTGAGAAAGGTAATATCCAATTTAAGTCTCTAAATTTTATCCGTGGCCGTTCGATTCAAGATGCGATTATTCTACTCGACGAATCCCAAAACCTGACGCCGCAGCAACTGAAGACCGTCATCACGCGCTGCGGTAAGGGCTCGAAGATTGTGTGTCTTGGAAACCTCGCGCAGATCGACAGCAACTATCTAACCGAGTTAACCTCAGGCTTAACCTACGTAGTAGAGCGGTTTAAAGGATGGACCGGATCGTCGACACAGCATCTCGAAGGAGTAGTACGTTCGCGACTCGCATCCTATGCGGAGAAAAATTTGTAAGTGCGGATTTGGATACTTTGCATCGGCTTTATAGTCCTTGTGGCCTTGAGTTTAGTTGCTACTCCGGTTCATTTTGATGAGGCGCAGTACACCACTTGGCTAGCACATCAGGATTTAAGCTATCAAACCAAAGGGCCACTAGTGACCGCCGCTCAATCAGTCACCCACGGTCTCGTGTTTTTACCTCAAATTGTCCAGGTCCGATTGATGGCTTGGATTGCATGGTTTTTCTCTGGAATCTTACTTATGTGGCTTGGTCGTTTAGCTGGATTTGATCAAGATGCTGGTCGACGCCTTCTCATTCTTTATGCGACTAGCCCGATATTGCTTGCCCTGGGCATGGTTCATACCACGGATATTTGGTTATTATTTTTCATGTTATTAGCATTGTGTGCGTTTGCGTCGATCCTGCACTGTCGTCCCAACCAGCAAACGGAATTATGGTGGCTGGTAATGGGCGCTGCGCTGGGATTAGGAGCGTTAGCTAAGCTCTCGATTGCCCTGGTTCCGTTATCGATTATCCCTTGGGTCGTCGTCAGAACACCACGATTGATTTTTACAGCAGGTCCCTATTTGGGCGCGCTTCTATGTGGTTTTATGATGACACCATGGATTCTCTGGAATATGGATAATGAATTCGCGCATCTCTCTCATGAGTTTGGTCACCTGAGGTCGGACAATGACAGTTTTTTATACGCGGTCAATTGGATACCTGTACTTTTAATTGCAGCATTTCCTGTCATGTTGTTTTCTATATTTGGTGGTTTAAGAGCCCGGATTGACGATTTTTTCAGTGAGCGCGAAGAAGCAGTGCGTGACATGTTGCGTTTCAGTTTTGGCATATTAATTGTGTTGTTCGTCATCAAGGGATTGATGGGTGAAGTGCTTTTGAATTGGGCGTTACCGATGGTGCCGGTGCTTCTCATGATTTTTGCTATGCGAATGCGTTGGTCACCCACGAGTACTTTGATTGCTGGAAGTATCCAGGTAGTACTCTTGATTGTTTTGATTAATCCCTACGCGGTAGGTCTCAGCATGCAGCAGGATCCTTTTCAAAAAATCCGAGGTTGGGATCGTGTTATCGAGGACGCGGCTCGATTAGCTGGGCCGACGGATATTATTACGACTGATCATTATTCAATCCAAGCCTGGGCACTCTATTTTTGGCCGTCTGCGCGCACGGGATCTGATCGATATACGTCGCCTGAAGGGCAGGTGATTCCAACAACCACCCGTCGTCGTAACCAATATGACAATTGGAATGTACTTGCCAAGCCACTAGCCTCCTTGGTCCACATCGGACAATACTCCAACGATCTGGCGCGCCGGTGTTCAGAGTTCAACGAACTTGGTAGCGTATCTCAGGTGATGCCTGATGGCACGATTCGTTCAACTTTAAATGTCTATCGATGCGTGGGCTTCAGTCCTAAGCCCGTCTGGCCTGTTATTAATCAGCATTGATAGTTTATTAAACACCTCATCATGGTGTTGGGTTCCGGTGGCCCAGCTGTAGGGCGCCGCCTCAGACTGCAAAAATAGCTTGGTTGGGGTAGGTCTAGTAGCTTTGCTTCGTAAAGTATTCCGGCTTTTAATTAATTGACGAGCCTTCCAATTTACTATCCAATAAGTTTAAACAGTTTGTTTTAACAGGGGATGGGTATGTTGCAAGCGAAACGATTGGTACTGATCGATGCGCTCCTAGAGAAGGACAGCGGACAGTTCCGCGCACTCTTTTTGATTTTGGTGGGCTCGTTGTTATTAACAGCATCAGCAAAGGTTCAAGTGCCTTTTTATCCAGTTCCGATGACTTTGCAGACGTTGGTTGTGTTATTGATCGGTGTTGCCTTTGGCTGGCGCATGGGTTCTGCGACTGTGCTTGCTTATCTCGCTCAAGGTGCCTTGGGCTTTCCCGTATTCGCAGGCACTCCCGAAAAGGGCTTGGGGCTTTTGTACATGGCAGGTCCGACGGGTGGCTATTTGCTCGGTTTTGCTCTTGCTGCAGCAACGACAGGTTGGTTGGCTGAGCGTGGTTTAGATCGCTCTGCAATTGGAACAGCATTCGCTATGGCCGCTGGAAATGTTGTAATCTACGTGTGTGGTTTAGTTTGGTTATCTAGCTTTGTCGGTATGGAAAAGGCAATCGCCTTTGGAATGGTGCCATTCTTGTTCGGTGACTTGATGAAGATTGCGTTGGCTACCGCAACGCTTCCAATGATTTGGAAGTTCCTGAATCGTCACCAATTGTGATGGACTGAGTCGATCTAGCCTGTTGCCTCAAATTCCTTGAGTAGTGTAGCGTGGCTCGCGAGACTAAGGCGCGGTCCGTATTTTGTGATCAGGTACCCTGAAGCATGCACCCCAAAGCGTGCCGACCTTTCAAAGTTCCACCCATATGATAGTCCATATAAGAACGCACCCGCGAACATATCTCCAGCGCCGTTCGTATCGACGGGCGTGACCGTGCGTCCAGGCACGTCGAAGCGCCGTGTGCCGTCAAACACAGATGCGCCGTCTTTGCCGCGTGTACAGACCCATTGGGTCGCTGTCTGCGACAGCATAGTTAATGCCTCTTCGATAGACTCTTTGTCCGTCCAGGTCATGGCTTCCTGTTCGTTACAGAACAATAAATCGACACCGTCACCAACTATCTGAGATACCTGGTCCTTGAAATAGGTCACCATGGCAGGGTCGGAGAATGTTAGAGCCACTTGGATGCCCGCATCTTTGGCAATCTGGTAGGCTCGCACCGCTGCGTCGCGGGATTTATTTGAGCTCGCCAGATAGCCTTCTATGTAGAGCATCTTCGATGCTTTTAGGGCCATTTCATCGATGTCACGGGCGCCAAGATCTCCAGTGATGCCCAGAAAGGTATTCATCGTGCGTTCGGCATCGTCTGTGACCATTACCAAACAACGTCCAGTCGTGCCGGGCTCGCGAATTTGGTCTAGATTGGTCGCGACACCGGAGTCGATGAGATCTTTGTGATAAAAAGTGCCGAGATTGTCATCAGCAACTTTGCAGCTATAAAAAACTTCTAACCCAAAGTTTGCCGCTGCGATCAATGAGTTTGCAGCCGAGCCACCGGAGGCCTGCTTTTTTAATTTCCCGCGGTCGCGGAGCTCTTTTTCAAGCGCAACCAACTGCAAGTCATCAATCAAGGTCATCATGCCTTTCTCTACGTCTAGTAATTCTAGAAGCTCGTCTGAGACGCAATACTCAGTGTCGACCAGTGCGTTACCGAGCCCATAAAGATCAAATTTTGGCATTAGATAACCCTGGCAATCGCGTCACAGAGTGGGTCAACATTGGTAGGTGTAATACCAGCAATATTGATCCGGCCTGAACCTACGATGTAAATATGGTTGTCAGCGCGGAGTTTTAATACCTGTTCTTGGGTCAAGCCAGAGAAACTGAACATACCTTTCTGATGGTTAATGAAATCGAAGTCGATTGCCTGCTGACGAGCCGCCATACCGTGCGCGAAGGCTTGGCGCATTTCTTTGATACGGGTCCGCATGTCTGCCAGTTCTTGGATCCACAGCGCCCTCATAGACGTATCGCCCAGAATAGTTGCGACGATTTTACCACCGTGGGCAGGAGGGCTTGAGTAGATTGCCCGAATCGCTGCTTGGATGTGGCTGAATGCTTTGATTGCATCGTCGGCTGTTTCTTCGACAACAGTGATTGCACCGATGCGCTCGCTGTAGAGGCTAAAGTTTTTTGAGTACGAGCTCGTAACCAACACCGCTAAACCAGCGTTAAGGAGCACGTGCAGGCCGGCACGGTCCTCTTCTAATCCCTCATCAAATCCTTGGTATGCAAAGTCGACAAGGCAGATCAAATTTTTGGCTCTCGCCTGCGCCGCAATGGCTTCCCATGCAGTCTGGTCGAGGTCGATACCTGAAGGGTTGTGGCAGCATCCATGAATAATGAGTACATCACCTTCGGAGACTCTTTCGAGATCAGCCATAAGGCCCTCACCATCGAGTCCCTGTGATACCTTATCGTAATAGCGATAGTCTTCAACACGATGCCCGGCCGCTTCGAAAATCGCCTGATGATTCGCCCAGCTTGGGTTCGAGATCCAGACAGTCGCTTGAGGCGCTGCGCGCAATAAGAAATCTGCGGCCACGCGCAGTGCACCGGTCCCACCGGGAGTTTGCGCGGTTTTTGCGCGCCCCTCCTTAATGATTGTGTGTCCTGCCCCAAAAAGTAGTTCCTGGGTGTGGGTCGCTAGTTCAGCAACGCCCGGGATCGGTAGGTAGCTTTTCCCTGTCTCTGTCTCTAAGAGACGTTCCTCTGCCTGAGTAACCGCCTTCAGAATAGGAGTTTTGCCTGTCGCGTCCTGATAAACCCCGACACCTAAGTTAATTTTATCGGGATGGGCGTCTGCTTTATATGTTTCAGTCAAGCCAAGAATTGGATCAGCAGGCGCCAAGTCGAGTTGGAACATTGGGTCACTCCGGAGACATCATTCAAGAAGGACGGGATTGTCGCATAATTTGGTTTTAAAACGCGAGATCGACTCAGGTCCCAGGAAGCTTTGCCCATAATACTGCCCGCATGGGTCGCGGTAATCCTTCAACGGTCAATGCATCATTGTCTGGATCGACTACGTGTTCGAATGACTCAAATTGCATCCAGTCGGTTTTGCGTTGCTCATTGGTTGTGGTGATAGAGACATCGAGGCATTCAATTGATTCAAAGCCTATCCGGCCAAGCCAGCGGGATAAGGCCGCAACTGAGGGAAGGAACCACACGTTATTCATCCGCGCGTAACGGTCCGGTGGGACAAGGCACGTGGTCTCGTCACCATCGACTACTAGTGTCTCTAGAACAAGCTGACCACCAGGTTTAACCCAACGTTTTAGATGCTCAAGGTGATTGATCGGATCTTTTCTGTGATACAAAACGCCCATGGAGAAAACGGTATCGAAATCCAGAACTCCGGCATTAAACTCTTCGAGTGTGACGGGAAGAGACGCGGCTTTTGGGTGTCCAAGTAAGCTTTTTATCGCCGCAAACTGACAGTGAAATAAAATGCTCGGATCGATTCCAAGAGCCTCGGTAGCGCCTAATTCAAGCATCCGCCAAAGGTAGTAGCCAGACCCCGATCCCACATCAAGCACACGATGATTTGCAAGATTGATTGTTGTGTTCAAACGGTCCCATTTGAGATCGCTGCGCCATTCGGTATCGAGTTCAATTGAACCGAACTTGAAGGGACCCTTTCGCCAAGGTATCAGGCCCCGAAGTGCGTCTTCGAGTGGCTGTTCTGTGTCTTGAGGAATACGATCAAGCCCTACAGCGCGACCGAGTGACAGCGTGTCTGTACTGATAATCGGGATGTTCGATAGGGCTTCTGACCAGCGGTTTAAATCTCCGTGACCAAGACGTCTCTTAATGACAGACTGATGCCGTGTGACAAGGCCAGACAGCCACGGAAGGTCCGGATGAGTCCATGCATCTTGAATAGTGATCATGCAACGGCGATCCAGGCTTTGAAGTTTAGGCAGTGAAAGAACTCTGTGACCTCCCTAAACCCAACGCGAGTGAGTCTTTCTATGTGAGCGTTAGCTGTCTCAGGAACAAGCACGTTTTCGATCGCTTGGCGTTTCCCAGCGATTTCAAGCTCCGAGTAGCCGTTGGCTCGTTTGAAATCCAAATGTAACGTGTTAAGGGTATCCTGTGATTTTGCATTTTCTTGGACAATTTTTTCAGCTAGGATGAGCGCGCCGTTTGGGTAAAGCGCACGACGGACATCGCTCAATAATTTCTCACGCTTGCCTTTCTCAATAAACTGCAACGTGAAGTTCAGTGCGACAACCGAACATCGTTCGAATGTCATGTCAGAGATATCCTCGCACACCCAGTCGATCGGTAACGTATCAATCGGGGGTTCAGATAGTCTCATCCTAGCTTGTGCCAGCATTGCCTCAGAATTATCCACAGCGATGATACGGCATCCAGGTGTCTCAACCTCACCCGCGATCGCGAGCGTCGTAGCGCCGAGTGAGCACCCTAAATCATAGATGACCGTATTGGCTTTGGCGTAGCGCTTAGCGATCAGTCCACTTGAGCCGATAATGTGTCCATAGCCCGGGACACTTCGGCGGATCATGTCAGGGAAGACCAGGGCTACTTTTTCATCAAAACGGAACCCGCCTGCACTTGAGAGTGGTGTTTTGAACAAGTTGTCTTCAAGGTCTGACATTGAGACTCCGGTGGTGAGGTTGACCTAGGAGTGTCATCATACCGGAGGCGGGGGAGATCTGAGACATGGAAATCACTTGGGTACTGGCAGTCATCGCTACCGTGGGCACCATTTTGGCCGCTTACTTTGCAAAACTCTGGCTCAAAGCAAAAGCCGAACTGGCTGAGCTTTTTCTACGTTCGGAGGCTAATACAGATCTCGAGCAAAAAACTACATTGATGAAAGCTGAGTTTGAAGTACTATCTCAGAAGCTTTTGAATGAGCGCTCCAAAGAATTGACCTCGCAGCACAGCGACTCGCTAACACAACTGTTAAAGCCTTTGACCACAGAGCTCGATGCGTTTAAGAAGCGTGTCAATGAAGTCTACGAAAACGAAACTCGGGACCGTGTGTCACTCCGCCAGGAAATTTTGTCGCTCAAAGCGTTGAACCAAAAAATGTCTGAGGATGCGATCAACCTAACCCGCGCCCTAAAGGGCGAAAATAAAACCGCCGGTAACTGGGGTGAATTGGTCTTAGATCAAGTCTTAAGCGCGTCCGGTCTTCGTGAGGGCTACGAGTACTCTCGTCAGCAAAGTTTTACTGCTGATGAGGGATCGAGATTACAACCAGACGTAGTGATTTCGCTGCCCGATGAGAAGTGTTTGATTGTTGACGCCAAGTTATCGTTGAAAGACTATGAGCGCGCGACGTCAGCAGTCGACGACGCTGAGCGATTGGATGCATTGAAAGCGCATACAAATTCGCTAAAAACTCATGTACGAGGGTTGTCAGGTAAGAACTATTCAGGACTTCCGGGCATCACGACAGTCGACTTTGTTATAATGTTTATTCCCGTTGAGCCAGCATTCTCTGCTGCCTTTGAGACCCAGCCACAACTCTTTACCGATGCACTCGCTCAGGGTGTTGTGATTGCCTCTCCATCCACATTACTTGCCTTATTACGCACTGTTGAGCATGTCTGGAGGATAGAACATCAAAATCGTAACACGCGCCAGATAGCAGATTTGGGTGGCAAGCTTTATGACCAGTTTGTGTTGTTCGCGGAGAGCTTTCAAGACGTTGGTGATAAAATCAGGCGATCACAAGAAGCATTTGACAAGGCAGGGCAGCGGTTGTCGTTGGGGCGTGGCAACCTAGTTCGTCGCGCTGAGCAGTTGAAAGCCTTGGGTGTATCGTCTACGAAGCAGATGCCCGCTGAGCTTCAAGACCTGGATGACTGAAGCAGTCTAAACAATGAGCCCTGTTCGAGGGTCGCTTTGAGACTAATTCCGTCTTCTTCAAACAACCGCCGAGCGGCCATAAATTCCTTGGCTGCGTTGATAGCCTCGACCGCTGTTATCTGGTCGCCTCGATGACGGATTACAACACGTTCTGTCTCGGTATCGAGCAGACAACTTTCTTCGTCACTGCGCGCGCAGAGTCCAGCGATTTGTAATTTTAAGCCCCCTTGATCAGACCAGAACCAGGGCGTTGCACTGAAGGGCTCAGGTTGGCCAAGTAGTCGTTTCGCGAGTGTTATCGCAGTATCGTTCGCTTCAGAAATTGATTCGATGCGCGCCGACTCGCCTAGATGTGGCTGATCATGCAAGCTCACTTCACCGATCGCTGAGACCAATGGATGGTTCGTTTGCATAAAGGAGTCTGTCGGGATGCCTTCATGTGAGCCAAGGTCGCAAGCCTTCGCTAGCTCGGTATTTGGCTCCGCTCCGACTGCCATAATCACTAAATCTGCGGGGATTGGTCCATGATTGGTGACTAGCACGGCGCTTTCTTCGTCGTACCGGTCGATTCGGATACCAACGTAGACAGGCGCGGGCGACTGGTCGACTAGCCGTTCGGCTGCTTTCGCAGAGATTTGTGGGAGTGCGCGGTTACCTCTAGCTAAAACTCGGATTGTGCGTTCCGGATGGTCGAGGCTTGAGGCCAGCTCGAACGCTAAGAATCCCGCCCCTAAGATTGCGATATTGAGTGCGTCACTAAGTTTGTGATTCAGACGGACCGCGTCGTCCACAGTCCGAATCACGTGGCTTTTATCTGACGGGAGTCCGTCGATGGTGAGCCTCTTGGCCCGGGTACCGGTCGCTAAGACAATATGATCTACCGTGTGGCGTGTGTTTGTCAGGATAGCTCCATTGTCAGGTTCGATTGCTTGAACATGTTCTTGAATCCACTGGACTGAGGAGTGAGTTTCGATGGGCTCGGGTAATAATCGGATTGACTGAGTATCTGTTGGGTTTTTTAACCAAGACTTCGATAGCGGAGGACGTTGGTAGGGACTACGTGATTCTCGGTTGAATACAAGGATGTTGCCATCAAATTGACCCCGAATGAGTTCTGCGATCAGCGTACACGCTGCCTGCCCGGCACCAACAATCCCAATTTTCATCAGTACTGCCGTTTGGCGACTAGAAGTCTGAGCCCGTCATGTTTTTCGTTCAGTTCCACCTGGCAGGCAAGGCGTGAATAGGGTGTCGGATCGATTGCGAAGGACAGCATGTCAGCCTCTTGGGCGCTCGGAGCGTCAAGAGTCTCGTCCCAATCTGCGTTTAAAATCACTTGGCATGTCGCGCAGGAGCAACCGCCTCCGCATTCAGCAATAATTCCGTCAACGCCCGCGCGATGTGTGGCCTGAAGGATGGTCTCTCCCAGCTCAAATGTCACGTTAATTGCTTGTTCAGCTGGGTCGATACAGATCAGTTGTGGCATCAGTGTTCCTCGGTATTCGTGCCAAGACGGATTGATATTTATGGCCGCAATGCACTTTGAAAATTTTTCCTAGCGCCTACAGTATGGGCGTGAGAGAAAAAGGAAAGAGCCGTGACTTCAATTGTACGAGTAATCAATGGTCGGCGTGTCTCAGACGGAGCAGGCGTAGATATTCGGCGGGTAATCGGTTTAGCCGGCGCGGAATACATTGATCCGTTTTTGATGTTTGATGATTTTCGGAATGATGATCCGGCAGGGTATGTGGCGGGGTTCCCGCCACATCCACATCGTGGCTTTGAAACAGTGACTTACATGCTCAAGGGTAAAATGCGGCACCACGACTCCAATGGGAATTCAGGTCTCTTAGAAGATGGCGCGGTGCAGTGGATGACCGCGGGTCGAGGAATCTTACATTCTGAAATGCCTGAGCAAACCGATGGCAGTCTTTGGGGCTTTCAGATTTGGCTGAACCTCCCGCAACATCTTCAGATGGTAGAGCCTCGCTACCAAGACATTCCGGCATTAGATATTACGGAATTTGAACAAGATGCCGTTGCTTACCGGCTCGTGGCCGGCGAACTATTCGGACACAAGGGACCAGCCCAGACCTATTTGCCGGTGCTGATGGTCGATGTTGCACCGAATGGGGGCCAAACGACAATCCCATTAACCGATGGGGACACAACGATAATGTTTTGTTTTGAGGGCGAATTGTCGGTGGCCGGACACATGATTAGCGACGGTGACTTGGCAGTGGTCGAAGTGGATGGTGATGTAGTGATCCAAGGCGGGGGGCGTGGACTTCTTCTTTCTTCGCCGCCCTTAAATGAGCCAATCGCGCGCCACGGGCCGTTCGTTTTAGCAACAGAGGGCGAGCTGAAAACAGCGTTCATTGACTACCAGATGGGTCGGCTAGCCCCGAATCAGGCTGCATTTCTGGCGTCGGGTGGCCGCGGGTAACCTCGCCAGTATCGAGGAGCGGTGCCGCGTCGATGTGGCGTGCGCCCATCATCTCGGAGACTTGCTTCAGAACAAACACCACCTGATGCTGCTCCCATTCACGGAGAGATTCAAAGCGATGTAGAAAATTCTCCTGTAATGGTTTTGGTGCTTTTGTCAGGAGTTCCGTGCCGGCGCTTGTGATCACGAGAAACACCTTCCGGCGATCCGTTCCCGACCGCTGTCTCTCGAGAAGACCGCGCTTCTCTAGCCGGTCAACGATCGAGGTTACCGTCGCCTGAGAGAGATTGACTTCTGCGCTGATTGCTCTAATCGGTTGCTCTCGTGTGTTTGCGACGGTCTGTAAGACCAACAGTTGTGGCGTCGTTAGACCGAACTCCTTGCCCAACCGACTAGAGTGCTGATCGATGGCCTGAACGATACGACGTAGGGCAACCAATACTTCTGTTTCGAGATTGTGTGTCTGCACTCTGTGTACTAGCCCCCTGCTGACGCTTGCGTGTGGTGGATTCAGTTAGAAATCAAGAGCAACGATTTTCGCGATAAAAATTTTGACTTCAAAGCAATTTTTCTCAAGAAATAAACTAAAATAATTCAGTTATTTATATAAAATATTGATTTTATTGTAGTTTGAATAAATCTTGCCAATTCGTTAAACTGGAAAAACGTTTCGTAGGTGAAACATATTTCAAAGCAAAAATAGAAGAAACCTTTGGGGGTTACATGAAACAGCTGATTGGTGCGGCGCTAACGGCAGGTGCACTTCTGTCAGGCGCGCAAGCGTTTGCAGCTGATTGCGGGAAGGTCGTAATCGGTGAAATGAACTGGGCGAGCGGTGAGTTTTTGGCTCGGCTAGACGGATTTATTATGAAGGAGGGTTACCAGTGCGATGTCGAGTACCTGACCGCTGGTACTATGCCTCAGATCACGTCCATGAACGAGAAGGGTACGCCCGACATTGCCTCCGAAATGTGGGCAAATGCGGCAGCGGTGGCTATCGATGCGGCGATAAAAGAAAAGCGATTGGTTAAGTTGAATCCTTCACCAATCTCGGGCGCCGGTGAGGGTTGGATGATGAGCGCGGCGGCAGCCAAAGCCCATCCTGAGCTGAAAACGATTGATGACATCATCGCGCGGCCCGATCTCTTCCCGCACCCGGAAGACCCCTCGAAAGGTGGGCTTCATACGTGCCCTTCAGGGTGGGGGTGCCAACTGTCAACCAACAATTTGTTCCGAGCCTTCGATATGGAAGCGAAGGGATGGAGGCTGATTGATACAGGATCAGGGGCAGGTCTAGATGGCTCAATTGCTAAGGCAAGCGAACGGGGGCAGAACTGGCTTGGTTATTATTGGGCGCCGACAACATTGGCGGGTAAATACAACCTCAAGCTGGTCGACTTCAACTCGGGGTTTGATCAGGATCATTGGGATACCTGTATCGTGAAGCCTGTTGAGGAGTGTGATAACCCCAAGCGAAGCACTTGGACTAAGTCAGAAGTTGTATCTCTTGCGCAGGTTGATTTTGCAACACGTGTCCCTGCGGTTGCAGACTATGTGAAGAATCGTACATTCGAAGCTGGTTTGTTGAACAAATATCTTAGCTACATGCATGATAACCAAGCATCTGGCGAGGAAGCTGCCCTCGAATTTATTCTCAATGAGGAGGCGACTTGGTCTAATTGGGTGTCCAAGGATGCGGTGAGCCGAATCAAGAAAGCTCTTTAAGATATACGCTTAGAAAACGGCCGGATAGCTTTGGTTAGTCCGGTCGTTTTTATGTTTAGTTAGTTTATGGATTGGTTAATAGAATTTCCAGAACTTGGTCGTCGTGACATGCGCGACTTTCGAAAAGGAATAGATCAGGGATTTAAGGACTTCACTCGTACCTACGGTGAAGATATCGAATTATTTTTTGACCCACTACTTCAGTTCTTAATCTGGTTAGAGAAATTGCTTCTAGCTACGCCTTGGCCGTTATTCATTTTTGTAGTGGCCGCTTTGGCATGGTTTGCGAGTCGTAGTTTAAAGGTGGTAGTTGGCACCGGGGTCAGCCTTTTCTTGATTGGATTCCTCGGTATGTGGGAGGACACGATGAGTACGGTAAGTATCATTGTCGTGTGCACTATGCTTTGCATCGGTCTTGGGCTACCTATCGGTATCCTGATGTCTCGGTCCGATCGCGCTCAAGCAATCGTTACGCCGGTTCTTGACGTGATGCAGACTATTCCTAGCTTTGTGTACTTGATCCCGGTCGTGATGTTATTGGGTATCGGCAAGGTCCCTGGTTTGATCTCGGTGGTGATTTATGCGATCCCGCCGATGATTCGTTTGACAAACTTGGGAATCCGGTTAGTTGATAAAGAAGTCTTGGAGGCCGCCGATGCCTTTGGTGCCAGCCCTTGGCAGAAACTAGTGCAAGTTCAAATCCCGCTCGCGCTCCCCAATATTTTTGCTGGGGTCAACCAGACGATCATGATGTCGTTAGCGATGGTCGTCATCGCCTCTATGATTGGAGTAACAGGCCTTGGTCAGCCGGTACTCAAAGCGATCTCGAATCAATATCTTGCGATGGGGCTGCTCAACGGCCTCGCGATCGTTGCGTTGGCGATTATTTTTGACCGGATTAGTCAGAGTTACGGCAAGCGTCTGCAAACCTACCGTGGGGGTCAGGGTGAGTGACTCCGAGACCAAGATCGAAATTAAACACCTCTACAAGATCTTTGGTGATGATCCCGAGACTATGCTCCAAAGAGTACGTGATGGCGTTAGCAAGGATGAGTTAAACGAACAACACAATCACGTACTGGGTCTGAGCGATATCAATCTGAAGATGCCGGCGAAGGGTATCCAGGTTGTGATGGGTCTGTCAGGCTCGGGTAAGTCGACTCTGATTAGGCACATCAATCGATTAATCGAGCCGACTAGTGGTGAGGTTTGGATTGACGGCCAAAATGTTCTTGAGATGGATGAAAAGACGTTGCTGGAGTTTCGTCGGCATCGAGCGTCGATGGTGTTCCAGAAGTTTGCCCTTCTCCCGCACCGGACCGTTATGGAGAACACGATTTATGGCCTCGAGATCCAAGGCATGGGAGAGAAAGAGGCAGAAAAGCGAGCAACTTATTGGATCGAGCGTGTTGGACTCGCTGGTTATGAAGAGAATTATCCTGGTCAATTATCGGGCGGCATGCAACAGCGCGTG
>MDTB01226349.1_pt1 | contig 27659 bp, 30 predicted proteins | sample 811161 | NCBI WGS metagenome assembly MDTB01 (sample SAMN05326650, study PRJNA326480) | marine metagenome | isolation source: seawater | place: Mediterranean Sea | collected 2009
GCGCTCGGAGGTGACCCAATCTGGCGAGAAGGCGTGGTCACCGATAACGGCAATTGGATATTAGACGTACATAACCTGGATGTCAGTGATCCCCTCGCGATGGAATCAAAACTCAATGATCTGCCAGGCGTGCTATGCAACGGTATTTTTGCATTTCAAAGTGCCGACGTCGTGCTGTACGCGGACTCGACAACTGTTCATCAGCTATAACGCAAACTCACGTGAGCTAACGTCACCAAGTTTGGGTAAAACTAGCTTTGGTGAGTGCTTTGCAGAAGTTTGCCTGGATTCAATATATGTGCGGGATCGAAGAGCTGTTTTAGTCCGTGCATTAGATCGAGCTCAGCACCACTACGGCTGTAATCAAGATAATCGCGTTTTAGCAATCCAACGCCATGCTCAGCGGAAATACTGCCATTTCGAGCAGAGACGAGCTTAAAAATCTCCGGACTCATGGTATTCCCATGCGCAAAGAACTCATCCACCGACATGCGATCAGGACGCAATATATTTAAGTGCAAATTGCCGTCGCCGATATGCCCATACCAGCAGACCTCAAAATCCGGGTAGGCTTTACTCACATAACCATCGACGTCGCTAAGAAAATCTGGCACGTCTGCGATTCTGACCGACAAATCGTTTTTGTACGGCGTGTAGCAGGCAATGCTTTCGGAAATGCCCTCGCGAAGTTGCCAAAGGGCTTTGGCTTGCGCCGCGGACTGGCTTAGCACGCCATCGGTTATCCAACCTTTGTCCAGACACTCCGAGAAAGCTGCCTCGGCTGCATCGAGCGCGGATTCGTCGAATTCCAAGAGCGCATAGTTCTCGACGCGGCTTGTTAAGGGATCAGGCAAGCTACGATGCTGCTGTACTTTGGTAAGCGCCAGGTCAGAGAAAAACTCGAAGGCAGACAAAGTCAGCTTAGCGCTAAATTGCTGTAGCACACTCAGCAGATCCGCAACCTTTGGCACGCCTAAAACCATAACAGTTTGTGGCTCAGGTTGACTCGCAAGGCGCATGTCTACTTCGCAAATTAAACCCAGCGTACCCTCAGAGCCAATGAGTAAATGACGTAGATCATAGCCCGTGGCATTTTTGACCAGCCCGTGGTTACAGGCGACTAAATCGCCCCGTCCGGTTACTGCTGTTAGGCCTGCGACCCAATCACGCGTTAACCCATAGCGAATTACTTTAATGCCGCCAGCATTGGTCGCGACGTTGCCGCCAATTTGGCTTGACCCAGATGACGCGAAGTCCACTGGATAGAACATGCCTTGCTCTTCTGCAAAGGCCTGTAGATTTGCAGTGATTGTGCCTGCCTGGCACTTAACCACTTTGTCCTCGGGTGAAAAATCAAGAATCTGATTCATGCGATCAAAACTGACGACCACTTCACCTTGGCTTGCCACGGCGCCACCGGATAATCCTGTCCTGCCGCCAGAAGGCACCAACGCCAGCTGATTAGCCACCGCATACCTAACGAGTTCCTGCACTTGGGCGTTTGACTCAGGGAAAACAATCGCGCTTGGCGCTACAGGCAGACCGTTGGTCCAATCCTTGCCCCAGTGAGCCAGGCTGTCTGCATCGAGACGAATCTGATTTTCATTCACAACATGGCTTAAGTTCATAGCTATCTCCGTATAGCCAGCGTGCACCTCGCTTTGATTTAGCGAGTGCGATTCTCAAGAATACTTTCCATTCGTCCGCGTCGCTCAGCGTTCAACCGCCAGCGCTCACTAAGCGGTCGAGCGTTAAGTAACGACCGGCACCAATTCACCAGCGGCATAACGCTGCGACATTACATCTAACGATACGGGTTTAAGTTTGCTGGCATTACCCGCGGTGCCAAATGCTTCGTAGCGATCTATGACCACGGCCTTCATAGCGTCTTGCGATGCTTTAAGATATTTACGTGGATCGAATTCACTGGTATTTGCGGCCAAGAATTTACGAATCGCAGCTGTAGACGCCAAGCGCAAGTCAGTATCGATATTTACCTTACGAACGCCGTGCTTGATGCCTTCTTGGATCTCTTCTACCGGTACACCGTAGGTTTCCGGAATTTCGCCCCCGTGTGCGTTTATCTCCGCCAGCAGAACTTGTGGCACCGACGAGCTGCCGTGCATCACAAGGTGGGTATTAGGGACGCGACCATGAATCGCTTTTATCTGATCAATCGCCAAGATATCGCCCGTTGGTGGCCGGCTAAATTTATATGCGCCGTGGGACGTGCCTATGGCGATGGCGAGCGCGTCTACGCCGGTATGCTTAACGAAGTCTGCCGCTTGCTCCGGATCCGTTAAGAGCTGGTCCATGCTTAATACGCCTTCAGCACCGACACCATCTTCTTCCCCAGCGGTACCGGATTCAAGGGAACCAAGGCAGCCAAGTTCACCTTCTACCGATACGCCGCAAGCGTGCGCCATGTCGGTTGTGCGAGCAGTAATTTCTAGATTGTAATCATAAGAGGCCGGTGTCTTTTGATCTTCCAAAAGCGAGCCATCCATCATCACAGAGGTAAATCCCATTTGAATAGAACGCTGGCACACAGCGGGTGATGCGCCGTGATCCTGATGCATCACAATCGGAATGTGCGGAAACTCTTCTTCGGCAGCCAGCATAAGGTGCCTTAAAAAATTAGCGCCTGCATACTTCCGCGCGCCAGCCGAAGCCTGCACGATAACGGGACTATCCGTTGCATCAGCACCTTCCATGATGGCGCGCATCTGTTCGAGATTATTTACATTGAACGCAGGCACGCCGTAGCCGTACTCCGCCGCGTGATCCAAAAGCTGGCGCATGCTTATCAAAGCCATGTCTTTCTCCGATTTATTTTCGTAACTGACTAACAACACGAGCTATCCGGCCAACGCCTCCGCACCCTGACCGGTTGGCTCCTCTCGACCGAGCACTGCGATCGCTGCCTATCTCTTGAGCCCAGATTAGCAAGTGGAATTGCGCTAAACCTAAGACGCCCAGCGAACAGGCTATTCTGACGCTCGCCTTGCGTGGCCCACTGCAACGAGTGCAATCTTACTCGCACTCAAGGCGCGTCACATCACTCCGGAATCCGTCAATCGCTACCGCGCTGAGCAAGGATATCGACGGCCGGCAGTGCCTTGCCTTCAACGAATTCTAAAAAGGCGCCGCCACCGGTGGAAATATAAGAGATCGAATCTGCGACAGCATATTTTTCGATAGCGGCAAGGGTATCGCCACCACCGGCAATAGAGAATGCCGAACTCGCCGCAATGCCTTCTGCTAACACCCGCGTTCCTTCCCCGAACTGGTCGAACTCAAAAACGCCGACGGGGCCGTTCCATAGAATCGTTCCGGCTTGTACGAAGCGATTGGCCCATGCCCGAGCGGTAACAGGACCAATATCGAGGATCAGATCATCAGCACCGACCGCATCGATGGCTTTTATGGTGCCACGCGCGTCTTCTGCAAACTGAGCGCTGACCACCACATCAGTCGGTATCGGTACGGCGACACGCTCGGCAATAGCCTTCGCTTGCTCGACTAGGTCGGGTTCATAAAGTGATTTGCCGACCTCGAAGCCTGCCGCTGCAATAAACGTATTGGCAATGCCACCGCCAACAACAATCTCGTCTGCAATATCTGCGAGCGCTGACAACACTTCTAATTTGGTCGAAACCTTCGACCCACCGACAAGGGCGACCATGGGTTTCGCTGGTTTGCTCAGTGCTGTCTGCAACGCTACCAACTCGCCTTGCAACAACGTTCCCGCACAAGCTTCTGGAGCAAATTCGGCAACCCCGTGGGTGGAGCTGTGGGCTCGATGAGCAGTTCCAAACGCGTCCATAACAAACACGTCGCATTGGGCCGCCATCTGTCTCGACAAAGCAGGCTCATTCGCCGTTTCACCCTCAAGAAAACGCACGTTCTCTAGTAAAGCCACTTCGCCTGCCTTCACGCCTGAGCAATCAATGAGCCGCGGCAGAAGTTTGACCTCACGCCCTAATAACTCCGCCAAATGCAGAGCGACTGGAGCCAACGAGAATTCTTCGTCGAAATGGCCTGCCTTAGGTCTACCAAGATGAGACATTACAACGACCGATGCACCCTGCATAACGGCTTTTTCAATCGTCGGCATTGCAGCGCGGATGCGCGCGTCGCTGGTGACCTGTCCCCGCTTGATTGGCACATTTAAGTCTGCGCGGATGAGTACACGTTTTGCCGCCAAATCAATGTCGTCGAGAGCTTTTACCGCATCGGTATTCTTATTTTTCATTTTGGATATCCCTGTACCCTCTCGGCCTGGCGCATTGAGCTGTTACCGTCTGGCTATGCTCTTAGAAGCACAAATTAAATCGTCCAGCCAACCTACTCCCCGTCGAGCCAACTTGAGCGTGCATCGAAACAGGTTAGCTTGACCGAAACGATCCCGTAACGACTAGCTTAAAACCCGCCGCACAGCGGCCGTCACTGCGGCTACCGTAATTCCTAGCGCCTCTAAAACCTGATCTCCTGGCCCGGACAAACCGTAGCAGTCAATGCCAACAATGGCACCGTCAAGCCCAACAAATCTGTACCAACTTGCAGAATGCGCAGCTTCAACCGCTACCCGAGCGCGAACAGCGGACGGCAGGACGGATTCTTGATACTCGCCATCTTGTTGTAAATATTGCTCTACGCAAGGCATAGACACTACGCGGACGTGAACACCTGCTGATGCAAGATCTGCCGCCGCTTGTACCGCCAAAGCAACCTCTGAACCCGTCGCAATAATTATCGCTTCAGGAGTCTCGGCGGTTTCAACAAGGACATATCCACCCCGCTGAATATTCGCCATGACCGTTGCCGATCGTTTTTGAGCTTCCGTTTTTTGGCGGGTGAACACCAGAGCCGTCGGATTCTTTTCGCTGGCTACGGCAGCGCGCCAAGCATAGGCGCTTTCAACCGTATCGCAGGGCCGCCAGGTCGACAGATTTGGCGTCGCACGCAAACTGGCCAGCTGCTCTACAGGCTGATGAGTTGGACCGTCTTCGCCGACCGCAACCGAATCATGGGTATAAACGAATATGTTAGGTATCCGCATAAGCGCGGCCAAGCGCACAGCGTTACGAGCGTAATCCATGAAAATCAGGAAAGTACCGGAAAAGGGCTTATACCCACCGTGTAATTGAATGCCGTTGGTGATGGCCGTCATTGCAAACTCTCGGACGCCATAACTCATATGTTGGGAATCATCAGCCTCACTCCAACGCGTATTGTTTGAGCCAGTCAGATCGGCAGAACCACCAAACAGCTCTGGCACACCCTCTGCTACTGCACCAATACAGCGTTGCGATGCCTTACGAGTTTCTAAATCGGTAGGCTGGTCCTGCTCAGCCTGAGCCAAATTGAGAAGCGGCGCGTCCCATTGCTCGGGAAGCGTTTTCTGAAGTCGTCTAACAAGCTCGGCAGCTTTTGCGGGTTCCGCTTCAGCGTAAGCCGCAAAACGTTCCTGCCACTTTTGCTGCGCTTGCTGCCCCCGCGCTGCACCATTCCAAGCGGCATAAATGTCGTCAGATATTTCAAACGGCGGCATAGACCAGCCAAGCTGATCGCGAGTTAATTCGATTTCGTCGTCACCAAGAGCTGCGCCATGTACGGCAGCCGTTCCAGCTTTATTCGGGGAGCCAAAACCGATGGTTGTCTTAAAACAAACTAGGGTTGGCCGATCACTCGCTAACGTTGCTTGGCTCAAAGCATGCTGGATAGCCTGTGGATTGTGTCCATCCACATCACGCAATACCCGCCATCCATAGGACTCGAATCTTACCGGCACATCTTCCGAGTACCAGCCTGTCACGTCGCCATCGATAGAGATGCCATTGTCATCGTAAAGACAGATCAACTTGCCCAATTGCAACGTGCCTGCCAACGATGCAGCTTCGTGCGAAATTCCCTCCATCAAGCAACCGTCGCCGACCATCACCCAGGTGCGGTGATCAACTATCGGGTTTTCCGGCAGATTAAATTCTGCCGCCAATTTTTTCTCAGCCAGAGCCATGCCGACGGCTGTAGCGAAGCCTTGGCCTAGTGGTCCAGTGGTCGTTTCAACGCCTGGGCATTCACTAAACTCAGGATGACCGGCGGTCTTGGAATGCAGCTGTCGAAAATCTTTCAAATCATCCATGGAGAGTGGATAGCCGGACAAATGTAATGCGCTATAAAGCAGCATAGAGCCATGCCCATTGGACAAAACAAAACGGTCACGATCTACCCAATTGGAATCGCTCGGGTTGTGCTTCAAATAGCGCCGCCAGAGCATTTGCATAATGTCTGCCAAGCCCATCGGTGCACCGGGGTGTCCACTCTTCGCCTTTTGTACGGCATCCATTGAGAGTGCTCGGATGGCGTTTGCACAATTTAGATCCATGACAATGGGTCCCTTATTTCAGAAGAGGTCCATTGTCATTCGTTGCGGCAACCTTCGCAACGGAATCAACTATATTTATGCTATTGAGAGGGTGCGTCTTGCCCTATAATTCTCCGCCGCTTTGGCGTGCCTCATGCTATGCCCGCCGCTTCGTCAAATAAGATCTAGAGATTTACATGCAAAAAGAATATTTATTTACATCCGAATCTGTATCCGAAGGACATCCGGATAAAGTCGCTGATCAGATCTCAGACGCAGTGGTCGATGCATTATTAGCCCAAGACTCCGAGTCCAGAGTGGCATGCGAATCTCTAATCAAAACTGGGCTAATTGTTTTGGCCGGCGAAATCAGAAGCGATGCCAAAGTCAACTTCGATATACTGGTCAGGCGAGTTGTTGCGGATATTGGCTACGACAATATGGAAGTTGGTTTCGACGCAAACGAGTGTACTGTCATCAACGCGCTCGGTCAGCAATCAGCAGACATAGCGATGGGCGTTGACGAAACTCAAGACCATCAGCAAGGCGCCGGCGACCAAGGCTTGATGTTTGGCTACGCCACAGACGAAACCGACGTTTTAATGCCCGCGCCAATCACCTTTTCGCATCGCTTAGTGCAGCGCCAAGCTGAAGCGCGTCGTTCTTCCTTAAAATTTTTGCGGCCGGACGCAAAAAGCCAGCTGAGTTTCCGATATGACGCTGACGGACAACCGATCGGTGTTGACGCCATCGTCCTGTCGACCCAGCACAGTCCAGACGTTTCCCAGAGCGATCTTAAAGAGGCCGTTATGGAAGAAATCATTAAGCCGGTCGTTCCGCAAAACTGGATCACGCCAGAAACCAAAATTTATATCAATCCAACCGGCCAGTTCATTATCGGCGGCCCTGTCGGCGATTGTGGCTTAACAGGCCGGAAGATCATCGTCGATACATACGGCGGTATGGCTCGTCACGGTGGTGGTGCGTTCTCCGGCAAAGATCCGTCGAAGGTTGATCGCTCGGCTGCATACGCAGGCCGTTACGTTGCGAAAAACATTGTCGCTGCAGGTTTAGCCAAACGCTGCGAGATTCAAGTGAGCTATGCGATTGGCGTGGCAGAACCGACATCGATAAGTGTCGAAACTTTTGGGACCGGCACCGTCAGTAATAAGAAAATTACTCAACTCATTCAAGAACACTTTGATTTGCGACCCGGCGGCTTGGTCAGCATGCTTGACCTAAAGCGTCCCATATATCAGCCGACAGCTGCCTATGGCCACTTCGGTCGAACTGAAGAGGCATTTTCTTGGGAGAAAACTGACAAGGCTGAAGCACTGGCTGCTGGTTAATCGCCGGCTTTGCCGGCCGATTACTAAATTGGGACGCAAATCCCCGCTGGTAATTTGGATCTTGATATGAGCGCTAGTCAGACACCGATCTGTTTCGAGTTTTTTCCTCCTCGCGACGCAGAAGGCGTTGATAAGCTGATCGCAGGCACCGCAGCCAAACTGAAGGCCTTCAATCCCGAATACTGTTCCGTCACCTACGGAGCAGGCGGGTCGACTAAAGACGGGACGCGGCAAACTGTTCAGGCGCTGCGCAATTCGGGATTAGCCATTGTTCCTCATCTGTCTGCAGGTAGAGAAGAGAACAGCGCACTAATAGCGCTTGTTGATGAATATCGTGAACAAGGCATCTCTCAAATCTTATGCCTACGCGGCGATCAGCCCAGCGGCGAAGCCTCTTCTAAACGCTATGCCGTTGACTTAGTTCATTTGCTCAAAAACCATTTCGGAGATGCCCTCCATCTTGCTGTTGCCGGTTATCCAGAAGTACACCCCGAAGCGGTCGGACCAAGTGCCGATTTGGCATTTTTTAAAGACAAAGTGAGCGCCGGAGCCAGTTCCGCAGTTACTCAGTACTTTTACGACATTAATGCTTATGCCGACTTTGTTGAGCGATGTGCAGCCAGTGCCATCAATATCCCAATCATACCAGGCATTATGCCGATCACTGATTTTGATGCGCTGGTCCGTTTTTCGAACAAAGCAGGCGCGGATATTCCTCGATGGTTAGGCAAAGCACTGGAGGAACGCAGAAACGACGAAGCGTCGTTAAGCGCGCTTGGCGTCGATGTGGTCACCAAGTTATGTTCCCAGCTAATAGACCTAGGTGTGCCAGCACTACACTTCTACACACTCAATAGGTGGGGTGCTGCCACCAAAATCTGCCGTAATCTGGGTCTTTGATTAAAGAGCTCGACTAATGCTTTTTCGCCACAGGCTTCACATCGATGAACCGCTGGAATCGAACCGGGAATATTCGTTAGTAAACGAGCGCGCTCACTATGTCAGTCGAGTGCTGCGCCTTCAGGAAAACGAGCGCCTAGAGCTATTTGATGGCTCCGGTAGAGGCTATTTCGCAACGATTGTGAAGCACAGTAAAAGAACGACCACCCTGCAGGTGCATCAGGTCTCTAGAGTAGAACCGCCAATAGCTCAGCATCTTCTCGTAGCCATGAGTTTGCTCAAAGGGCAGGCGATGGACCGGGCGATCCAACAAGCAACCGAGTTAGGCGCGAGCCACGTAATGTTGCTGACCAGCGAGCGAAGCAACGTCGGCTTCGATACAAAACGTTTAGCGAACAAGTTAGCGCACTGGCGAAAAATCATTATAGCGAGTTGCGAGCAATGCGGTGCTTTAACCATACCGACATTAGATCCACCCCGAAGCATCGGCGACCTGATCGCTGGACTACCCGGCACCACCCGAAGAATTGTTTTTGACCCAACCGGACCGCTGCTACCCAAAAGTCTGGTAAGCGATGACTACGTGCTATGCATTGGCCCCGAGGGCGGCTGGAGCAGCGCCGAGTTAGACTTTTTTAACTCTAACGACTTTGCCGTTAATTCCGTTCACTCACGCGTGCTTAGGGCTGAAAACTTTCCTGCAGTAGCACTGGCATTAGTTCAACACGCCTTGCCCAATTGATTGTATGGAGCACGAAGAAGAGTTACGTGCTAAAAGCCGGCTCTTCACCGAAGCTTTTGCAAATCTCCATGGCTGTTTTATCAAACCTGTTGCAGCGGTAACCGCGGTTAAAACCGTAACTGCTGATTTAAATCTAAAGCCTCGCGCACAATTTGCAGTGCCTTTGGATTGTCGCCCAGCAACGCCACTAACCGTGCTAATAGCTGAGCTTGCTTGCTTAACAACTCGGAAGAATCGACCTGAGTCGCGATAGCCGGCTCCGATGCTTCTGCTTCAAAGTCCTCAAAAGTCCAACCGGACTCTCCCAAAACTCCGCCCGACGCAAGAAGATCCGCATCCTCAATCAACGCCTCAATACGAGCGATGCGGTCGTCCTCCACCTCAGCAATATCCCGACTTGTCTCTTCTGCATAAACAGTCCAGCCACGCTCCGGCGACTTTGAACCCTTTACCTCAAGCTGTTCAATGGCTTCCGCGGTCCTCGCGATTAGAGTTCGAGAGACGCCAATGTTTCCGTCGATCAATTGATCAAAAACATTTTCAAACGCCCAGGCCAGTTCGGTTAAAAGCTGCTGGGACTCTGGGTTCAGGACTGTCTGCTGGGTAACAAGTGCGTCCCGCAACGCGGAAGCGGCCTCTGGCACAGCCTGATTGGTTTGCCACGCAGCAAAAATCTTGGCGAGTGTTCTCTCACTAAAACTCTCACCCGGCCTCTGCAATGGCTCTGGATGAAACATAAAATCAGCCTGTGATAGCAGGTTCTGCAGTGGTCGCAATGCTTCGCCGTCGGTAGAGTCTGCGCCGTGTGAAGACCTGAGGTAGCGCGCTGCTTCTTGAAAAATCTCAACGGCGCGACCATCCAGCTTTAGCTCTTTGGAGCCAACCAACTCGCAGTATTTGACGAATTGAGCCCAAACTTCGACCGCATCTTGGCGCGTGGCGACGCGCTTCATCAGCGTGGCAACGCGTTGTAACGCCGCGATGCCCTCAGCTCTATTTTTATTCGTCAAAAGCGCTAACAGCCCCGCTTCATACAAATTGCGCAGCCTTCGCCATAAGAGCATCTGGTTTACGTCACTTCCTTCGTTCTGAGTCATAACATCGAAAATCCAATTATGCGGACTACCTATTGAGAAGCTAGATTCTGCGCTTATCGTTGGTCCATACCAAACTGATGCAGCCTAACTTTGAGAGGCATTTCGCAGAGATTAATGAGTGCTGCTACCATGTCCGGCACCGCGTGCATCCAGCGTCGCGATTGTCAGAAAGACTGAAGGAATCTTGTATGAGCCGCATCGCATTTTTAATGGACCCACTTGCATCTCTCGCCCTAAAAAAAGATTCAACGCTGGCTATGATCAAAGCGGCGCAGCAGCGCGAGCTAGAGGTTTTCTACTTTGAGCAGAAGGACCTTATGCTCAGTGAGGGCAAGATCTTGGCGCGCCTGCAACGCATTCGGCTTACAGATCAGTTTCTTGCAACGATGCTGTCACCAAAGCCAGATACAGCCTGGTGTGACTTGGATGATCCCATCGTATGTCCCTTGAGTGATATGGACATTGTCATGATGCGCAAAGACCCACCTTTTGACATGCAGTATATCTACACCACTTATCTGCTCGAGCAAGCAGAGCGAGAAGGTACCCAAGTCATCAATCGACCTAGATCCCTGCGTGATTGCAACGAAAAGCTGTTCGCAACACAGTTCCCACAATGCTGCCCGCCTTTGGTTGTGAGCCAATCTAAAGAGGTTCTGAAGGCGTTCCACGACAAACACGAAAACGTTGTGCTGAAAAAGCTGGACGGTATGGGAGGCGCTTCGATCTTTCGCGTCATGGCCGGCGACCCGAATTTGACTGTCATCATCGAAACGTTAACAGATGGCGAACTGGTCCCGATCATGGCTCAGACCTATCTGCCCGAAATTGTGGATGGCGATAAGCGTATCCTGCTTATAGATGGCGAGCCGATTCCTTACGCGCTCGCTCGCATACCATCCGCTGGTGAAACGCGGGGCAATCTCGCTGCCGGCGGACGCGGAGAGGGGCGCCCTTTGACTGACAGAGATCGCTGGATAGCGGAACAAATTGGTCCGGAACTGCGCCAACGCGGTCTCGCCTTTGTCGGGATCGATGTTATCGGCGATTATCTGACGGAGATCAATGTCACCTGCCCAACTTGCGTCCGCGAGTTGGATCATCAATTCGAACTCGATATAGCTGGGGATCTTATTGAATATGCGCTAACCATTGCAGCCGCCAAATGATTCAAAAACACTATTGCAAAAGGCCGCCCCAGCATCGGCTTCAGTAAGATGGGCATGGCACAACACCCTCTCTCATATTCGACCATAGCCGAAACCCGATCGCGAGAGCGTCTGATCTTTACCATCGTGATTGGCGCAATTTTGCATGCGGTAGTCATACTAGGTGTCACCCTGAGTCCTACAAAGCCACCCGAGCGTTCAAAACCAATTGCGATACAACTTAACCCGATTGCGACGCAGTCTGGCAAACTAGACCCGCGCAAGACCTCTAAAGAGCCCAATTCAACCAAGGCAATTGCCAAATTGGAGACGCAGCAAGAAATAATTGAGCCTGAGCAGGCCACTCCTCTAACGTCAGTTGAAATACCCCGGAGGGAAACTACAACCACTCCACTACAGCAGACCAAGCCACGGTTGATTGCCGACAGAGGCACGCTTATCCAGGCGATTAAAGACTTCGATACCAAGACGTTAGCCGAGCAGGAAAAGGCTGCTGCTTTTGGTACGCGTGTCTTAACCCTGCAGGAGGGTCGACCTGAGACGAATGAAGTCGACGCCTATTTAGCTATGTGGAAACGCAAGTGCGAACGCATCGGCAATAACAACTATGCGAATGGTAATCTGGCTGGCGAGTTGCTCATGGAAGTGGTTATTGGCAGCGACGGACGGCTGCTCAAAGTGAAGTTGCTACACTCATCAGGACATCCTTCTTTAGACAAAACGGCTCTTGATACGGTGCGACGTGCAGCTCCCTTTCAACCGTTCAGCGTTACAATGCGAAAACAGTACGATCGAATTGAATTCACTCGTCGATGGCGTTTTCAGCGCCAAAGTTCATCGATCGATTGAACCCAGAGGGCCCATGGATTTAAAGCACCACTTTCTTATCGCGATGCCCAACATCGTCGGCGACTACTTTCATCGTTCGGTCATCTATATCTGTGATCACTCGGAGGACGGCGCTATTGGGCTGATGATCAACCGTGCGTCTAATATGTCATTGCTCGAGTTATTTGCGCGGATCAATTTATCTGCCGAACGCAATTGGGTTGAAGTTCCGGTGCTGGAAGGCGGGCCTGTATCCACCGAAAAGGGTTTCGTGCTCCACGGGAATGATGTGCTCCTGGATTCTTCAGCTGCACTAGGAGATGGACTATTTTTGTCCACTGCGCTGGAAGCCCTCGAAAAATTGGCAGATGGCGAGGGCCCGAAAGAGTTCCTAGTCGCTCTGGGCTATGCCGGGTGGGGTAGCGGCCAGCTTGAGGACGAAGTCAGTCGCAATGTTTGGTTGACCGTTGCAGCTGACCCAACCGTACTGTTCTCGACCCCATTAGACGAGCGTTTTGACGCCGCTGCACACCTGCTAGGCATCGATAGCCGTTTTCTCACCGGCGAAGCGGGTCATGCGTAATACTGAGCGCGATAAAGAGTAGCGTGGCAAGCTACTACTTAGGCATCGACTTCGGCCTTAAACATATTGGTGTAGCCGTCGGCCAGCCCGTTACTCATACTGCTTCGCCACTCGTGACCGTAGCGGCCCAAGACGGCCAACCTGACTGGGCGCATATTGGCAGACTGCTCAAGGAATACAATCCATCCGACATCGTTGTTGGCCTACCTCTGAATATGGATGGCAGCAGTTCCGAAATGGCCGCTGCCGCAGCGGATTTTGCTGCGGCAATACGCGACAGATTTGGCGTTTCTGTAACGCTAATCGATGAACGCCTAACGTCCTGGTCCGTGCAAAACGACATGGAGGAAAATAACTCAAGGCCACAGTCGAAACGTTCGAAAGCAGAAGCTGCAAAACAAAGGTCCGGCAAAAAGAGGTCTTCGAAATCAAAGCGAGCCAAGTCCGGCCCAGATGTGCACCAGCACTCAGCATGCCTCATCCTCGAAACCTGGATGAACGAAAACCTGTAACACTGATCGAAGCAAACGAAGCAAACGAAGCTGAGCGAACCGATATAGTGCTATGAGCCAAGTAAAGCGTTTCCTTCAATATCGCGCTTTCAAACATCGCTCGATTTGAACTGATTTTCTCAATAACGCCCTTTGCGACACAAAGCGAAGGGCGAACAGGTGCGCGCATCAAAAGTTTGATCATCGATGCTTTATGACCAGAACGCGAAACTAAGTTTAGGATCACAACCACCAGAACAGTCGTTTTGCCAGGTCAAGCCTCTACTTCTTAGCCGCATCCGTGACGGGGCTCAAACTTCTCCTCTGCGACGCGTTCCTACCGCTAAGTCCGCCTAGAAAGTGCCGAGAGCAGAGACTGCTTGCTCCATGGTACGCATCCCACAGGCGCGACCAGTTTGCATGACCGACAGAATTTGTTCAGTTCTTTCCTCACGAATCAGGTTGCGCACAGCATCCGTCGCCACAAGCGTCTCAATAGCGACACGCCGAACAGCTTTAGGTGTTACGACAAACCTCTGCGCGAGAATCGCAAGTAACGAATCGGCAAGCATATGTCGCGCCATGTGCCGTTTATTGGCAGGAAAAAAATCCAACAGACGCGCTATTGCGCCGATCGAAGAAGAAGCGTGCAACGTTGCTAAAACTGTATGGCCGGTTTCTGCTGCCGCTAGAGCAAGACTCGCAGAAGCCGAATCACGCAGTTCGCCGATTAAGAGAATGTCAGGATCCTCACGCAGTGCTGCCTTCAGCGCTGCCGCGAAGCTGCGCGCATGGCTCCCGATTTCTCGCTGGTGCACTACTCCAGCATCGCTTTCGAATAAAAACTCAACCGGATCTTCTACAGTGATTGCATGACCTCCACGGGTGCGTAGGAACCTGTCGAGTAACATCGCGAGTGAGGTGCTCTTCCCGCTACCGGTCGGACCACTAACCAACACAAGCCCATTGGGGGCATCCACTTGCCGAAGAAAAGGCTCAGGCAGGTTTAACGATGCAAAATCCGGTAGCTCGGTCGCAATCACCCTGGCGATCGCAGAGTAACCTCGAATATGCCGAAACAGGTTAACCCGATAGCGACCAACGGTGCTCATATCGCAGGCTATGTCTAAGGCGCCATTCTTTCGCAGCTGACCGTATTGCCTCTGACTGATCCAGGGTACAAAACACCTGACAACGTCCCAGGCAGATTTGGCTTCGATCTGCTCGGGCATGACGAGGGCGGTGATGCGACCGCGGCAGCGAATTTGCGGAGGCCGATCTGCGAACAAATAAATATCTGAGGCTGCTTGCCTGAGGGCAGCCCTAAACACCTCACGCAGATTTGCTTGCTCCACTTGATCGATGGGCGGCAAACGCTTTGCGGCGCCGCTTTGGTCAGTTCCCTGGATGCTCGTTTTCCTCCATTATCTTTCGCTAGTAACTGCTCGCTAGTTTCTTTCCACCAGTACCTCTGCGCTGATACCTCTGCGCTGATACCTCTGCGCTTTGACCAACACTGGTTCTTGCTACCACCGACCTAGCCGATCTCGCCTGGGTTCGATTAGCCTTTTTGACTCTCGCTATTCTCCGGTTTTAAAAAACTTCGGCTAAAGACATAGTCCCAATTTGCAGTGGCTTAACGTACATTGGGTCCGGAAGTATTGGCCTCGATCCGATAACGATTTCTTCTACACAGCAAACGCCGTATACCATTGCTTGGCGCCACAAATTTCAGAGATAGCGCGGAACGCACCTATGACCTCTGCAAAAATATTTCAACACATTGAAGTCGTTCGCGAGGAAATCGCAGCTGTCTGTAAGAAAACCAGGCGCACCGTCGACGACATCACACTGATCGCTGTGTCCAAAACGCGACCCGTTGCAGACCTGGAGGCGGCCCACGCAGCGGGTTTGGTGCACTTCGGCGAGAACTATCTGCAGGAGGCCGAGGCAAAAATCGCCGAGTTACGGCATCTTCCGATCGTTTGGCATTACATCGGATCCATTCAGTCCAATAAAACCCAAGCGATCGCCAGCAACTTCGACTGGGTTCATACGGTAGACCGCAATAAGATCGGACAGCGCTTAAACGATCAATGCCCACCGCAAAAGCAATTGAACGTGCTGATACAGGTCAATTCTGATGACGACCCAAATAAAGGGGGCGTTCCGCTAGCAGACTGCGCTGCGCTCACCAACTTCCTTTGCGGTCTGCCGAATCTTCGCATTCGTGGGCTAATGACGATTTTAGCGAAGGATACCGATCCGGCTGTTGGCTATGATTTAGTACAGAGTCAATTCGCGGCAATAAAAAAGCTGCTCGCCGACGACTTTCCAGACCGGTTGGCAGACTGGGATACCTTATCTATGGGCATGAGCGGAGACTTCGCCACCGCAATCGCTTATGGCAGTACGCAAATCCGAATAGGGACCGCATTGTTCGGTCCGCGCCCAGACTAAGCACCGGGCTACTCCGCACGCTACGGGATTGCGGTGGTGCGGGGAGACAGCTGAAGGCTTTTTATCAAAACGGGCAAAAAAAGATTAAACTGGCGCGTCAACATTTACTCGCAATCTAATCATTGGGAACCCTCTAGCATGAAAGTCGCTTTTATTGGCGCTGGCAATATGGCTTTTAGTCTTATCAAAGGCTTGATCGCCAGGGACTTTGATCCATCTACCTTACGTGCGGCAGATCCGGCACCGGAGCAACTGGCACGTTTGCAGGCCATGCAAGTCGCTACTTTCGCGAACAATGCAGAGGCGATTGCCGACGCTGACGTGATCGTCCTGGCCATCAAACCGCAGTTAGCTGCCCAGGTCGCCGGGTCTTTGACACCCCTCGATTCGCGCCAATTGGTGGTTTCGATTATGGCCGGGATTAACCTGGATAGCCTTGCCGCGTGGTTCACCGCTGAACAACCCATCGTTAGATGTATGCCAAACACGCCCGCTCTGCTCGGCGCGGGTATTACCGGACTGTACGCAAATAGCCATGTGAGCGAAGCCATGCAAATAGCCGCGCAGGCTATCCTGGATGCTGCCGGAACGACGCTATGGCTCGACAACGAAAGACAGCTTGACGCGGTTACAGCGGTATCCGGGAGCGGGCCCGCCTACTTCTTCTATCTTATGGAAAGTATGATCAATGCGGGCAAGGAGCTTGGCCTGAGCGCCGAAGTCAGCCGGCAACTGACGATCAAAACTGCCCTGGGGGCCGCTTTGATGGCAGACGCACCAGGCAGCGATCCGGCCAAACTGCGCGCCAACGTCACTTCACCTGGCGGCACCACTGCCAGCGCACTAAGCGTAATGGAAGACAAATCACTTGATAAAATTGTTAGCCTGGCGCTTGCAGCTGGGTATCGTCGCGCCAACGAGCTAGCGTCGGAATTTGGAGAATAAAATTGCTTAGTACAGGCTTTATGATAGTTAGCTTGCTCTTCCGTTTGGTGGCGCTGCTTTTCCTGCTGCGCTTTGTGCTGCAGGCCACGCAGGCGGATTTTTATAATCCAATAAGTCAGGTCGTTATTAAAGGCAGTGACCCTCTGGCGAAGCCGTTGCGCGCGCTATTACCTAACCTCGGACGCTGTGACTTGGCGTCGTTGATATTGGCTTGGGCCACCGGCGTAATCTTTATTGCGCTTATCTCACAAGGTGCATTGCCGATCACTTCAATGCTTGGCTTGGGTCTCGTTACGACCCTTAGCGTTCTTGTGGATTTTTACTGGTGGACTCTGCTTTTTGTCATCGTCATGAGCTTCATTAGCCCGGGCAACAGTCACCCCGTTTTGTCACTCGCTGACCAAATGATCAATCCGCTGCTGGACCCTATTAGAAAAATACTACCGACAGCAGGCCCTCTCGACTTTTCACCCTTAGTCTTCATCTTGTTGTTGTCAATATTGCAGAACCTGCTGCAGGGGCTAGTGCGCTAACAATGTCAGGTAGCCAGGACAATTCGGTTGGCATTGTTAAGCCGCAGCGCTTCGATCATCGGGATACGTTTGCCCTGCAAAGCGGGCAAACTCTCCAAGGCTTTTCTTTGGTGTACGAAACATATGGCGCACTCAATGAAAACAAAGACAATGCCGTTCTGATTTGTCATGCCCTGTCAGGTAACCATCATGCCGCCGGTTGGCATAGTGCAGCAGATCGCAAGCCGGGCTGGTGGGACCAATGTATAGGGCCGGGCAAAGCCATCGATACCAATCTCTTTTTTGTAGTCAGCTTAAATAATCTAGGCGGCTGCGATGGTAGTACCGGGCCGAACTCAATTGATCCCGCCACTGGCGAGGCCTTTGGAAGCGCATTCCCAACTGTAACCGTAAGCGATTGGGTGAAAAGCCAGGCGCTTCTCGCCGACTACGTTGGCATCCAACGTTTTGCCGCTGTCATTGGGGGCAGCTTAGGCGGCATGCAAGCGCTACAGTGGGCGATCGATTACCCGAATCGCCTGTACGCTGCAGTCGTAATTGCCTCTGCAGCAAATTTAACGGCACAGAATATAGCGTTTAATGAATTGGCCAGACAGGCCATTCTTACCGATGAAAATTTTCGTAAGGGTGATTACTACGCAGACGCGTCCACGCCCTCTCACGGCTTGATGTTAGCGCGCATGATCGGCCACGTTACCTATCTGTCCGACAATGGCATGGACAATCGCTTCGGGCGTGATTTGCGCTCCGGTGATTTAGCCGTCGGTGAGAACGTGCAATTTGAAGTGGAAAGCTACCTAAATTACCAGGGGCGCGCGTTTACTGAAAAATTTGATGCGAACACCTACCTTCTTATGACGCGAGCCTTGGATTATTTCGACCCGGCGAGAACCAGCAACAACAATCTCAGCCAGGCGTTAGCAGACGTCACCGCAAAGTTTATGATTGTGTCTTTCACTAGTGACTGGCGATTTTCTACGCAACGATCTACCGAGATCGTCGATGCTTTGATTGCGTCCAACAAGGATGTCGTTTCTGCGGTAATCGAATCAGAGCATGGCCACGATTCGTTTTTGTTGCCTCTACCCAGATACATCGAAACGCTGAAGACTTATTTGCAATGCCTGCACCAGGCGCACTGCACCTCTGATTCACTCGCGGCGGAAGCCTAAATGCGATCCGACCTTGCCCTTATCGCGAATCTAATAAACCGCGAAGCCAGAGTGCTGGATCTGGGCTGCGGCGAAGGTGAATTGTTGGCGGCTCTACAAAAAGAGAAAGCAGTTAAAGGTTACGGACTTGATCGCGACGCAAATAACATCCTTACGTGTATAACCAAAGGGGTAAATGTCATCGACCAGGATCTGGATAATGGCCTGGCCAACTTTCCCGACGATAGTTTCGATATGGTCATCATGACCGAGACATTGCAGTCCGTTAGAGACCCAAAGAATCTGATGAAAGAGATGCTGCGAATCGGTCAAGAGTGCATTGTCACTTTTCCTAATTTTGGCCACTGGCGTTGTCGCGCTCAACTTGCGCTTACTGGACGCATGCCCGTTTCACAACATCTTCCGTACTTCTGGCACGACACGCCGAATATCCGCCTATGTACCTTCAACGACTTTGAATCTTTCTGTGCTGAAGAACGGTTTCATATTATCGAGCGGCGTGTTGTCAACGTCTCGCACCAGGAGAGCTCGATTCTTAATTTGATCCCTAATTTTTTTGGCGTTTATGCTTTTTACCGACTTGGAAGGCCGCAATGATCCTAGCTTCTCAATCTCGCCTTAAATTGCAGCACTTGTTTGCGCTGTTTTTCACGCTGCTTCTGTCGGCGCTGCCGACGCATGCCGAACAAGTGCAAAAGTTTAAGGGGCATGAAATCCACTACATCGTTTTCCCGTCCACCGTTATTCAGCCAAAGATTGCTGGACAATACGCAATCAACCGCGGTCGTGATCGCGCCGTGATCAATATCGCCGTGCTAGACAAGGAGAGTAACGCAGTTAGCGCGACGCTTTCTGGCAGCAGTGCAAACCTAATCGGACAGCCCCAGAACCTTGAGTTCCAGGAAATACGTGAAGCCGGCGCCATCTACTACCTAGCGCAAATCCGCCATTCTGATCAGGAAATACATAAAATTACGATCGAGGTTGATATTCCCAAAGTCGGCACAGCAACGCTCAACTTTCAACAAAAGCTATACTGGGAAGAATGATGAAAGTCGTTTTAGCGAGCGGAAATCGCGGCAAGCTTGGCGAGTTACAAACACTCTTAGCGCCGCTGGGCCTGACACTACTTAGTCAGGCGGAACTCGATATTGCTGGTGCCGCTGAAACCGGCACGACATTTGTTGAGAACGCTATCTTAAAAGCGCGCCATGTCTGTGAGCTAAGTGGTCAAGCAAGCATTGCCGATGATAGCGGGCTCGTTGTAACCGCCCTAAACGGCGAGCCAGGGGTCTACTCCGCCCGCTTTGCCGGGCCCGATGCAAATGACACGGCGAATAACCGAAAACTGTTGGCAACCATGACAAATGTTGCCGAGCGTCGCGCTTACTTTTTCTGCTGCATGGTATATATGCGCTCCGCCAGCGATCCTGCACCAATCGTTGCGTATGGGTCTTGGCAAGGGGAAATTTTGACCGTAGAACAAGGAAGCGGCGGCTTTGGTTACGACCCGATATTTCTGGATTCTGCAAGCAACATGAGCGCAGCCGAACTACCTGCCGACATGAAAAACAAAGTGAGTCACCGTGGCAAAGCTGCTGCGGTGCTGCTGGAAAACATTCGTAAAGAATTGGCGAATGTTGCCTAACCCCAGTCTCTATATGCACTTCCCCTGGTGCGTAAAAAAATGTCCCTACTGTGATTTTAATTCACATCCGAGCAACGGCGATATTCCTCAAGAAGCGTATGCGTCAGCACTGATCAACGATCTCGAAAAGCAGTCCAACGATTTATTTGGGTATCAACGATTTGCTACCGTATTCATCGGCGGCGGTACGCCAAGTCTGTTTGATCCATGCCAACTCGATCGAGTGTTTGAGGCAATTGATCTTACAGCAGATGCCGAGGTGACCATGGAAGCGAACCCCGGCACGACAGAGCGATTCAGCTTCTCCGCTTATCGCTCAATCGGCATTAACCGGTTATCAATTGGCGCACAAAGCTTTGATGACGAACACTTGCAGGTATTAGGCCGTATTCATGAAGCGACCCATACCGCTGCAGCCTTTCAGACTGCGCGCGAGGCTGGCTTTGAAAATATCAATGTCGATTTAATGTGGGGACTACCACAGCAGACCACAGCACAGGCCATGCAGGATCTCAGTACCGCTATCGCGCTTTCGCCGGAGCACATCAGTTGGTATCAGTTAACCTTGGAGCCGCGCACGGAGTTTGCCAAACGTCCTCCGATAATCCCGGTGGAGCCTATCCTCGCGGAAATCGAAAGTGAAGGTTTAGCGTTATTGGAGAGCTCGGGCTTCGAGCGGTATGAGATTTCAGGCTTCGCTAAACCGGGTTTCACTTGTGCACATAATCTCAACTATTGGCGCTTTGGCGACTACGTCGGGATTGGCGCGGGTGCGCATGGCAAATGCACATCCAGCGATCCGATGCCAGTACAGGTGGCGCGAACCAACAAAGCCAAACAGCCGCGCCTCTATCTGCAACGCGCTACCGACATTGACATTAATCCCGTCATAGAGGACGCCCTGCCACTAGAATTTATGATGAACGCACTGCGTTTGGTAGACGGCGTTTCACAGGAATTATTTGCACAACGTACCGGTATCGACTGGCACAGGATAGATGAGGTTTGGTCTAACCTCGCGGAACGGGGCCTAGTCTATGCTGACCGCTGCGCAGCAACCACCATGGGGATGCGCTATTTGGACACAGTTTTAGGAGAGTTTGTGAATTGACACCAAAGGCCATCGTTCGCTAATTCAGCTTTGCAGAAAGCTTAGCAGTGCAAGCATTTGGAGGTAGGCGCCCCCGTGGTTAAGAGCAGGGGTAAGTAACAAAGCCCCTGACTGAAAGATCGATAAGCCGAAGAATCGATAAATTGAAGCACCAGTTGGTAGAAACGCCCGCAGATTGAAACGTCACTTAATCGAAACGCCAGTTAACTCAATGCAAGCGGGCTTAAAATCGTGTTACGAGTAGCCGTCTTCACGACTCGGTCAGCCATGTGAAGACGACGGCGTATGACTTAAATCGCTACGGGCGAATATCAGGTCGCGGATCGCATGGCCTAGCCGCTCTCCTCGTTGCTCAAATTTTGTTCGCTCTCGCTGCAACTCAATGCCATCCGAGGCGTTACTAGCAGGATCATCACCTGGCCCTCGATATTGATTCGCCACCAAATCGAAATGTGGATTATTGTGAAAGCACTCAGCTATCCAATCGCCATATTCTGCCCAATCCGTCGCCAGCCAAACCTCAGCGCCGGTTGGTAAGACACGCGCTAAGCTGTCTATAAACTCAGGCTGAATCAGGCGTCTTTTGTGATGGCGTTTCTTCGGCCAGGGGTCTGGGAAAAAGATGCGAACCTCATGCAACCGCTCGTTCGGAATATCGGCCAGAAATAACTGAGCAGGTAAGTCGCTGTAGCTAACATTTGCTATCTGCTCTCTTTCTAACTCGGCGAGCAGCGAGCCGATACCCGGTTCGTAAAGCTCGATGCCAATTAAGCACCAATCCGGCCGCGCCTGAGCCCATACGCACAAATGCTGGCCCATGCCAAAGCCTATCTCAATACCAATAGGTGTCTCGGTTGCAAGTACTGCCTCAAGATTAACTCGATAGCGCTGCTTCAGAGTAAGCAGCGCGGATGTCTGTGCCTTGGTCGCGCGGCCATGTCTACGGATATAGCTGAATGCATCTTTGGGGGGGCGGTGCATGGCAACTCTTAGGATCAGGTCTGTGTCCGCCAGGCGGTGAGGACAAGCATTGCCCAACCGAAAATGAGCAGGCCACCACCAATTGGCGTAATCGGACCGAATATTGGACCGATTATCGAAGCAGGGAACAGCGCCAGCAGATAGAGACTCCCACTGAAGCACAACACACCGGCAACGAATACGTACACAACGAATCGGGCTGGTCCTGTGCCGGTAGTCCTTTGCCAGAGACCGATTATCAGTAAGACCAGCGCATGCATAACGTGGTACCGCCAAGCGATTTCCCAGGTACTTTCTCCTTGGCCCGATAACGTGTTGTCTAAGGCGTGGGCGCCAAGTGCACCGAGGAGAACCGCAAGGAGGCCATAAAGGCCGCCACTGACCAATGCGATTTTACTCGCCGCTATTGCTGAAGAGGTCAAACCAAGCCCGCGGCTAGGCGACGATCGCTTGTTTCAACTTTTTCATCGCATTTTTTTCTAGCTGACGAATGCGTTCGGCACTGACGCCATACTCTGCAGCCAGCTGGTGTAGGGTCGATTTATCATCGCTCAGCCAACGCTGCTGCAATATGTCTCTGCTACGCTCGTCTAAACCAGCAAGGCCGGCGCTAAGACGTAAGCTAACATCTTGTTCGGCGTCTTCAGCGGCGACTAAATCAGCAGGGTCTGGTGCAGACGAGGCTAGGAAATGCGCGGGCGCTGCCCCCGCTTCATCATCATCTGTATAGCCATCGAATGCCATATCGTTAGAGCTTAGACGCCCTTCCATACGCGTGACTTCAGCAGCTGAGACGCCTAAATCGTCTGCAATCGCTTGGGTTTCGTCCTGCGACAACCAAGACAGAGAGCGTTTTGCGCTACGTAAATTAAAGAACAGTTTGCGCTGTGCCTTGGTGGTTGCCACCTTTACGATGCGCCAGTTACGTAAAATGTACTCGTGCATTTCGGCCTTAATCCAATGCACCGCAAAAGAAATCAGCCGAACGCCCACATTTGGGTCAAAACGCTTAACAGCCTTCATCAGGCCCACATTCCCTTCCTGAATCAGGTCGGCCTGCGGCAACCCATATCCTTGGTAAGAACGCGCAAGATGAACTACAAAGCGCAGGTGGCAAAGCACCAGTTCTCTTGCGGCATTGAGATCGCCATCGTCAAAAAAGCGTTCAGACAACGCTTTCTCGTGCTCGGGCTTTAAGATAGGAAATTGCCCGATGGTCCGAAGATAGGCATCGAGATCTTGGCCGGGCGCAATGCTCGGCAACGTCATTACATTTGTGCTCATGTGATACTTCCGGTAACACTTTCGATTATTTTAGCACTCCCTACCTTAGAGTGCTAATAAAAAAGATAGATGAAAACAGAACGTTAGTTGCGATAAGTCATCGATAGAGGAAAGAGGATCAGAAACTTTTGAAGTTAGGCGCTTTCTAAATCGCGTATTCGTTGAGAGGCCGCTAGACGCGCACCAAATACCCCTAATGCTCCGCCGACCAGCAAAAGTCTGCCCAGAAACTCAGCATCAAACCCAACCACCCTGAGGGGCACTTGATAACTGCCTAACAGAGTTTCCAGCGGCTGCTCTATCACGCTGAGTGCCAAGGCCAGCAACATTGCTGCGATAACCGCACCGCCAAGCCCATAAAACGCTCCAAAGTAAAGAAATGGACGCCGAATTTGACGCGGCGTTGCCCCAACCAAATGGAGCACTCTTAGCTCTTCTAATCTGGCCTCAATCGCAAGGCGAACAGATGCTCCGGTCACTAAAACAGCGGCAACACCGAATAAAACAGCCAGGAGAGCACCAAGCCGCTGAACAATTTGGGTCATATCCCGCAACCGCTCTAGCCAGGTACGTTCCAGCACTGCTTCATCGACATGCACATGCCGCGAATACTGCACCTGTAATCGATCAAGCTCGCCCAGTTCACCTTCGGTCTTGATCATAACTTTGATGGACGCGGGTAAAGGGTTATCGTCCATCAATGCCAAAGCACTCCGAATCACATCCGTTTGCGACCCTTCGGCAAGGAATTCCTGCAATGCCTCATCTGCCGACTTGAGTGATAACTTATCCACCACCGAATCCTCTGCCAACGTCGCACGCACTTCATCAATCACTGCTGCAGGTGTCGCCGGAACAAAATAAATCGTCATACCGAGGCGCCCTTGCCAATCAGCGCCAAGCACTTGCATATTCATTTGGACTAGCCTGAGCCCGCCTGGCAACGCCAGCGCTATGCCAACCAAAAGCCAAACGACCATGCTAGTGCCCAAGCGCTGGCTGACGAAACTGGCAGTTTCAGCAAGCGTGCGGGCGTGATCGCGCAGCCAGCTACGCAAGGACCAGTCTCGCTCACCAATTAACTGCTCCCATGCACTAGGACGCTTACTCACCGTGTCATCCTTTTTGCATACATATTCGCATACACATCACAGTCCGTTCGCTGCGGGCATGTCGTCAACAACTTTGCCTTCCTGAAGATGCATGGTGCGCAGGCCAAGTCGGCGTATCAGTTCTACATCGTGAGTCGCGATGATGACTGTCGTACCAATCTCATTGAATTGGTTGAACAATCGCATAATGCTCTCGGAAAGGTAGGGGTCTAAATTACCCGTGGGCTCGTCAGCCAGTAGAATTCGCGGTCGATTGACTACCGCACGAGCTATACCAACGCGCTGTTGCTCGCCGGTAGACAGATAGCTTGGCAACATGGTTTCTTTATCGAGCAGTCCGACCCGACCCAAAGCACCTCGAACACGACGGGCAATATCGCGTGGGTGCCAATTCCTAATCAATAGCGGAATCGCCACGTTTTCGTAAATGCTGCGGTCCGCAAGCAAATGGTGGTCCTGAAAAACAACGCCAACCTGACGTCGGTACCAGGGCAGTTGCTGCGCCGTCAGTCCGCCGATATCCACACCATTAACCAAAACGCGGCCTCGCGTCGGTCGGTCTGCACCAATCAGAAGTTTCAGAAAAGTACTTTTGCCAGCCCCGGAGTGGCCGGTCAAAAAGGTCATGGAGCCCTCGTCAAACTGCGCAGAAATATTCGATAACCCTTCCTGCCCGTTATCAAAGCGTCTGGTGACATGTTGTAATTCAATCGTCGACATAGCGATTATTCGGCCACTGTAGTCTCTTCCGCGAGCAACGCATCAACAAAGTCTTCTGCATTGAAGGGGCGCAAGTCATCCTCACTTTCACCCACGCCGATAAAATAAACAGGCAGTGACCCACTAGCCGCATCTTCGTCGCTATTTTTCGCAGCGTTTTCCAGGCCACTTTCGGCTATGGCAAATACGACCCCTGCTTTGGCGCTACCGTCTAACTTGGTCAGCACTAAGCCCGTTAACGGCACTGCCTCGCCGAATAATTGAACCTGGCTCAATGCGTTTTGGCCCACACCAGCGTCGAGCACCAAAATGACCTCATGTGGCGCGTCTGCATCCAGCCGCTTTACCACTCGATGGATTTTCGCTAGTTCGTCCATTAACTGAGCTTTGGCTTGCAACCGGCCAGCGGTATCCACAAGCAACACATCGACGCCTTTGGACCGGGCAGACGCTACAGCGTCGTACACGACTGATGCACTGTCCGAACCTTGAGCTTGAGCGACCACCGGCACATCATTCCTATCACCCCACACTTGTAACTGCTCGACTGCAGCAGCTCGAAACGTATCACCAGCCGCGAGCATGACGCTGTGGCCTTCACGCTGAAACTTTTTGGCAAGCTTCCCGATCGTCGTGGTCTTGCCAACCCCATTTACGCCAACAAAAAATATCACTCTTGGACCAGGCGGTGACACTGAAAGTTGGCCTTCCAAAGCAATCAGTTTTTGCTTGAGCAACTCACTAAGCGCGCTGTGCAATGCACGCGTGTCGGCCAATTGGCTGCGTCTAACTTTCTCGGCGAGCTCAGCGATTATCCCTTGCGTCGTGGCTACGCCGACGTCTGTGCTCAATAAAGCCATCTCCAGGTCATCGAGCACTTCGGGACCGATTTCTTTTTCACCGAGCAGTAAGTTGCCCACCCCTTCCGCCAACTGCGTACGGGTCTTTCGCAAGCCGCTGCGAATACGCCCCAAAAAACTAACTGATTTTTCTGGCGGCGTTTCAGCACTATCATTACCGGAATTGCTCATGGAACCGTATCTCTATGCCTACTGAAATTGACGCATGCTTTCGCTCGATGGCGACCTTACAACGAAACGGCGTTTGCTGCGGTGAGCACAAACAGAAATCGATTTATATTGACGTTTACACAACGCTTGCCGAAGGTCGCGACTGATGGCTTCTTACGGCCAAGTTCGCATTATCAGCGGTAAATGGAAAGGGCGAAAGATAAGATTTCCAGCAGCCAAAGGTCTAAGACCCAGTTTGGGACGTAATCGTGAAACCCTATTCAACTGGATCCGTCCGGAAATAGCCGGCGCTCGCTGTCTCGACCTTTTTGCAGGTTCCGGTATTTTGGGATTCGAAGCCGCGTCCCTGCAAGCAAAAAGCGTCGATTTTATCGACAGTAACCGCGAGGTAGTGAGAGCGCTGCGCGAGAACTTGACCGTTCTGAAAGACAACTCTGACGGCCCAAAGATGGAGATCTACCTAACAGACTCAATCCGTTGGCTAAAGCAGGCAACCGAGCCTTACGACATCATTTTTCTGGATCCACCTTACACAGAACCAGCGTTATTAAAGTCGGCGCTTAAAAGCATAGAAACTCAGCAGTTGTGCGGTGGCCTCGTCTACGCGGAATCAAACGCCAAAGAAAGCCTGATCACTCAGTGTGAAACAACGGGATTCGAGGTGCTAAGATCGGTGCGCGCCGGTGACAGCTTTGCGATCCTAGCAAGCCCGATCAATCGCTAGAGCAAAGCAAGCTTTCCGTCCGCGTCGCCCCTATCAACTCCAAGCGTTATCTGCTCCGAGGCAATCAAAGACAAGTAAGCGGAGAAAGCCGAGCATGCGTCAGCGCAGAATTTGCTGAGTTTGCTAAAGGCGGAGAGAGTCTGTAAGAGAGACAGAGCATCGACTAGTTGAAGAAAAAATAGCCGAACGAAAAGGTGGCAATAGAGGCTGACGCTTGCAGCCCAAAATGCACGCCGCTACCATCAAAGAAATTGTCGAGTTGTACGTCAGCTCATATAAAGGTCTAGCTATGACAGAACGAGTAGTGGTATACCCGGGATCGTTTAACCCCATCACCAACGGCCATACGGATTTAGTCGAACGTGCACTACACCTCTTTGACCATGTTGTGCTGGCAATAGGAACTTCGGCA
>MDTB01065844.1_pt1 | contig 27654 bp, 22 predicted proteins | sample 811161 | NCBI WGS metagenome assembly MDTB01 (sample SAMN05326650, study PRJNA326480) | marine metagenome | isolation source: seawater | place: Mediterranean Sea | collected 2009
TCTATTATTAATTTTATTGAAGAAATTAGGATTCATGAACCTAGTTCTAAATTTTCTATGGGAATTGTTACTACGTCAGCTAACTTTTCAAAATCTTACTTCTCATTTCCACGTAAAATTGAAAACTGGGGTTATTATTTTCATATAGTTTGCCCTACATCCAAAGATGCAATAAATATTATTAATGAAATGACTGATTATATTGATGAATATTTTATCGATGTTGAGAAAAAAAAGTCATCTTTCTCTGCTGTGGAAATTAAAAGTCAAAATCCTTTAATTAACTTTAAAAGTTTGTACCCCAATAATTTTGCAACCAAAACATGTTTAGATTTAATTGATTTATATAAACCAAAATCTGTTTTTATATTTGGACATGGGAACATAGCATTTAGTTTGGTTAAATCAATAAATGAGAGAAACATTATTTTAAAATGGTGTCCTTCAAGATCCTCAAAAAGTATCAAATATAATAAATTAAAATCACGATTTGGAGAACTCGAAGCATCAGAGTTAAGTGAAGATGTATCCATATTTATTAATACATGCTCGCATGAATCTGATTTTTATAAAAATCTATTAAAATTTTCAAAATTAAGAATTATCGATGTTGCAGCAAAAGGCTCTATGACTAATATTGATGAAAAAAAAGTAAATTTAATAGATATTTCAGCAAGGCTAGTTAATGAAATATCATTCCACCTCAAGGGTAACCAATACAAAAAAAATTTTGGAAGAAAGAAAGATAAGAATAATAATCATCTTGTTTCTGGCGGTTATATTGGTATAAAAGGTGATTTAATAGTTGATAGCTATAAAAATCCTACCTATATTATTGGTATTGCTGATGGGAATGGAGGATTTATAAAGAGACTAAACAAAATTTATAAGAATGCTTAGCCTCACTATAGAATTGCTATAAAAAAGTACTAAATAATATTATGAAAGAAAAAAAAGTTGTTGCAATTGTTCAAGCCAGAATGGGATCATCAAGATTTAGTGGAAAAGTATTGAAACCTCTTGGTAATTCAACTGTTTTAGAGTCTTTAATCAATAGGCTAAAAAATTCATCAACAATTGATCAAATAGTCATAGCTACATCTAGAGAAAAAAAAGATGCAGAAATTATTGAATTGTTTAAAGACAGTAACATCAAAGTCTTTAAAGGCTCAGAAAATGATGTCCTTGATCGCTACATTGAAACTGCAACTCAAACCGATGCCGATATTATTGTAAGGGTAACAGGGGACTGTCCTCTAATAGATCCAATACTTGTTGATGATTGCGTTAATAAAATAATTGATTCTGATTTAGATTATGTATCAAATTGCAATAATATAGAAAAACCTCTGCCAGATGGATTTGATGTTGAGGTTTTTACAATGAATTCATTAAGATTAATTCAAAAAATTTCGATTACATCTGCATATAAAGAACATGTCACATTTGGATATTTTAAAACTAATCTTTTTGCACATGACTCTGTTGAGTATGATCAAAACTTCGGTCATTTTAGGCTAACCTTGGACTACGAAGAGGATTACATGGTTATCTCAAAAGTTTATGAGGAAATGAAAGATAGTTTTTGGGGTTGGAAGGAAATATGTAAATTTCTTCAGGACAACAAAGATATTGTAAAAATAAATGCACACATAAAACGAAATGCATCGTGGGATAAATCTATTGAAGCTGATGGACTGCAAAATAGAAAAAATTATACAGAAAGAGAAAAAGTAATAGCTCATAGCTCGGGTTTGTTGTCTAAGAGATATGATCAGTTTTCACCCGGCTTATGGCCTAAAAATTATTTGAAAGCAAAAGGCCAGACTATTTGGACAGATACAAGTAAATTATTTTTAGATTATTCAATTGGTGGGATTGGAGCTACAACTCTTGGTTTTGCAAATGATTTTATTGATAACAGAGTTATCGAAGCAATAAAAGATGGAAGTGCCTCTTCATTAAATTCTGCCCTTGAAGTGGAAGCTACAAACCAACTAATTGATTTAATTCCTTGGGTAGAATCTGCAAGATATACTCGATCAGGTGGAGAGGCCACAACTTTGGCTATAAGACTTGCAAGGGCAAAAACACAAAAGGCAAAGGTATTATTTTCTGGTTATCATGGTTGGCATGATTGGTATCTTGCTGCTGCATTTAAAAACAAGCTTGGCAATCATTTATTAGACGATTTACCGATTTTAGGAGTTCCCAAAGAATTAGAGGATACTTCTTTTCCATTTGATTATGGAGATTTTGATGGCTTTTCAAGATATATAGAAAAATACAAAGGAGAAGTTGCTGCAGTTATTCTTGAACCTATGAGATATGCACTTCCAGATAAAGATTTTCTTTTACATGTAAGAAATACTTGCAATAAGCATAATATAGTCATGATTTTTGATGAAATAAGCTCTGGTTTTAGATTTAACAATAGCGCTACCCATCTTGATGTAAATGTAATACCAGATATTGTTGTTTTTTCTAAAGCTATTGGCAACGGTTATCCTATTGCATGTATTGCTGGCAATATGAATGTAATGAATGCTGCAAAAGATTCATTTATAAGTTCAACTACACATACAGAATCTATAGGCTTTGCATCAATGAGCGCAGTCCTAGAATTTTATAAAAATAACGATGTTGCTAAGATGCTTGGAGAAAGGGGAGCAGCAATAAAGTCAATTTTAACTAAAATTTCAAATCAATATGATATCAAAATTAAAATATCAGGACTTGATCAATTATGGAGTTGGTCATTTGATTATGATGACGATTATAATAGAAAGTTACAAACCGTTATGACAGAACAAATGCTGATGAATTCAATCTTATTTTCAAATAGGTTTTATCCAACGTTAGGAATTGATTCTAATTTTTATGGGATTTTTGAAAAAAAATTAGAAAATGCATTTCAAAAGGTAAAAATTATTATTGATAATAATGATGATCCTATCAATCATATAAACTATGGAATTAATAAATTAGGCATATATTCATAACATATCATATATAGATAAAATTTTTTAAATTATGAAAGAAAAAATTATAGTTACAGGATCAAATGGTCAATTAGGAAAATGTTTAGTTCGTATGTTGTTAGAATATGGATATGAGGTAATAGGAATAGACATCGAGCATAATGAGGAAAGTCAAAAATTGAGTGGCTATTCATTTTATAATCTAGACATAAAAAACGAGGACTCTACTAAAAATTTTTTTAACTCTTTGATTGAAAAAGAATCAATAGTTGGACTGGTTAATAACGCTGCTACAGCAGTTTTCACTCCATTTAAAAATAGGACATATGAAGAAATTAAGTCAGTTATGGACGTAAATCTTGCTGGCACTATAATTATGACAAAAAATTTCATGAATATAACAGAGACTTCTATTCACCCCAAAAGAGTAGTCAATCTTGGTTCAATATATGGAGAAGTTGCTCCAGACTTAAGTATTTATGGAGATACTCCAAGAATGTCGTCTGAAATTTATGGAATGACTAAAGCGGCAATAATCAATTTTACAAAATATCTTGTTTCAGCTTATGCAGGAGTTAATGCAAGATTTAATTGTGTCAGTCCAGGGGGTATAGAATTTCAACAAGGCCCTGAATTTAAAAAAAAATACGCAGCTAGAGTGCCACTAGGAAGAATGGCAAACGAAAAAGAAATTGCAGAAGTTATATGTTTTCTGCTTTCAAATAAATCTTCATATTTAAATGGTGAAAATATCATAGTAGATGGAGGCCTAACTAAATGGTAAAGCACTATTATATCATTGGTGCTGGTGTTTCAGGTCTAACTGCATGCTTAGAACTCTTAAGAAAAGGTGCAAGTGTTACTGTAATAGAATCAACTAGTAAAGTCGGTGGTCTTGCTGCTTCAATAAAGTATGATGATTATGTAATTGATTATGGTCCGCATCTTTTCCATTCGGCTCATCCAGAAATAATAGAATATTGGAAAGAACTTGTAGGAGAAAAACTTGTATCAAAAGATTTTTATAGTGGTAATTACAAAAACAAAAAAATCTATGACTATCCTATTAATTTAGAAACTGCAAAAGATCAGTACTCTAAAAAGGAATTTGAATTAATACAAAATGATCTAAAGAATATAGATAGTGTAAAATTATCTTCATCTAAAAACTACCATGAATATGTAAGAAGTCTCGCTGGTGATTTCTTGGCTGAGTCTTTTTTTACTAATTATCCTAAAAAGTTATGGGGAATTGACACTAAAGATTTATCAGCTCGATTTGCTCCTAGAAGAATTGAAATTAGAGAAAAAAGAATACCTTTTCATTCTGGCCCTGGAAGATTTGCAGGAATTATTGAAGGTGGCTGTGGTGTTCTTGCAGAATCTATCTATGAAGAGATTATTAAATTAGGTGGTAAAGTTATTTTTGATTCAAAAATTGAAAAAATTGAAACCGATGAATATAAAAATATCAAACTTCTAACAGATCAAAACAATAACACTTATTCGACAGAAGAATCCTGCGTAATTTCTACCATTCCAATTGACAAGATAACTAAATTGCTTGGTGGGGAAACTGAACTTTATTTTAGGAAAATAATTCTAGTCAATATTGTTATAGATGGAGATGATCCATTTCCAAAAGATTATGACTGGTTGTACTTTGACTCTGATGATTGTCCATTCCACAGAGTTGGAGTTCAAACAAGATTTAGTAGAGAAAATATTAAAGACGGATTGCAAATTCTTTGTTGCGAGATAGCTTTAGACGATAAAGATGAAGTTGATATAAATGATTTAGAAAAAAATTCAATTGAAAGTTTATCTTCAATGAATCTTTTAAAAAAAGAAGAAATCATAGCGTGTCATTCATTTGATATTGGGCCTGTTTATCCTGGATATTACGTAGGGCACGAACATGAGCTTTCTAAAGCTATGACATTTTTAGGAATGTTCCCAAATTTATATTACTCAGGTTCACTAGCAGAGTATGCATATTCAGACCAACAAGTCATTACTGCAAAATCTATCGATTTGGCTAATGAATTAATAACATTAGGTAAGCACAATAGAAGTGATATTTTAAAGAGTCAGGCTATGATAACACCAAGTAAAGAATTTAATTTTGGAAGAAATACCATTTCATTAGATTCCTCCAAAGATCCATTTTTAATTGCTGAAATTGGTTTATGCCACAATGGTAGTGTTGAAATGTGCAAAGAATTGATTTTGGAATCAAAAAAATCTGGCTTTAGTTCTGCAAAAATCCAAACATATGAAATCGGCAGACTATCAAAAAAAAGCAGAACCTCCAGGTACTATGAAGAAACCTTAGATCAAGAAGAATCTATTTCTGATCTGTTAGACAAATTAATATTTTCTCCAGATGAGCTTAAAGAAATATTTTCTTATGCAAATGACATTGATTTTGATATTTTTTCAACACCGTTTGATATCGATTCTGTTAATCTTTTAGAAAAATTAAATGTCAAAGGATATAAAGTTTCCTCGATGGATTTGATCAATATCCCACTTATAAAAAAGATAGCTACTACAAATAAGCCAATCATATTATCAACTGGTATGGCTTCAATTGGTGAAATTGAAGAAGCAGTAAATACTGTACTTAAAGAAGGCAACGAAAAAATTGCAGTACTGCATTGCGTCTCTTCTTATCCTTGTGACATCGAACATTCAAATCTTAAAAGAATTAAATTAATTCAAAATACATTTAATGTTATACCTGGCTATTCTGATCACACTGTTGAAATTGAAACACCTAGTCTAGCCATTACATCTGGAGCTAGAGTTATTGAAAAACATGTAACACTCAATAAGGGTCTTGATGGTCCTGATCATAACTTTAGTCTCGAACCAGCAGAAATGAAAACTATGATTGAATTATGTAACAGTGCTCATAAAGCAATAAATGGACAAGGATTCTTACCATCAGATGCAGAATTATCTGCAAAAGCAAATCTTAAAAGAAGTATTTATGCTAAGGGTGACTTAAAAAGAGGAGACGTTATGACACTTGAAAATATATCCATAAAAAGCCCTGGGGACGGCATTCCTGCCAAACATTACAGTTTGATTTTAGGTAAAAGAATAATTCAGGATGTTCTGGATGACCATCCCTTAAAATGGGAGCATTTTTTTAATGAGTAATAATTTGGAGGCAATTCTTTTAGCTGGAGGAAGCGGAAGTAGATTGATGCCTTTTACTACATATACATCCAAGCATTTATTACCCATCGATAACGTACCTATGATTTTTTATCCACTAAAAAATCTTCAATTAATTGGAGTAAAAGTTGTTTATTTGATTATTAATAAAGAACATTATGAACAATGGAATGCACTAATTAGTAGATATGATTTTAAAATGAAAATAGAATTGATTATTCAAGACTTACCAAAAGGTATCCCTCATGCTATGAAATGCTGTGAAAAATATATAAAAAATGATCAATTTATTGTTTCACTAGGTGATAACGTCATTATTTCTTCTATGTTTCTTAATAAATTCAGAAAAGAAATGATAAATAAAAATAACTCGCTGATATGTGGTTTCCATGTAAATGATCCAACTCCATTTGGTGTCGCTGCTTTTGATAAATCTCAAAATTTGATAGAAGTTATTGAAAAACCAAATAACCCACCTTCCAATATTGCAATTGCGGGATTCTATAAATTTCCCAAAAAAGTTTTTTTAGAAATTGAAAAACTTAAATTTAGTGATAGAGGAGAGTTGGAGATATCTGACCTAATAAATAAATATATTAAGAGTAATTCTTGCGACTTTTTGTCTAATAATTCACATTCAGATTTCTGGATTGATACTGGAACACACGATGCTCTTATTAGGGCTACTAATTTTATTAGAGATCTTAAAAATAATACTGGTAATAAATACGCTCAATTTGACCTAATTGATGATAACTAATCAAAAAATCATTGAAGAAGCTTTTAACGAAATAAATATTAAATGTATTTTTCGTGAAAAAAACGAGGACCAGTGGATTGAAGTAACAAATTCTTTCGAATATATGCCAATTGACTATTTGAACTCAAATATTGAATACTTAAATGAATATAATGATAAAAATTATGATGAAATATTTGATTGTTCATGCATCTTATTTTCTGATAATAAGCCTATAGCTTTATGGCCTCTTACAATAGGAAATAAAAATAAAAATATTTGTTTAACAAGTCAAGACTCTTATGTTTTACCCCCTGTTTTAAATATAAATTGTCCAAAGAAAACTTCTAAACGGGTTCATAAACAAGCATTCTCAGTTCTAAATAAAATCTGTAAAAACAATCATATTGATGAGTGGGATACTTCAACTACATATATGGGATTAACTGGTTTAGATGATTGGCATCTTTTATGCTTGAAAAATGGTGCATCATGTTCTGTGATGCATTATTTATATGTCGATTTAAAAAGAGATTTAGAAAAAATAAAACTAGATTTTAGAAAAAGCTACAAACCTCTTGTTACTCAAGGTAACAGGATATGGACAACAAAAATACATACCTCAACAATAGATTCAGAGACTTGGAAAGAATTTAAAAATCTACATCTAAAGGCCGCAGGTAGAATTACAAGATCGGAAAAAAGTTGGGATGTTCAGTTCAAAATTATAACTGAAAATAATGGTTTTTTGGTCTCAATACATGACGAAGAATCAAAAATGGTTGGAGGTGCTTTAATAGTTTGCTCAGCAAATGAAAGCCGATATGAGATTGCCGCCTATGATAGAGATTTGTTTGATAAGCCTCTTGGACATCTTGTTCAATTTAAAGCAATAGAAGAGTCTAAAAAAAGAGGTTTTGCTTATTATATTATTGGAAGAAGGTTTTTTGAATCTGATAACCCAAAACCTACCAAAAAAGAAATTTCAATTTCTGAGTTTAAAGAAGGCTTTGCGACATACTATATACCTAGGTATATAATAACGAATAAAACAGCCTGAAGGGTTACAAAATGAAAAAATACTTTTATGAAGAAACTGGCATGTATATTGATTGGGGTCAGTTAAAAAAATTGCCCCCTATTGATACTTTCGTAGATGTTGGTGTTGGACCAAATGGTTCTCCTGAATTATATAAGCTTTTTGAAGACAGTAAACTTATATTAATAGATCCACTAAGTGAGTCTGAGGATTATATTAATAAAGAGCTTTCGCATAGAGATCTATCTTATTATAAGGTAGGAGTTGGAGACTCAAAGTGCAAATTGAAAATAAATGTTGAACAAGAGTTAGGCAGATCAACTTTATTAAATGTAACTGATATAAATTTTGAAGGAGATAATATTGATCAGAGAGAAATAGATGTTATGGAGTTAGACCATTTAATTGAGCAAGAAAATAATCTGGGCAAAATTGGGATTAAGATTGATACAGAGGGATATGAGCTTAAAGTAATTAAAGGGGCTACTAAAACACTAAAATCTACAAGCTTTGTATTAGCTGAAACTAGACATAATCATGAGACCTTTGAGGGTATGTATAAATTGCATGAGTTTGTTGATATTATGCATCAAAATAACTTTTTACTTTCAATGATAGTAACAGCCAAACCCTTTATAGCTGATTTAGTATTCCAACCAAAATCAGATCTTATTAAGTAGTAACTTCATGATTACTAATTACTTCTTCAAATGTTTTGATAGCGACGAAATAGCATTAGCTTCAGCGTTTAAAGTTTTTTAAAATGTTCACTCTTTAATTTATGAAAGTATCATTAAAAAAGTTGTTAATAAGACTGTGGTCATTTTTAGATAAAAAAAATAAGTTAAAGTTTGTTTTTTTGTTAATACTTATGATTCTTGCATCATTTGCAGAGGTAATAAGTATTGGGGCAGTTATTCCATTTCTTGGAGCAATGACTTCACCGGAGACTACTATAGAAATACCAGCAATTAAATCATTATTGTCTTTTCTAGGTATTGCGGAGACAAACAACATACTTACAGTTTTTACAATAATTTTTATTGCAGCTGCTCTTTTTTCTGGACTTATGAGGTTATATTTATTGTGGTTTCAAACAAGACTAGGGCATTCTGTTGGAGCATCAATTGGAATAGAAATATATAGAAGAACATTGTTTCAACCATATCAATCTCATGTAAAAGTTAATAGTAGTGAAATAATCTCAGGGATTACTCATAAAGCAAATGTAGTTGTCGATATAATATTGCTCCCTTTATTTTCCATATTAGGCTCAACTTTCATTCTAATGAGTATTTTGTGTGCCTTAATTTTAATAAATCCATTTATTGCAATTTTTTCTTTTTCTGGATTTGGTTTAATTTATCTTTTCATAATAAAAATTACACAAAAAAACTTGCTTAAAGACGGAGATAGAATAAATTTGGAAAGAGTAAGAATAATCAAATCTCTTCAAGAAGGTTTGGGTGGTATAAGAGATGTGCTTCTTGGCGGTTTACAAATGATGTTTGTTGAAAATTTTAAAAAATCTGAAATACCAATGAGAAAGGCTTATGCAAGAATAAACATTCTAAGTATGAGTCCAAGATATTTAATTGAATCATTAGGTATGATACTTATTGCCTGCATGGCTTTTTATTTAGCAAGTCAAGATCAGGGACTAACATCAGCAATTCCACTGCTTGGTGCATTTGCTTTGGGGGCTCAGAGACTATTACCGGTATTACAACAAGGATACGGTGGATGGCAAACTATGCGGGGTGGAAAAGCTCAATTTCAAGATGCAATGGATTTACTTAATCAGCCTTTGCCTAATTATTTACTTGAAAAAGATCCCAGTAGTATTGATATTTCATTTAACAAAAAAATTGAATTGAAAAATATTTCATTTAGGTATGAGGAAGACTCTGATGATGTTATTACAAATGTTTCTTTAGAGATATATAAGGGGCAAAAAATAGGGTTTATTGGTACTACTGGTAGTGGAAAAAGCACATTAGTAGACATAATCATGGGACTTTTAAGTCCATCACAAGGCGATTTAATTGTTGATGATATTATTATAACCAACGAAAAACATAGATTCTGGCATAAAAATATTGCTCACGTACCTCAGTCTATTTTTTTGACTGATGCAACAATAAAAGAAAACATTGCTTTTGGAGTGCCACCTAAATTAATAAATATGGACCTAGTAAGAAGTGCGGCCGAGCATGCTCAAATATCTTCAGTCATAGATAGCTTGGAAATGAAATATGAATCAAAAGTTGGAGAGAGGGGAATTAAGTTATCAGGTGGACAGATACAAAGAATTGGTATGGCTAGAGCAATATATAAAATGGCTAATATTATAGTTTTAGATGAAGCAACTAGTGCACTTGATAATAAGACTGAAAAACTTTTAATAAATGAAATTGATAAATTACCAAATAATCCAACTATCATAATGGTTGCTCATAGAATTTCTACATTAGAGCAATGCGACGTGATTTATACACTTGAAAAAGGAATTATAAAATCAGCAAATACTTTTGATGAATTGCAAAATTCATAATGAAAACTTCTAAATAATGCACGAAAAATTTAAAAATATTTCTTTTATTAAATTTAGAGGCTATGGAACCTTCCTAGAAAAATTTTTTATAAAAATTTTTTCTAACAAATTCTATATATTGAGAGACTATACTGGAAGAAATATACTAACAAAATCTGGAAATTATGGTCACCCTGACTATAAGGAGACATATTTAGAGGTATGCAAAGAATTAGATTTTTTTTATGAATACCTTAATAAGGAAAAGCTAATCTATAAAAATGTAAATATTTTAGAAATTGCTAAAAGAAACCTTAATCAAAAACTTGTTGAATATAAAAATAATATTCATCAATTAAAAGAGTTTCAGAAAAAAAATAAATTTATTTATAAAGTTGAATACAAGTTAATTGATCTATTTAAAAACCATAACGTAAATTGCAAGTTATCAATAATCTTGACAGTATTGTATTTCACATTAGACCTTCTTTACTTCATTTATTATCGAATAAGACGTATATTTGAAATCATACTAGAAAATGAAATCAAACATGAAGAAATTTTATACCAAAGAAAAAACAGTGAACATGGTATTAATATTTTTGCATCTGAAGAGAAATATTTAAAATTACTTAATCATCTGGATAATTCTTTTAATCCATTTCTAATAATTCCAGAAGAGCCAAACGCTATTAATTTCGAATGGTCTAAAGTAAATTATAAGCGATCAAAATATGCACAAAAGAAAACTATTCTTAAAAAATATAAAAAGTTATCAGCCAACTTTAAAAAAGACTTCTTAAAATATGATAAAAAAAATTTATTAAAGTTAAATATAAATAATTTAGACGAACAAATTATTCAAAATATATCAAAATATCTTATGGCGATAGATACCTATAATGATGTTTATTCTGAAATAAAGCCTAACGCCTCAATTGTTGGCATCAACGTTTACTGGAAATATAATATACTAATTCAATTAGCTAAATTTTATAGAGCTAAAATTATTTATTTTCAAGATGTTCCTCATTTCGAGGACTATTTTTTTGAAGGATTCGGGACTATATTTACATCCTCAAAAACATACAAGAGTGATTTAATTAAATTTTTTAATAAAAAAGATAATGATATTCATGTTTCATATGACTTTAACAATTTCTTACTTAAGAGTCCAAATGATGTAAAAAATTATGTTGAGCAATTTTCTATCGAAGATAAAATAGCTTTCAAAAATAAACTTCGAATAAATAGAAAAAAGAAAATAGCGTTAATAGCAGGAGATCCGGGAGATACCTATAATTCCAAAGAGCATAAGTTTTTTTCAGAATATAATTCTTTGCTAGATCTCAAGGATTTTAGTGACTATCACACAATCTTAAAACTTCACCCACAAGACAAAACTGCAATTTCAAGACTTGCTAAAAAATATGCAAATAATCAAAATATAACTATTTCATCCGATATAGATATTTATAAGTGCCTCGCCCTAAGTGATATTGTTATTTCAAAATATTCCACAGTTGTTTTGGAGGCTATTATGTTGAAAAAATTTGTAATTCTTACAAACTTTGAAAATGCTAGCTTTTACAAATATGCCGTAAAATATAATGTTGCTCATTATGCTTGTGAAGCCAATGACGTTAAAAAATTGATTATAAATAAGGACAATTTAATGAAAAATTATGATCAAAAATTAAATACATACCTCACTGAAGTTTATTCTCCTACTAATCAGTCTATAGACATAAGTAAAACGTTTAAAGAAGTGATAGATAGGGATACAATTACTTAATAAGGACGTATAAAAAATGAGTGCCAGTTATATAATTAGGCTTGATGATGCATGTGAAACAATGAATCATCACAACTGGAAATATTTGGAAGAAATACTTGATAGCTTAAATATTAAGCCTATCGTTGCTGTAGTGCCTCAAAATGTCGATAAAACTCTCAAATGCAATGACGTAGACCCCTTATTTTGGAATAAAGTTCTGTCTTGGCAGAAAAAAAATTGGACAATAGGACTTCATGGTTATAAACATGATATGCATAAGACTAATGCAAAACAAATATTGCCTATTTATAAGAGAAGTGAGTTTAGTGGCTTATCTTTTTCAGAACAATCAATAAAATTAAAAAAAGGTTACAAAATTCTCAAAGACAAGGGAATACATCCCAAAGTTTGGGTAGCACCGGCTCATTGTTTCGATAGAGTTACTCTGAAGGCACTTGAGGCAGAGACTCCTATAAGGGTCGTAAGTGATGGCATTGCTTTTAGTCAATACTATGAGTTTAATTTTTACTGGATACCTCAACAATTATGGCACCTAAATTTCAAAAAAAAGGGTCTTTGGACAGTATGTTTACATCCAAATAGTATGAGTGATAAAGACCTTTCTCAATTAAAAAAAGAACTCATTAGGTATAGGGATAAAATTATATCTGTTGACGAATTAAAACTTGAGAAGAGAAAAAAATCTCTTAGAGATTTTATGTTCAGTAAATTCTTTTGGTACAGACATAAAATTTTTACCTTTATCAATCAAATCAAATCATAGGTAACATTAATAATGGAGAAAAATTTAATCACTTTTGATATGTCTTTCACATATAAGATTATCAAAGAAAGGAATTTGTATGCTGCATTAGAGTCTAGATCTTTAGATGATTACTTTACAAAAGTTATATCTGTTCATCCTTTATCGGGCTTGTTTGAAGTTTCATCAGAAAGATATGGAATGCCAAATATTATAAATATAGCTCCAAATCATATATTTATAGAAGGAAAAGTTGGCTTAACAAGATGGCTTGCTTGGATTCCTCCGCTAAACTTTATCATTGCCCAGTTTTTTTTAATAAATAAATTAATAAACATCTCAAAAAAAGAAAAAGTGTCAGTGATTAAAATTGGTGATCCTTATTATCTAGGAATTATTGGACTAATTATGAAGTTTTTTTTAAAAGTCCCTTTAGTTATTAGGGTATGTGCTAGATATGACGATATACATAAAAAAACTGGCAACGCCATTATGCCAAATCTTTTTAGATTTAGGTGGATTGAAAAAAAGATTGAAAGAATAGTATTTAAAAGATGTGATCTTACTGCTGGTGCGAATGAAGATAATATGAAATATGGAATAGAAAATGGTGCGCCAGAAGAAAAGTGTACACTTTTTCGATATGGTAATTTACTAGACCCTTTACATTGGATAGACCCAACAAAAAGAAATAATGCAGACGCGCAAATTGACGATCTTGGTTTGAAAAATAAAAAATTTTTAACAACTATTTCAAGGCTTGAAACATCGAAATATATTGAACATGTAATCTTTACAGTTCAAGAGTTAAGAAATAGGCAAATTGATGTATATGCACTAATAATAGGTGATGGAAGTCATAGAAAAGAATTTGAAAACTTGGCTATATCAAAAGGTATCTCTGACTATATAAAGTTTGCAGGAAGTTGTAAGCAAGAATTTATAGCTAATATTCTTCCTCGTTCGTCTGTGATACTTTCACCTCACATGGGAAGAGGTTTAACAGAGGCTGCACTTTCAGGAGTCCCAATAGTTGGCTATGACTATGACTGGCAAAGAGAGGTTATTATTAATAATAAAACTGGGTATTTAATAGAGCATGAAAACTGGATGGCAATGTCAGATGCAGTTGAGTATTTACTAAGCAACCAAAACATAGCTGATAAATTAGGTAAAAATGCAAGGGACCATATAGCACAAATGATGAATCCAGAAAAATTGAATACTCACGAAAAAAATTCCTATAGCAGCATAATTGAGAGTGAATTATAATATGCTAACCTTAAATAAAAATGGTCAACAAGATGAATATGAATGAACAAGACGAAATTAATTTCAGGGATATTCTTGATTCAATAGTACAATCGAAAATGCTCATATTAGTTACAATAGTAACTTTTGCAATTTGTTCTTTAGTATTTTCGCTATCTCTAACCAATAAATTCACATCATCTAGTACATTAATGGTAGTTAATGAGAGTGGCACAACTAGCCGGTCTAGTTCAAGTCTTGATATGATAAGTTCAATCGCAGGAATTAATTTATCTGGTCAGGGTTTATCTAAATCAGAATTTGTAATAACAACTATTACCTCAAGAGATTTTTTGAGACATTTATTAACTTTTGAGGATATCAAGCCAACTTTAGCAGCATTTAAAAGCTACGATAAATTTAGTAAGAAAATCATTTTCAATGAAAGTATTTATGATAGTGAAGCGAAATTATTTACAAATGATTTGCTAAAATTACCTACATTCCAAAAGATATATAACAGATATATTAGAATTGTTTCTGTAAGCAAGTCTAAATCTGGATTTATTACAATTTCTGTAAATCATGAATCGCCCGAGTTCGCATACACCTTTCTATCTCTAATTATCAATGAATTAAATACTATTTCTAGAAAAAAAGATTTAATTGAATCACAAGATTCTCTTCGCTATCTAAATTCTGAATTGGCTAAAACAAAACAAATTGAAATTAAAAATTCAATTAATCAATTAATATTATCAGAATTAAGGAAGCAAATGTTTGCCGAGGTGAGAACAAATTATCTTATCAATCCTTTAGATCAACCTTTTTTACCCGAATTAAAATCAAGTCCTAATAGAGCCAAAATTTGTATATATGGAACTATTCTTGGCTTCTTTATAGGTATTTTGATTGCATTAGTTAGATACTTTGGCTTCAGAGATAACTCATAGTTATCAACTTATGATATGAATAAACTATCTAGTAACTCAAAAATTGCAGTCATTGGTTTAGGCTATGTAGGTCTTCCTCTTGCAGTGGAATTTTCAAAAAAATATAACGTTGTTGGATTTGATACAAATGTTATGAGAATTCAAGAATTACAATATGGGATTGATAAAACACTCGAACTTGAAACATCAGAACTTAAAAAAGCAAGCAACCTCAAATATACATCTGATTTAGATGAAATTTCTGAATGTACAATATATGTAATTGGTGTACCAACCCCTGTAAATAAAAATAACCAACCAGATTTTAGTAATCTTATTTCAGCTAGTGAAAATATAGGAAAAGTCCTTAAAAAAAATGACATAGTTATATTTGAATCTACGGTGTATCCTGGAGCCACTGAAGAAATCTGTGTTCCAGAATTAGCTAAGAATTCAAATTTGATTTTTAATAAAGATTTTTACGTTGGTTACAGTCCTGAAAGAATCAATCCTGGAGATAAAACGCATAGATTGACTGACATTATAAAAGTAACATCTGGGTCAACCCAAGAAGCTGCTTCGCTAGTTGATGATTTATATAGTTCAATTATCACTGCTGGTACTTATAAAGCTAGTTCCATTAAAGTAGCTGAAGCGGCTAAAGTTATAGAGAATACTCAAAGGGATGTAAATATTGGATTAATGAATGAGCTGGCTGTTATCTTTAATAAATTATCAATAGATACTGAAGAAGTCCTGAAAGCAGCTGGAACAAAATGGAATTTTTTACCTTTCAGTCCTGGTCTTGTTGGCGGACACTGCATTGGTGTTGACCCATACTATTTAAGTTATAAATCTCAAATGTTAGGCCATGATCCTGAAATGATACTTGCTGGAAGAAGAATTAATGATGGAATGAGTAAATATGTCGCCCTACAGCTAATTAAAAATATGACAAAAAAAAATATCTTGATGCAAGATTCCAGCATTTTAATTATGGGCATAACATTCAAGGAAGACTGTCCTGATACCAGAAACACTAAAGTATTTGATTTAATAGATGAGCTATTAGATCTTGGAGCAAATGTTGACACTTATGACCCTTGGGTTAGCAAAGATAATTTATCGGAAAATTATCAATCAGGCCATATAGATGATTTAACTAATAAAAAATATGATGCAGTAGTTTTTGCTGTCGCACATCAAAAATTTAAAAAAATGAAATATGAAGACATTAAGGTTTTATGCAAACCAGATCATATTATTTATGATCTAAAATATGTCTTTTCATCCGATTTGACAGATTTGAGGCTATAGATATTCTAATTATTTAGAAAGTTAAGAAATTTAATTTATTAAAATCGAAAGATGCTGAAAACTACAATAGTTAAAACCTTTTACAAAAAAACAATTCCACATTTTTGGGGTTATCATAACTTTTGCTTATTTTTAAAAATTCTTTTTCCCTCAGTCTCTTATAATTGGATTAATCGAATCCCTGTTAAACCTGGATTGAGCATAAATGTAAAAAGCAGCATCGGAAATATTCTCTTAACTAGTCCAGAAAGGTGCAGCATCGCTAAGAAATTTTTTTGGACTAATGGCTTAATTCAACCAAAAGAAGATGAGGTCGCAATTGAGAATTTTATTAAGCTTTCCCAAAAATCAAAATTTATTCTTGATATTGGTTCTAATTCTGGAATATTTTCATTAATTTCAGCCAAAGCCAACCCAGGCGCCAAAGTTTTTGCATATGATATTTTGCCAGAAGCATTTAACATTTTAACTGATAATCTCATTGTCAATAACCTGATTGATAGGGTAATACCTGTGTTAAAAGGTGTCGGAAAAAATTCTATATTCCATGCTCCAATGACAAATATAACAAGTGAAATGCCAACTAGTTTAAAATTAGATCAAAACTATAAAGGTCATGATTCTATTGAAGTAGAGATAAAAACTCTTGATGATATATTTTCAGAACTATGCATTAATGAACAAACTTGTATAAAAATAGACGTTGAAGGGTTTGAAGGTGATATTTTTGAAAATGCTAAATTTGTTTTAGAAAATCATAGGCCGTATTTTTTATGCGAGGTGCTCACAACAACACCTGATTACTCAAATTATAATAATTTGCTTTCAAATTATAATTATAAAAAATTTCTTATCACCGATGAGGGCTTAATAAATCATAAAAATATAAATCCCAATATTAAATTTAAAGATTGGTTGTTTATCCCAAAAGAAAAATCAGAAAATATTCTTGAGCATCTTTCTTAATATAGAAAATTTATAAGGTTATAATCTATATAAATGTGGAGAGTTAATGGATATTGAAAAAAATATAAAGCTTCATAATAAGATTGCAAAAAAATATGAAGCAACCCATACCGAAATATATAACGATATTGAACAGACAAGATTAGTAAATGATTTAGAAAAATCACTTTCTTTTTTGAACAAATCTAGTGTAAACGCATTAGATTTAGGTTGCGGTGCTGGCAACTTAACAAATCATCTTTTAAATATGGGATGTCATGTTATAGCCGCAGATGTTTCCACAGGATTTCTTGACCTTGTTAAAGATAAATTTTCTGGCAGAAATATATCAACATTTCAACTAAATGGACAGGATCTTAATGGAATAGAGGATAACAGCATAGATTTTATAGCAACCTATTCAGTTCTTCACCACATACCTGATTACATTATGACAATAAATGAAATGATAAGAGTATGCGCACCAGGTGGAATAATTTATATCGATCATGAACAAAATAATGAATATTGGGAACCTAAATCAGAGTATAAAGAATTTCAAAGAAATGTTAGCAAGATTAATATAAAAAAGTTTTTTGAATTAACAAATTATATTGGTAAGTTTAAAAGGATATTCAATCCGAGATATGCCAATGAAGGAGATATTCATGTTTGGGAAGACGATCATATAGAGTGGGATAAAATTGATTCAATGATGTTAGCAGCTGATTTTCAAAAAGTTTTACAAAATGACTTTCTCTTGTATAACAGTAATTACAAAGATGAAGTTTTTAATAAATATAAAGATATATGTTCAGATATGAGAGTAACCGCATATCAAAAAAACATATAATATTCTCGTGAAAAAAGTCATACACCTTATTCCTTTTGATGGTATAGGTGGCGTAGAGTCTGCTGCTCATACAATGAGCAATGTTTTAAATGCTGATATTGAATTTGAAATTTTTTATATTTTTAAGAAACAAGTTAGTAGAAGAAATTTTTTAAGATCCTTGAGTTTAAAAAGAATCTTATTGAGTGTTTTTCAACTCCATAAAAAAAAACCAGATTTAGTCATTGTCTCATTATGGAGGTCATGCATTGTTGCAATTCTATTAAAGCTAACTAGACCAAAGACTAAAATTGTATTATTTCTTCATTATCCCCACCATTATCATTTGGCTGATATGTTCTTTACTAAAATTGCATTATTTATATGTGATAGCGTTTGGGCTGATTCAAAAGATACATTAAATTCTAGAGCACCTGCATATCCGCATGAGAAATCTAATGTTATATCCTTTATTGCAAGAAGACTAAAAGCAAAGAAATGTAATGGTGTGCCTTTGCCGAATTTTATTTTTTGGGGGCGCCTACATGAACAAAAATCTATCCATAGAGCAATAGACATATTTTCATCAATTAAATCATATTATAAAAATGCAACCTATACTTTAATCGGTCCCGATGGAGGAGAATTACCCTCTTTAATGAAGCAAGTTGATAAACTTGGCTTGAAAAATGATGTAAAGTTTTTGGGACCTAAAGACTTAAACTCAATTATAGAGCTTACAGAGGAAACATCTTTTTATCTTCAAACAAGTAAATTAGAAGGAATGGCGATGTCAGTTGTTGAAGCAATGCAATTAGGTATCATACCAATAGTAACTCCGGTGGGGGAAATAAAAAATTATTGTATTAACGGAATGAATTCAATATTGATATCTGATAATAAATCTGTTGTCTCATCAGTCCATGATTTATTAAATAATACAAATTTATATTCAGAGATAAGAAATAACTGTATTAAAAAATGGCAAAATCACGAAATATATTCAGAATCAGTAATTAGGGCTGCAAAAAAGGTGCTAAAAATAAAATAAGTAATATGTGTGGCATAACTGGGTTTATTTCAAATAAGCATCTAAATAATAATAGCATGCAGTCAATTATAGAAAATATGACCGCTTCTCTTAATCATAGGGGTCCAGATGATACTGGTTTTTGGTATGATTTAGATTCTCAGATCGCTTTTGGCCATAAAAGACTTTCTATTTTAGATCTTTCTCGAGCCGGTCATCAACCTATGGTTTCGTCTAATAAAAAATTCATAATAGTTTTTAATGGAGAAATTTATAATCACCTTGATTTAAGAAAAGAAGTTAAAGATTATCTAAATTCAAAGAATATTAAGATACTTTGGAATGGTAGTTCCGACACCGAAACATTATTAACCTGTATAGAAATATGGGGATTTGAGCATACAATTTCAAAATTAGTTGGAATGTTTTCTATATGTCTTTTTGATAAAAATCAAAGAATAATAAAGCTTGCCAGAGATAGGATTGGTGAAAAACCTCTTTATTATGGATATGTTGGAAATTCTTTTGTGTTTGCGTCCGAGTTAAAAGCTATTAAAAAGTTCCCAAATTTTGATAATCAAGTAAATCGTGATGCATTAAAAAAATACTTCAGATATATGTATATACCATGCCCAGATAGTATATATAAAAATATTTACAAACTTGAACCTGGCCATATTCTTTCAATAAGTATTGACGATATTAATCATTTAGTGTCTTTAAGAGATAATATAAAGCCTTACTGGAGCTTGAGAGATTCGATAAAAAATAATCATGAAAAAAATAGTACATTTGATGATAAAGAATATTTACATGAACTGGAATCCCATTTACAAGAAGCTATTGATATCCAGTCAATAGCTGACGTGCCATTAGGAGCTTTTTTAAGCGGAGGCATTGACTCGTCAATAATTACTGCTCTTATGCAAAAGAATTCTTCAATACCAGTAAAAACCTTTACTGTTGGTTTTTCAGAGTCCAGTTTTGATGAATCATCTTATGCCAAAGAAGTTGCAACACATCTTGGTACTGACCATAGTGAATTGTTTGTTTCCAACTCTGAGGCGAGAGATATAATCCCTCTTTTACCAAATATTTATGATGAACCTTTTGCTGATTCATCTCAAATACCTACATATATGGTTTGTAAGGCAGCATCTACACAAGTTAAAGTAGCATTATCTGGCGATGCAGGAGATGAATTATTCGGAGGGTACAATAGATATTTTTGGGCACCAAGATTATGGAATAAGGTTTCTTGGATGCCTTTTAAAATAAGAAGTTTTTTAGGCCGAGCCTTAGAATCCATACCCGCATCGCGCTTACATACATTTGAATCAAATCTTAACAGCCTATTGCCTGCTAAAAAATATGCAAAAAATTTAAGTAATAAAGTTGAAAAATTAAGCAAAGGCCTAAAAAATTCAAACAGTATTGACGATTTTTATATGAGTTTAATTTCAGAATGGAATGACGCGTCAGAGATTGTTTTAGATGAAGATGAAAATGATGGAAATATAGCAATTAAAAATATTGACATTTTTCAAGACAATTTTTTTAACAACAAAAGCTTAGATATGATGTTTAAAGATTCCTTAACTTATTTGCCTGACGATATTCTATGTAAGGTGGATAGAGCTGCTATGTCTAACAGTCTAGAGACAAGAATACCATTTCTTGATCACAGAGTTGTAGAATATGCATGGAGAATGCCATTTAAGATGAAGATTAGGAATAACAAAGGAAAATGGGCCTTACGTCAAATATTATATAAATATGTGCCATCTGATTTAATTGATAGGCCTAAATCTGGTTTCGCTATTCCTATAGGAGAATGGTTAAGAGGACCATTAAAAGATTGGGCTGAAGATTTAATCGAAGAAAATAAAATTATTAAGCAAGGTTTCTTAAATCATAAAAATGTAAGGAAAATATGGGAATCACATATAAGCGGTAATGCAGACTATACTGCAAGAATATGGAGTATTCTTATGTTTCAATCCTGGCTTGAGCATAACTCATAAATAATGGTAGTTTACTGGCTTTTTTTTATTTTTCCTGCAATTTTAGCAATATCAGGGCAAGCTAGAACCCCAAATCTATTAACTAATTATCAATTCTTAAATATTGGTAAGTTATGGTGGTTATTTATTTTTTCATTGACAATTCTTATTGGTCTTCGTTACGAAGTGGGAGGAGATTGGGATAATTACCTAATAATATTTAGCGGAGAATCTAGTATAAATAGTTTGAGTCAGATTCATTTTAGTAGAGACCCAGGCTATCAACTTATAAATTACCTATCAAGTGTCTTAGGTTTAGGAATTTATGGCGTAAACTTAATTTGTGGCGCTATTTTTTCTTCAGGATTAGCTTTATTTTGTAGAAACTTACCTAGACCACTTTTAGCATTAACAGTAGCAATTCCCTATTTAATAATTGTGGTTTCAATGGGCTATTCTCGTCAAGCAGTGGCTATTGGTATTGCAATGATTGGTCTAGTTTGTTTAGGAAGAAACAAAAAAATTGCCTTTATTTTGTTAATATTTTTTTCTGCAACGATGCATAAGTCTGCAATATTGTTGATACCTATAGCAATTCTCGCCTCAACAAAGAATAGATTAATAGGATTTTTTTGGATGGGAGTTATTGCAATATTTTTCTATGTAATTTTTTTAGCAGAATCTATATCGACTTTATATGGAAATTATACAAATTTAGATGATTTGGCTTCTCAATCTGATGGAGCGATGATAAGACTTCTTATGAATGCGGTTCCTGCATTCTTATTTCTACTTTTTTACAAAAAATTTGAAATTCCTCCCATCGAAAAATCACTATGGAGGTGGTTTTCATTAATTTCCATTTTCCTAATTATTATTTTAATTCTGACACCTCTTTCAAGTGCAGTTGATAGGATTGCTTTATATATGATTCCACTTCAATTGGTTGTCTTTTCATATTTGCCTGATATATTTGGCAGAAAAAGAGCTATTCATAGGTGGATAATAATTTTTATAATTAGTTATTATAGTCTTGTTTTATTTGTATGGTTAAATTATGCAACTCACGCACATTTCTGGCTGCCATACCAAAATATTTTATTTTCATGGTAACTAAAAAAAAAGTAGTCACTTTATCTGCAAATACTTCATGGTATTTATATAATTTTCGAAAATCGACCATAGATAGGTTCATAAAAGATGGCTATGAAGTTTTTTGTATAGCACCCAAAGATGCACATACAAAAAAACTTAAAGATCTTGGTTGTAATTGGTTTGATTTAAAGATGAACAATCAAGGCCACAATCCATTCAAAGATTTAGTTATAATCTTTAGACTATTTTATATTTATACTAAATTAAAACCAGTTGTCGCATTCCACTTTACAGTAAAAAATAACATTTATGGAACTTGGGCTTCTTTTTTTTCCAATACTCCTGCTGTCAACAATATTTCTGGTTTAGGCACTGCATTTATCAAAAAAGGATTTTTATCATTCATTGTTAAAATTTTGTATAGATTAAGTCAGCCAATGGCGAAAAGGGTATATTCTCAAAATATAGAAGATTTTAATCTTCTTGCTAACAAAAAACTAATATCAAGAAAAAAACTTTTTCTTCTTCCTGGATCAGGAGTTGATATAAATAAATTTAAGCCTAATTTTAATTCAAAAAAAGTTAACACATTTAGATTTTTGTTTGTTGGAAGAATTTTAGCTGATAAGGGCATATATGAATTAATACATGCAATAGAGAACATTAACAAAAATGAAATTCAATGTCAGTTATGGATATGCGGCTTTAAAAATTCCAAAAATATCTCTGCAATAAATGATGACCAAATTAAGAATTGGCAAAATATTCCGGGTGTTACATGGATAGAGCCAAATGATGAAATTGAAAAAATTATGAAAGATGTTAATTGTATAGTTTTGCCATCTTACAGAGAGGGTATGCCAAGATCGTTATTAGAAGCCGGCGCAATAGGGTTGCCATCAATTACAACCGATGTACCTGGATGCAGAAATATTATTCAGGACAACATTAATGGTTTTATTTGTGAGGCAAGAAATAGTAAATCTCTTGAGCTAGCTATGCTTAGAATGCTTAATACTCCAAATGAAGATATTATAAGAATGGGCAAAGCTGCAAGAAATATAGTAGAAAATAGATTTGATGAAAAAATAGTAATAGATGCATATGCGGATGTATTGAGCTCTTTTGCAGATAATTAAATCAGCATATCTAATGTTATAATTCTGTATATTTAATTAAAAATTTTTACCAAATGAAAATATTAGTAACAGGAGCAGCTGGCTTTATTGGCTATAATTTAGTTCAATCATTATTAATGGATGATCACGAAATAATTGGTCTTGATAACTTCAACAGTTACTATGATATTAATTTAAAAAGAGCAAGAATTAATAACATCCATAATAAGAAATTCTCTATGTTTGAAGTAGATCTTGTTGATAACAAGAGCTTAACCTCGCTGTTTAAGAAAAATGATTTTGATGTTGTGGTTAATCTTGCTGCACAAGCAGGTGTCAGGTATTCTCTTACAAATCCTGAGAAGTATATTGAATCAAATATTATAGGATTTACAAATATTCTTGAAGCATGTAGACATAATAAAATTGCTAATCTAGTTTATGCCTCAAGCAGTTCTGTATATGGAATGAATTCTGAGGTGCCATTTGATGAAGATCACTCAGTAGATCATCCAGTATCACTGTACGCAGCTACAAAGAGATCTAATGAGTTAATGGCGCATACTTATTCACATTTATTTAACCTTCCAACAAATGGCTTAAGATTTTTTACAGTTTATGGGCCGTGGGGCAGACCAGATATGGCACTTTTTTTATTTACAAAAGCTATTCTTGATGGAGAACCTATCCAAGTTTTTAATGATGGAAAAATGATAAGAGACTTTACATATATTGATGATATTGTTAGCGGCATAAAGGGAGCTATTTTAAATCCTTCTAAAGCTACTCAAGGTAATAATGCTAAATTAAAACCCAGCACATCATCTGCACCATACAGAATTTTTAATTTGGGTAATAATCAACCTGTAAGTCTTGAGAATTTTATAAATGCGATTGAAGTGTCAACAGGTAAAAAAGCTATAAAAGAATATTTACCTATGCAGCCTGGCGATGTAAAGAAAACTTTTGCAAATATAGATAAAGCTGGAGAATCCTTAGGATTTATTCCATCTACCTCAATAGAGGAGGGCATTAAAAAGTTTGTAGCTTGGTACATAAAATATTATGAAAGATAATTTATGTCTTGTTACAGGAGGCTTTGATCCAATTCATCAAGGCCATGTTGAGTATATAAAATCAGCAAAAGAAATATCTTCTTATCTGGTGATTGGATTAAACTCAGATAACTGGTTGTTGCGTAAAAAGAATTATGTTTTTATGCCATGGGAGCAAAGAGCAGAAGTTTTAAAGTCAATTTCATATGTTGACGAAGTTATTTCTTTTGATGATTCAGACGATTCTGCTCATGATGCAATAAATGTTTGTTTAAAAAAATCTCAAAAAGTAATTTTTGTAAATGGTGGAGATAGAAACAAAAAGAATATCCCAGAATTAGAACTTTTCAAAAATAATAACAATGTTGATTTTAAGTTCAGCGTGGGTGGGGACTTAAAAATTGAAAGCAGTTCAAGTTTGACCAGCAAATTTTATAATAATTTTACAAAAATACTTAATTCTGAAAAAGGCAAAATTAATTTTAATGATATCTCAAGTCCATGGGGATTCCATAATTTAGTTATCGATAATAAATCCTATAAAGTAAAAATTCTATCAATAAATCCTAAGAGTCAGTTGAGCATGCAAAAACATCAATATAGAGAAGAGCACTGGATTGTTGTTAAAGGAAACGGCGAGGTTGAAATCGACGGCAAGATTAACACAATCAACGCAGGTGAATATATAAAGATACCAAAAAAATCATTGCATTGTGTTAAGAATACATCCGCTGAAAATATGGTTATTATTGAAATTCAGCTCGGAGAAATCCTTAAGGAATCTGATATAGAGAGGATTTCAGACATTTATGGAAGAGTTGGTGAGTAAAAAACAAATAATTACAATTATTGGTTCAGGATATGTAGGCATGTCATTAAGCGTCCTCTTAGCTAAAGGTAATAATCATGTGAAAATCTTAGAGATTGATAAAGATAAAGTAAAAAAAATAAATGATGGGTTGTCCACTGTAAGAGATGAATTGATTGAGAAACATCTTGCAAAAGAAAAATTAAGTATTTCAGCGACCTTAGATCCTAAGGAGGCATTGACTGATGCAGATTATTTTATAGTAGCTACATCAACAAATTATGATGAAAAAACCAGTAAGTTTGATACTGAATCAGTAAAATCTACTATTGAGAAAATACTAAAATTCTCAAAAAATGGAACCATCATTATTAAATCAACTATACCTCTTGGCTATACAGAATACTTAAAAGAAGAATTTAAAACTAACAGAATTATATTTTCACCAGAATTTTTAAGAGAAGGAAATGCTCTTTATGATAATTTGTATCCATCAAGAATTATCATAGGAGATAATTCACAAACCGCAGTAAGTTTTGCAGAGATGCTTAAAGATCTATCATTAAAAAAATCTACAAAAATTATTTATATGAGTTCAATAGAGGCTGAGGCAGTTAAGTTATTTTCCAACACATACTTAGCCATGAGAGTAGCATTTTTTAATGAATTAGATAGTTTTGCTATGGCAAATAAGTTGCAAACTCTAAATTTAATTTCTGGAATATGTGAAGATCCTAGAATAGGGGATTTTTATAATAATCCTTCTTTTGGTTATGGCGGATATTGTCTTCCAAAAGATACAAGACAACTCTTAGCAAATTATAAAAATATACCTCAGAATATTATTCAGGCTATAGTTGACTCTAATTCAACAAGAAAAGATTATATAGTCAAAGAGATTCTTAAATATAAACCAAAAATGGTTGGCATTTATCAGCTTGCAATGAAATCAGGTTCAGATAATTTTAGGTCATCTTCTATATTAAGTATTATAGAAAGAATTAAAAAACATAATATACCGATGGTTATTTATGAAAACCAAATATTAGATAAATCATTTAATGGAGTAAATATCGAAAAAGATCTACATATTTTTAAAAAATCTTGTGATTTGATAATAACTAATAGAATAACCGATGATTTGTCCGATGTTATGGATAAAGTCTTTTCTAGGGATTTATTCGGTTATGATTAATCTTGATAAAATGGATGTTTCTGAACCTTACGATATTTTTAGAAAATACTACGAGGAAGCTAGAAAAAAAGAACAAAAGATTATTGAGGCAATTTCTATAAGCTCTTATGACAAAAAAAATAGTATTGTGGATTCAAGATTCGTTAATTTAAAATATGTTATAAACGATGAGTGGATATTTTTTTCAAATTATAATTCACCAAAATCAATACAGTTCAAATCACATGAACAAATCTCAGCAGTTATTTTTTGGAATTCTATAAACGTACAGATCCGTATGAAAGCAAAGATTCAAAAGACTAATTCAGAATTTTCCAATAAACATTTTCAGTCAAGAGAAGCGACTAAGAATTTACTAGCAATATTATCTCAACAATCGGAGCCAGTATCTTCTTACGATGATTTTTTAAGAAACTATGAAAAAAAACTTTCCATAAAACATAAGACTATAACTAGGCCGGAATATTGGGGAGGTTTTTCTTTTTCTCCATATTATTTTGAATTTTGGGAAGGTCACAACTCAAGGATAAATAAAAGAAAATTTTATGAGATTGAAAATCAAGAATGGAAGAGTGGGTTTTTACAACCATAATTATTGTTTTAAATTTTTAAAATTTAGTATAGAATCACCACCATATGGTTATAAATTCTCACTAATTCAACATTCATTTTGGATAATCTCATTAAATCAAATTTCTTTTCTGGTAAATAAAAATAGCTAACTCAAACAATAAAAGGAAATCAGTTCCTATAAATAGTAACATCAAAGCGGAGATGGTTATGCTTATTGACGAAAATGGCAACAAGCTTGGACTAAAAGCAAAAGAGGAAGCATTAAAAAGTTCATCAGATTTAAATTTAGATTTAGTTCAAGTATCACCCTCTGATGCTGAACCAGTTGTTTGTAAAATTATGGATTTCGGTAAGCATATTTTTACGAAAAAAAAGAATAACACTTCATCAAAATCTGGATCAAGAAGAACCACTACAAAAGAGATTAAATTTAGGCCTTCCACAGACATCGGTGACTATAATATAAAATTAAAAAAGATAAA
>MDTB01209992.1_pt1 | contig 27654 bp, 28 predicted proteins | sample 811161 | NCBI WGS metagenome assembly MDTB01 (sample SAMN05326650, study PRJNA326480) | marine metagenome | isolation source: seawater | place: Mediterranean Sea | collected 2009
AAAAAGAAGACAAAACAGAAATAACAGCAAAAACTGAAAAAGAAGACAAAACAGAAATAACAGCAAAAACTGAAAAAGAAGACAAAACAGAAATAACTACATCAGAGAAACAGGCAAAGGCTACAACCAAAAATAAAAATAAATCCCCAAAATGAATTATCAATAAGTGGTAAAAATAAATATTGGCTACATTAGATAAATTAAAAGACTGGACCTGCGTTGGTGTCATAATAGGACCACACGGATTAACAGGAGGACTAAAAATTAAATCCTTCTGTGAGAATCCCTCTGCAATTAAAAACTATAACCCGTTAAAAGTGGAAGGCTATCCTGGCACTATGTCTTTTAAAATTGTTTCCAATCAGAATGATATGTTTAAAGTTAAATCGGAAACCATTAGAGATCGAGACAGCGCTCTAGCCCTTAAAGGAAAGTTATTATTTGCTTCAAGAAACAAGTTACCCAATACTGAAAATGGCGAATATTACTTCACAGATTTAATTGGTCTTAACGTCAAAAACACCGATTCTGTTACATTTGGTAAAATAAAAAATGTAGAAAATTATGGTGCAGGAACATTCCTTGAAGTCGTTCATAATATAACTTTTCAAACAGTTTTTGTACCATTCAGCAAAGAATTTATACCAACAATTAATCTTGAAAAAAAATATATTATTCTGAAAGAATTTCCCACCGAATTCTCAAAAGAACCAAATTAAATGATGTCTAAAAACTCAAAATCCCACGGTCGCCACAGAGCCCGCCAACTATTAAAGCCTCATCCTCTCCTAGAACACCAACAGTCTACATCAAGTAGTTGGGTAGCAAAAGTTATTACACTTTTTCCTGATATGTTTCCAGGAACCCTTAATTATTCAGTATTAGGAAGAGCTTTGAGAGAAAATATTTGGTCTATGGAAGTGATCAATCTACGTGATTTTGGAGTTGGAAAACATAAAGATGTCGATGATACTCCCTCTGGAGGTGGTCCCGGAATGATTTTGCGACCTGATGTTGTTGACAATGCTGTCGCCGCAGCCACCAAACACATTGGCACGACTAAAGCTGACTGGCCCATTATTAACCTAAGTCCCCGAGGTACACCACTAACCCAAGGCATAGCTAAAGAGCTTTCGAAGAAGAGTGGCGTAATTCTTCTTTGTGGTAGATTTGAAGGTATTGATCAAAGAGTAATAGAAAAATGGAAGATGCGTGAATTATCTCTAGGTGACTTCGTTCTAAGTGGAGGGGAGATCGCGGCTCAAGCCCTTATAGACGCAGTTGTTCGCAATATACCGACTGTTTTAGGAAATGAACTATCATTAAAAAATGAAAGTTTTAGTTCTGGGTTCCTAGAACATCCTCAATACACAAAACCAACCAATTGGAACGGGGAGTTAGTCCCATCGATACTCCTTTCAGGCAATCACGCTAAGGTTTATGAATGGCAAGCGCAAAAATCAATGGAATTGACTATAAACCGTCGTCCAGACTTACTACCAAAATCAAAAAAACCTGTAAATTCTCAAGATAATTAGTTTACATCAGCAAAAAAAAATGAAATAAACTTTTTCAACCAACTGCATAGGTGTAACTCATGAATATAATTGAAACATTAGAAAACGAACATATTGCTTCATTAGCAAAAAATATCCCTGATTTTTCTTCAGGCGACACCGTCAAAGTTGGTTACAAAGTGACGGAAGGTACACGCAGTAGAATTCAAAACTACGAAGGGGTTGTAATATCGCGAAAAGGTGGATCAACATTGGCAGCGTCATTTACTGTTAGAAAAATTTCGTTTGGTGAAGGGGTAGAAAGAGTTTTTCCTCTTCATTCTCCAAATATTGAGAGTATTACCGTCGTTCGACGCGGAAAGGTAAGACGGGCTAAACTTTACTATCTAAGAGAGCGTAGAGGTAAGTCGGCGCGGATAGTTGAAAAAACTAACTACAGACCTAAAAAGATTTAATAAAATTAAGATTATGGGAGTTATATAGATGAAACCTGACATACATCCTGATTACCATACTATTGAGATAAAGATGACTGACGGTTCTACTTATAAAACCCGATCAACTTACGGTAAAGAAGGAGATACCCTTTCATTGGAAATCGATCCTACCGTTCATCCAGCTTGGACCGGCGGAAGTCATAAACTTTTAGATACCGGCGGTAGAGTGTCAAAATTTAAGAAAAAATATGAAGGACTAGGATTTTAAATTTTGATAATTAATATCATATATGTGCAAAAACTCGTTGTAATTTTGGTAAATATAATCACTTTTCAGTATTCAGTATCTCACATAATTCGTTTCGAGCGATAAGTTTTTGACAAGCTTTCAACGCATCAGATTTTTTTAGTCCAGTAAAACTCACTCTGTAAACTTTCTTTTCATTGACTACTCCCGTTTTGATAGACCTCTGCGATTTCCCTAGTGTGTCCAAATCCGTTAATGTAAGCCTAGTGAGATCTTTTTTTGCATTAAAATCAGTAAAATATGATCCTACCAAAATACTAAACGAACGCTTTAAATCGTCGCTTTCTAAAATATCTAATACTTTAGCCTCAATACTTTCTTCGGTGAGACTGGTAAAATTATCAAAATCTTTCGCCATTATGTGTTTTGGTCGAGACAGGGGTCGACTCTGACTTTGAAAAATACCTAGCTCAGCAGCTCCGCTATTTAAAATGCCTTCAATCATATTATTTATTTTTTCCGAGTCAGAACTCACGAAGTCAAAAAGGTTTATCGGTCTAATAGGTGGAGCCACTGCACGAAAAACAACTCCAGAGACAAACTTTGTTTGATGCTTCAACTGAGTCAAGTTTAGTGAACTTAACTTTTTTTGTCCTTTAGAGTTTTTAGCTTTAGCAAAACCAATGTCCAACAGCTCAGTCATTCGTTTTGTTCTGAGTTTAACCGAACCACTGCCAAATACTACAGCAATTACTCTCTTATTTCCTCGCTTTGCAGATGCAGTTAAATTGTAACCTGCTGCTGATGTAAAACCCGTTTTAATCCCATCCGAACCATTATAACTAGCCAAAAATTTACGATTTGTATTGTAGAGCGTTCGACCAAGAGAAACTACGGATGGCCGACCAAACAGATGAAAATATTCTGGAAAATCATATAACAAGCGTCGTCCCAGAATTGCCATATCTTTAGCAGTAGACAAATGACCTGACGCAGTTAAACCATTGGCATTTCGAAAACTTGTATTACTCATGCCCATAGCCACTGCCGTCCTTGTCATATAGTTGGCAAACTCTAGCTCACTCCCCGAAATCGCCTCGCCTAAAGCGGTAGCGGCATCATTTGCTGACCTAATAGCTGCTGCGCGAATTAAATATCTTATGGATACCTTTTGACCTACTTTATATCCAAATTTTGAGGGTGGTTCGCGAACCGCATTTTTACTGATAGAAACTTTTTGATCTAAACCCAAGCTACCATTTTCAACCTCATGAAAAGTAAGGTAAAGTGTCATCATTTTCGTCAAAGACGCAGGATGAAGTTTTGAGGTCGCATTTTGGCTATGCAGTTCCTTACCAGAGTATGCATCCATTACAAATGTAGCAAATGGATAAGAAAAAACCAATTTTAATGAGCTAAAAAGAAATAACACTGTAAAAACAGAATATAAGAAACCGCACTTTATATTATTAAGTAGATATCGGGATTTCATAAATTTATGCTCAAATAGTATAGATCGCCTAAAAGACTACCTAGCACAAAAATGGTACAATCTGAAACCTTTAAACGTCAAAAGTTATTAAAAAATTCGAAAAAAAACAAACTTAAGTTCACTTGTTGCGGTATACAAACTCTTATCAAACTGAATTGAAATGAACATAAAGAAAAACAAATAAACATGACAAACCCATACTAAACTCCAAAAGGAAAAAATACACACACTAAAAATTTTTTTTTTTGCAATAAGGAGGACCCTTTTCAATTAAGGAAATTATAAGTATACTGATTTAGTAATTAAAACATAAAATATAAACAGTAGACAGAAATGAGCAAAGATTCAAAAAACGAAAATGATCTCGATGGGTCAGTAATTGAAAAAACTGAACCAAAAACAAAAAAACCTCCCATGTACAAGGTCATATTATTAAACGATGACTTCACACCAATGGAATTTGTAGTTACAGTCTTGGAGAAATATTTTAAAATTGGTCGTGAACGCGCAATAGGCATAATGCTTGATGTTCACCAAAAGGGTCTAGCCATTGTTGGAGTATATTCTAATGAAGTGGCAGAAACTAAGGTCACGCAAGTTATGGACTACGCCAAGAAATACGAACATCCCCTTCAGTGCACCATGGAAAAAGAATAATAGATAGAGTCTATGAAATCGTCGAGAAGACTACAGCATATATTCAGAATCATAAAAAAGTACCATTCTGAAGTAGTTCATTCAAAAGCATCCACTCTCTTCATAAATTATTTGGAGACATTTGACTTACAAAATATTGATTTGCCTAATATCTACAATTACACCACATTGAAAAAACAACAAATTGACGCCCAAATACTGGGTCTGAAAACACTAGACGATAAAAAAAAGTATGATTTAGTTATTACATCAATACCGAAATCGAGAGAAGAAGCCCTAGGACAAATAGCACTAGCTTACCAGCAAACAAAAATTGGAGGTATTCTCGTTTTAGAGGGTCGAAAACGTAATGGAATAGAGAGTATAATTAAAGTTCTACTTAATAAATTACGAATACACCAGTTAATTTCAAAAGCTCATGGTAAATTTGCAGTAATTAAAGTAGAATTTGAAACGATAAACATTATTTCAAAGTGGCTTACCTATACCATTCCTGCTAAAAATAAAGATGGTTTTTATAGCATGCCAGGTCTATTTTCTTATAAAACAATTGATCCTGCATCACAGTTTTTGACCTCAACATTTAACAACCAATTAGAAGGGCACGTTATTGATCTTGGCGCCGGTTGGGGTGTTCTTAGTTCAGAATTACTTAAAAAATCGACCAATATTAAATCTATAACACTCATGGATCACGATTTAAGAGCAATAGCCTGCGCAAAAAAAAATATCTCTAACCCAAAAGCAAAGTTCAAATGGATGGATATTAATGAAATTAACAATTTTAAATTCAAATTTGATTATGCTATTTCCAACCCACCGTTTCATTCAAACAAGGGTAGAAACATAGATCTTGGAAAAAGTTTTATTATAGCAGCTCATAAAGTCCTTAAGCCTAGGGGACATTTTTTTTTAGTGGCAAATATTCAACTTCCTTATGAAAATATAATAGATTCACTTTTTGACAGTTTTAAAATTCAATCGCAAAATAAATATTTTAAAATTATTTTAGCCAAAAAGCCAAAAAGACACTATGATATAAGCGATGTTACAATATAAATGATGCTAAACGTTTCAAAATATAAATATTATTAACGAATTAAGGTTGCAAAATGGGAATTTCACTTGTTGGAAAATGCGCAATTGTAACAGGAGCAGCGAATGGGGTAGGTCTAGCAATTGCAAGAGCCTTTGTATCCGCCGGCGCAAACGTTGTTCTATCCGATATGGATGAAGACAATCTTCTTCAAGAAAGTAATGCGTTGTCAGAAATAAACGAAGGAAAAGTTTTAGCATTTTGTGGAGATTTGCGAGAAAAACTTACTATAAAAAACCTCCTAGCATCAACTATAGATAATTTTGGAGCGGTAGACATATTAATTAATGCAAGTCGCCAAGTGCTGACATCAGATCCGCTCAACCCAGAAGATGATACTTTTGACCAACTGGTCCACCAAAACGTCATTGTTAACTTTCGTCTAAGTCAAGCTGTAGCACGTAGAATGGTTGCCCAAGCCCAAGATAAGGAAACCGGTGAAATAATTGGAACGATAGTCAATTTAACATCGATTGCATCAAATCGTACCCACCCGGACACTCTATCCTATTCGGTTAGTTCAGCCGGTTTAGACCAATTGACGCGCTCAATGGCTGTTGCACTTGCGCCTAATGGAATTCGGGTAAACGCAGTCTCATTGGGCAGTGTGATGAGTGCCAGTCTACGAGATATGATCCGCGAAAACTTAGATCTTCATGATCAAATTGTTGACTCTACTCCTTTAGGAAAGATTGGTGAAGCCACAGAAGCCGCTAAAGCCGTATTATTTTTAGCGTCTGATTTGTCCAATTTTATTACTGGTCAAGTTTTAACTGTTGACGGGGGTCGATGCCTTATTGACCGAATGAGCCATGTAGCCTACTAAATTTAGTTTGGTTTCTAATCCTTATTTTTCTTAGCAAAAGAAAATATCGACTCGGGATCAATAGAGTCGCTTTCGTCACTTTTCGTATTTGCCAGCGAAAAGTCCTCGAGACCAGCAATGTTAGACGGCACTTTGCTTTCTGAATCAATTAAGGAGTTATCAGTTGAAATAAGAATATCGGATTCTGCATTATTTTTGGAATTTTCAGCTTGCCCAATTTTTTTTCTCGACTTAGCCACCATGTTATCAAGTTCAACTTGTTTGCAAAGCCCCAACGCTACTGGGTCAACGGGCTGAAAATTGGCCATATTCCAATGTGTTCTGGCTCTTATAGATTGTATAGTCGGTTTAGTTGTTCCAATTAGTTTTGAAATTTGCGCATCAGATAACTCCGGGTGAAACTTAACAATCCATGCTATTGCCGCTGGTCTGTCTTGCCTTTTTGATAATGGAGTATAGCGCGGGCCTCGTCTCTTTCCTTCTCCAACAGCAGCCGGATTTTTTAACAATACTAATTCAGCATTTTGATCATTTTCACACCTTTGAATCTCCTCAAGAGTGAGTTGGGTGTTCGAAATTGGATCCATTCCTCTAATCCCTGAAGCCACTTCTCCATCAGCTATTCCATTTACCTCCAATTCGTGCAATCCACAAAACTTCGCTATTTGTGAAAAGGTTAGCTTAGTGTTATCTATTAACCAAACTGCCGTGGCTTTTTGCATCAAAGGAAGTGCCATGTAATTCTCCATTTACAATGATTAAAATCTTAGCAAAAATCAGTTATCAACCAATCCTCATAACTGCCGTCTCTTCTTAATTCAATACTTTTATATCTTCTTACCACGAGAAATTAAAGGCAATAAAATTTCTAATCATAATTTACAACAACTATCTGCTTCAAAGTCCTGGGAAATGCTCTTTGCGTTTAATAATGTCCAAAGCACTAACTTTAAACTTATTTACGAAACTCTGCCAAGAATCTGATTTTCTTATTTTCCCTTTAAAACTTTCTATCTCCATCACATTGCGGATCCTTCTTTTAACAAAATCTCTAGTTTCAGAAAAGTCTAAACTATCATCCTCAATCCAAAACACCAAAGCAGCCGAAAATACAGATAACAGAATTAATCTCTTGGAATACCAATTTAAATCATCGCTTTTGTCCCCAATCGAAACCCAAATTTTATCAGAGGTACCCCACAAAGCCCTTGTACCCTCCGAGAGGTATAAAGGCGTCGCCAACAAAGAAACGCTTCTCTTCACAGCTTCTTTATTTTCAAAAGCGATTTCCAAACGACCATTAATAGCAGATTCAATACGATCTCGAATACGCTGATTTGGTTGGCTAGAATTTGAAGCTATGAATTTTTGAAAAAAACGTTCATCGTCTCTTTGATGAAATGCTAGAGCCATATCAACTCCACCCCTTGGAAATATCTGACGGACTTTATGCTCACTAAATTTTAATTCAATGCATACCTTTTTTAGCGTCTGATCCGACCAGCCATCAAATATAACATGTTTAATTGCTTCATCTATAACTATATCGGCTAATTTTCTATTTACGTTAGTGTCAGTTTTAGCACTACACATATAACTTAACCTCGCATCTAAAAATTCTTGAACACAAACTATAGACATAACGATATTTGATTGCTATACCAATTTTCTAAAAATAAATAACGGTGAGGATTTTAAACTTTGCAAGTACAAGTAAGAGACAATAATGTTGATCAGGCGCTAAGAGTATTAAAAAAGAAGCTCCAACGTGAAGGCGTGTTTAGGGAGATGAAGCTAAAACAACATTTTGAGAAACCATCCGTTAAGCGTGCTCGAGAAAAAGCTGAGGCTGTTAGAAGAGCTAGAAAATTAGCGCGAAAGAAAGTACAAAGAGACACAGGAATCTAAGGGTTATTGGTTGTTGTTTGAATTAAATGAATTACGAATTAAACAGTGCCAAAAAAACAAGAACAAATACCGAAAAAAGTCCAACGTATATTCCAAATTTTATAAATCCATAAAATACTCTTTGCTGTTCGCTAATATCCATCTCTCCATGTTTGTGATCAGTCAACCGAGCCTCCCAAATTAAATAAATATTTGTACATATACTCGCACAAATTTAATCAAATTAAAATAAACAAATCACTTCAATGTGAACAAAAGTGCTCCATCTTCTCTAACAGACGTATCTACCAAGTTTCGAACTCGAAAATAGTTCAAATGCCCAACCGCTTCAGCTAAAGCTAAACCATACTCAGTCTCATCAATGTTGCGCTTAAAAATTGGATGAAACATATCAACAGCTGTAAAGTGCCCTTCCTTTAACTTTTCCTCTATTCGATTTAACGCTGACAAGTGATTATCAATTAATTGTCTTAACCTAAATGATAAGCCAAAAAAAGGCATTTTATGGCCCGGCAACACAAGATGATTAGGTCTCGCCATTTCAGCAAACCTTCTACATGAAACTAACCAAGCTCCAACAGTATCTAACAATGGTTCTGTAGGATAAACACCAAGATTAGATGAGATGCCGGGTATCACCTGATCTCCAGTGAGCACTATTGGAGAATCTAGACCCCACAAGGTTACGTGATCTGGCGCATGGCCGTTTCCAATCTCAACACGCCAATTTTTATCTGAGAGGCAAATTTCATCCCCCTGCTTTAACGCAACAAAACCTAAGGGAAATTCCGAAACACCATCAGAAAAATTGAAAGGTCGCGTGTTGCATTTCTTCTTGAATATTTCTTTACTCATTCCAGCTTTTATCCAAAAATCTTTTGCCTCTCGACTTGGTTTTGTCTGAGTATCGAAATATAACATCCTAGCCAAGAGCCAAGCTGACCGAGATGCAAAAACTTCTACGTCATACTTTTCGCAAAACCAACCCAGTAAACCGATGTGATCAGGATGGTGATGGGTTATAACAATTTTTTTAATTGGCTTTTGATGAAAATTAGTATTAATAATTTCTAGCCATGCCGACCTGCAATCTCCAAAATTCAATCCAGTATCAATAATCGTTAACTCACTTTTGCCCTCTAAAATATAAATATTCACGTGATCGATTAACATTGGAAGTCGCATTTGAGCCCAGTAAACTCCACTAGCTATTTGTTTTACGGTCCCAGAAACAGGGGGAGTAACAAATGGAAATTTTATTATTTCATTAATTTGAGTCATAGAACTAAAATGATCTTAAACTTGCGCATTGTAGATCGACTCTGAGCCACGGCATGCAGATTTAATAGAAGCAAAACTTTCTGGCAGTATATGATCGATATAAAATTCCGCTAATTCAATCTTTTCTGGGATTTGGCTTTTAACCGCGGCTTTTAACAGATAATGTGCCCCAAGAATTAAACCAAAAGCTCTTAAAAATTGAGTTGCTCCAGCATAACGTTCATTAATACTGTTCGTTTTCAACATCCAATCAAGAGCCTCCACAAGACTCAAACGGGCATCACGAAATTCTTCAACTAATTCGTCTTTAATTATGCCCGTTTCACCACAAAGTTTTTCTGTATCAATAAACTCCTCTATTAAAGAAAATCCTGCGGCGCCACCATCGGATAACTTTCTATTAACAAGATCCATACCTTGAATTCCATTTGTACCTTCATAAATGGCAGTTATACGAGCATCTCGGTATAATTGAGGAACTCCAGAACTTTCGATAAAACCTAGTCCACCATGAACTTGTATTCCAATATCGCTCACTCGGCATCCATTATCAGTGCTAAATGCTTTTGCAATCGGTATTAAAAAAGCAGCTTTATCAATATGAGACGTAGACTCAGATATTTTTGCAAGATCTATTGATATTGCTGTATCCAAACATATACTTCGCGAAACTACAGTTAATGCTTTCATAATAAGAATATTCTTGCGAACATCAGCATGATCGATAATTGTTCCAACGCTTCTTTTTATTTGTGGTCTTCCTTGTTTTCTATCCTTAGCATGGGCAACCGCTTTTTGTAGTGCTCGTTCGGCCTGCGATAATCCTTGAACCGCTACTCCAAGTCTTGCATTATTCATCATGGTAAACATTGCTGCCATTCCACCATTCGGTTCTCCAATTAACCAACCTTTTGCTTTTTTATATTCCATCACCGCAGTTGGGGATCCATGAAGTCCCATTTTCTGTTCCAGCGCTGTAACACTCAAACTATTACGTTTGTCAATTTTTCCGTTAGCATCTGGTAAGTACTTTGGAACCAAAAATAACGAAACTCCACGTGTCCCGACATCAGATTCTGGTAAACGAGCCAAAACCAAATGACAAATATTCTCAGTCAAATTATGCTCGCCCCAGCTAATATATATTTTTTGACCTGAAATTTCATAAGTTCCGTCATTTTGTGGAATTGCACGGGTCGTCAAAGCCCCGACATCTGAACCTGCATCTGCTTCTGTAAGATTCATTGTTCCGGACCAGCGGCCACTGATTAAATTTGGCAAGTAACAATTTTTAATATCGTCACTAGCATGACTCTCCAAGGCTTCAATTTGACCTTGCGTCATCAATGGATTTAACGCTAACGAAATACACGCACTGCCTAGCATCTCATTCACACAACTGGTAACTACAAGAGGTAAATCCAAACCTCCAAAATCTTGGCTTCCCGACATCCCAACCCAACCACCGGACGATATTTCGTCATAAGCATCACAAAACTCCGGCGGACAAAAAACCTTATCACTATCCCTCTTTGGATGAATTAGATCTCCAACTTTATTTAATGGAGCAATTTTTTGAGAACTAAGTTTGGCCACTTCATTAAGAATTATTTCTATAGTGGAAAGATCAAGTTGCTCGTATTTAACATAACTCTTCAACTGCTGTACATTGCAAATATGCTCTAACTGAAAGAGCATTTCTTCAACAGGAGCACTGTAGTCCATAGCATTGTCCTTTAATTAGAACTTCAAGGTCGATTAATTACAAAATTTTGTTTACTTATGGTATAAGATTTAGTCATTCAAATTAAAACAAGCAAGTACGACAATGCAAAAAGTTATCAAAACTGAGATTTTGAACCAAAACATAAGTTCAATCCGCAAAGCCACCCAATATTTGAGTAAAAATCAATTAGTGTCTTTTCCTACTGAGACAGTGTACGGACTCGGTGCATCGGCAATTTCAAATACGGGAGTGGCCAAAATCTTTGCGGTTAAAGGTCGCCCCAAGTACAATCCATTAATCGTTCATATTGCGGATTATCAAGATGCTTATCGACTGGCTCTAGTTCCAAAACATGCTCAAATTCTAATGGAAAATTTTTGGCCAGGACCTCTAACCCTAGTTTTAAAGCAAAAAAAAACAAATCCGTCATTAGCCTCGTTGATTACGGGAAACTTAGGCACAATAGCGATACGAGTTCCAATGCACAAAACTGCACGAGCCTTGATAACAGAATTTGGGCATCCAATAGCTGCTCCGTCAGCAAATATTTCAGGTCGAATTAGTCCTACCAGAGCAAAAGACGTACTATCAAATATGGATGGAAAGATTGCGGCTTTAATAGAAGGAGACGATTGTTCGATAGGCTTAGAAAGTACTATTATAAATCTTTCTGAAGATGAACCAGTTATATTGAGACCAGGCGGAATACCAAGGGAAACAATTGAAGCTAAACTGGGGCACCCTCTCAAGACGTATAAACAATCTTTAGGAAATAAACCAAAAATAAAAGCTCCAGGAATGCTTGAAACTCACTACGCACCAAATTGCGAATTAAAACTAAATCAACGAAATCCTAAGACAAACGAATTATTCCTTGGCTTCGGTTATATGCCCCCAGATATTCTTGGCCTAAACTTGTCACAAAGCGGAAACCTGACGGAGGCAGCCTCAAACTACTTTGCGACATTAACTGACATCGACGCAATGGCTACGCTTATGAAATTTAAGACCGTTTCGGTGGCTCCGATACCAAATTTCGGTTTAGGCGTTACAATTAATGATAGATTAAAAAGAGCTGCGACCCCACAAAATTAGGCCGATCCGCCAAAAGTTGCCAAGTGTGAAGGCTTTACACCAAGTTTTTTCAACCCGTCATTCCATTTCAGTTCGGGTTTCAAGGTAAAAACTAAATCTGGATCAGGATCACATATCAACCAACTATCAGAAAATATTTCACGCTCCAGCTGTCCTGGACCCCAACCAGCATAACCCAATGCAAGTAAACTATTCTTTGGGCCACAACCATTTGCAATATCTTCAAGTATTTCTTTACTAGCAGTCAAAAAGTATTCCTCCCTAATCGTAATACTTGCGTTAGACGAATTATAGTCGGGCGAATGGACAATAAATCCTCGACCATATTCAACTGGTCCGCCAAAATAAATATTTTGATTATTTCCACTGATTTTTGTGTCGATTTGTAATTGAGTTAAAATATCTTCAAATTTTAATTCTAATGTCGGCTTATTGACAATAATACCCATAGCTCCTTTTGCGCTATGGGAACAGATTAGTATTACTGCTTTTTCGAACCTAAAATCAGTCATTCTGGGAGTAGCTAACAAAAGTTGACCTTGATAATCTGACATCATATCTTCAAGTTCAACCATACTTTTTTTCTTTCAAATTAACACATATCCTGTCGAAGTACCCAGATGATTACTAAAAAGTTTAAAATGTGCATTTTTTCGACTACAAAGAGAATTCTAACACTTATGATCATATATTCAATATTTTTTGATCCGAACAAAGCCTTTAGTTCAGTCAAAAATATTCAAGACGTCGTTGCCGTAAATTATATTTCGGGCTGGCAAGACAATAATATGGATATCTATGGCGCTATTCAAATAGAACTAAGTCCCGGGTGGAAGACATATTGGAAACAACCTGGACCATTTGGCGTCAAGCCAAAATTTGACTGGAGCCAATCAACAAATATACAAGATATTGAATTTTTTTGGCCAACACCAAAAATTTTTAATGACTATAATCTACAGGTTATTGGCTATGAAAGCATAGTAACCATTCCGATTAAAATAAATAAAATAATTCCAATTAAAAACGCTTTTCTTAATATTAATATGGAGTTCGGTGTTTGCTCAGATGTTTGTATTCTTAAGACCTCACAAATTAGTACACTATTAAACTCGCAAACCAAGAATAGTAAAAAAAGCTTAATTGTGAATGCTCTTAAAAAAACCCCATCAAAAGTTATAGATCGAATCGTGTCTTCTTCAAAATGCTTGATTGATCTTGGTCAAGAAACATTAGAGCTAGAATACACAATAAACCTTGCTGAAAAACCAAGATCAAAACCAGTTTTAATTTTTGGATATGCCCGTTCAAATCAATTTATCAGAAACGAAACTATGAAAATTGACGGAAGACAATTAATTGTTACAGCCTCGTTAGCTAATATTCATAATAAAGAAGGGTTTATCGAAAGAGATCGATTAAAAGCACTACTAATACTTGAAAATAAAGGTTTTGAAATAAATGGCTGTAACTAGCTTACGTTATTTCGAGAATTAAATAACCTCCTTCTAAAAATAACACCCCATAACATTACGATACCCGTTACCAGAGCTAGAACAAGCAAATTTATGTATAAAGTTGAGTAAGCCACAAATGGAACCAAAAACTGAATATATGATGTGTTAAAAAAAGTTATTGAACCAAACCCAGTAAAAAACACGACAAAAATTAGGGACAGACCACCCCAAATCGATATTTTACCAAAAAAAGTTAATCTTTTACTAAATATTAATCTTTTAAGGGCACTAAAAAGTTGCTTAACGTCCTTTTGCATAACTATCAGGGCGGGCACTAGGAATAATACAACAAACATTCCAAAACCAAGACCATATACTAGAGTGATAATAGTTGGCTTTAAAAATTGTGCATCTTTCGATGTTTCAAATAGAAGCGGTAATAATCCGATAACCGTGGTCAACGTCGTTAAAAGAATTGGTCTCAATCTATCTGATGCTGCATCAATCACCGAGGGTACAAGACCTCTTTTTTTTCCATATTCATCGATAGTAGATATGAGAACTATTGAGTCATTTATAATAATGCCCGTCATCCCAATCAAGCCAATTATACTGAACATCGAAAGTGGGACACCCCACCACATATGTCCCCACAATGTTCCAATCAATCCAAATGGAATTATAGCCATTATAACGATCGGTCGTAGCCAGCTTTCGAATACCCAAGACAAAGCAAGATAAATACCCATCAGGCAAAGTGCGAAACCAATAAATGCATCATTTAAAAAATCTCGCTCTTGTTGCGCTAATCCTGACAGTTCAGTCTCTATCCCAAATTTGGTTTGAAGTGCTGGCAAAATCGTATCTTTTAGTTGATTTGAAATATAAATTGCCCTGGCAGGATCATCCTCAGAAATATCACCAGAAACAACAATTTTTCGTTGCCCATTATCTCTATTTACAGTCGAAAAACCAATATTGGATTCCAGTGTGACAATATCCAAAAGTTTGACAAATTTACCTTCAGAACTTCTAACATGGGTTCGGTTTAGAAAATCAGCTTTGATACTATCTCGAGATAAACTTACAATGATCTTTGCAGTCCGAGATCCATCAGGAAACGCCACAGCTTCAACCCCATTTAATCTTTCGTATAAGTCAGATCCAATCTCAGAAATGGTAAACCCAAGCGATTCGCCAGTTGGAGTCAGTTTTAAAGTCAACTCATTCTTGTCATAAGACTGATTATCCTCAAGCCCAGAAACCTCAGGAAAACTCGATAATTGACCGATCAAAGTCTCAGAAACTTTCTTAAGAGTTTTGGCATCAGAACCTGTTATCGACACCTGAAGTCCGTCTCCGCCAGGACCTGAGGCCCAATTTCTAAAACTTAATGTCTCCAAAAGCGGGTGGCGTCGAACTTCTTGTTGTAAAGCCCCAACAAAGGCGTAAGATGAGTAGTTTCGTAGATCTGCATCAATTAACTCTACTGAAATAGAGCCAAGCAAATCTTTATCTTTATTAGCGGCGCCTGATAGTGGCCGCCCAGAATTCCCTCCAACTTGAGTCAGTATGAAGGTCACAGGTTTTTGACCACTAGCCTCCTCAAATTGCAAAGAAACAGCCGTAGTTGCTCGCTCTAATTCTTTTAACATCTCAAGAGTATCAGACCGACTGGCACCTTGAAGCATAGCTATATTACCGGTAAGTCTTCCAGTTTCCGGCGCGTTAAAAAACCGCCATTTCAACTGACCAGTAATTAATAGTGAACTTGAAACTGCGAGCAAAGCAATTGCACCTGCAACTAACGGATACCGCACATAGATTACCCATTGTGTGAAAGTACGAAAAAATCTATCCCGCAAATAACGAAATATGTTGTTGAATTTTATAGAAGGCCAATCATACCAGGGCGTTTTATCTGATTTAGAGGCGAGTGCACTCCGCATGTGGTTGGGTAGTATCAAAAAGCATTCCATCAATGAAGCCAGAAGCACTACAATTACAGTAAATGGGATGTCTCTTATGAGACTACCAAAACGACCCCCAACAGCAACCAAACCAGCGAAGGCCAAAATAGTTGTCAAAGTTGCTGTAAACACGGGGAATCCCATTCGAATTGCCCCACGCTCTGCGGCCTCAGCGGGGCTCTCTCCTAGACGTCTCGCCCTAAAGTCCGCGTGCTCACCAACGATAATAGCGTCATCCACAACGATTCCAATGCACAAAATTAAAGCAAATAATGAAATCATATTTAAAGTGATGCCAAAAGCATACATCATAAATATCGAAAAAAGCATTGCAGCGGGAATCCCCAGCGCAACCCAAAAAGCCGTTCTAGCACTCAAAAATAAAAATAGTAAAATCAATACAAGAAAAAAACCCTGGACACCATTCTTTAACAGAATGTTCAACCGATTTTTTATAGCTTCGGCTCGTGTACCAGATAACTCAATTAATACACCCTCCGGAAGAGTTTTCTGAAGTGCTCCGGCGGCACTTTCTACAAGATTTTGCATATCAATAGCATCACCCTGTGGACCACGGTCAACACGCATTAAAACAGCCGCGTTGCCATCCTTAAAGTACGCAGTGCCTCGATCTAAACCTTCAATCTCAATAGAAGCAACATCACTAACAAGAAGTTTTGAACCATCTTTTTTATATCTAACGACGATGTTCCCAATTTGCTCAGCATTTCTCTTTGAACTTCCGGTTCGAATTCGAGTCGCAGTACTTCCTACATCACCAGCTGGATTTGCTTCCGCATTTAATTTTATTGCCGAAGCAATAGATTTTAAAGAAAGATCATGTCTTACCAATGCATGCTCAGGGACAAACACTCTCAAAATTGGAGCACTAACACCATTTATGTTCGCTTTACTTATTCCTAGGCTATTGAGACTTTGTAAAAATTCATCAGCAAACCTACTTAATTGCTCTATTGGCACCGGACCTGATAAAACCACATTCGTGACCCTATCACGCCACTGGCGTGTTTTTACCGAAATGTCATCAACATTTTCAGGAAGGTTTTGAACACCATCAATGGCATCTTTAACATTTTGAAGGGCCAAACTCATATCTGAACCAGACTCAAAATCGATAGAGATCTGCATCGAGCCCTCCCTTGATACAGATCTTATACTTTCTACTGAGTCAATTCCAATCAAAGAGGGTTCGAGCACGCTTACAAGACCATTGTCAATGTCCTCAGGACCAGCGCCTGTCCATTGCGCTTTGATAGTCACTGTCTCAATAACCACATCAGGGAAAAACTGTGCTCGGATTTTTGTAATTGAAACGAGACCAAGAACAATCATAATAACAAGTAGTAAATTTGCTATGGTGCCATGACGTGCAAAATAGCTAATTATGCCACCAATAAAAGTATCTGTTTTCAGTGCCAAATCAGTTTGCCTCCATACGACCTTTAAGCCTAGTTACCATACTTAACGGTACCTTTGTTTCTTCCAACTGCTTTATTATCGTATTTTTAACTTCTTCCGGCATTCTATCGTTTTTTTGAACAAATTCAATTAACGCGGACCGCTCTTCTTCGGTTAAATCCACCGTTTCATCTTTATTACTTTTGATCGCCCCTTGGGATGAAGTTCTTTGTAACTCATCAGGTCTAATCGGTTTAACTTTCAACCCTGCATCTAAATATGGCGGTCTTTCAATTACATATTCTCTACCAAACGGAATACCGCTAACGACAACTTTATCTGACTGTCTCCGGAGCACATTCACTTTTATCTTCTCCAACCTATTGTTCTCACCAAGTAAAAGAAGGTTGAGATTAGTATCTACAGCTTCTGAGGGAATTACCGCCACATTTTTTAAAGGTCTCTCTTCTATTTCAACCATAAGAAAATCCCCTGCTCGAAACATTCCGCTTTGATCCCCGATCAAACTTGCAAACACTTGTCTTCCTGCAGTCCCCGGAACCACTTCTGCCCCAACTCTCTGAACTGTCCCGGATAAAACAAGTGAATTTTCTTGGACATTTTTAAATGCTTTTATAGTCAGAGGAATGATTTTTCCATTTTCATCAACCATGCGAGAAAATTCTAAATTTGAAACTTGGAAGCCAACCTCTAAAGCTTGAGTATCGATCAGAACTCCTAGCTGCTCGTTTTTATTTAAAAGACGGCCAGGCACAACAGAAACCTTTGAAATAATCCCTGGAAATGGTGCTTGATATTCACTATCAAGCAATTGTCGCCTAGCTTGATCTAATGAAATTTCAGCACGGGTTACCGAAATCTCGGCACGTGCTATCCTGGCACTGCTCTGAGAGAGAAGGTTCTTCTTATTTGAAACAGACTGATAAGCATTCGAAAGTAACAACTCACTATTCTCTACAGCTGCAGTAGTTACTATTCCACTATCATTTAAACTTTTTTGTCGGTCTAGAGCAATTTGTCGGAGCGTTAATTGTTCCTCCGAGTAGCTCAAATCTGATTGAACCAATGAAAGTGCGCTCTCGGCCTCACTTTGTTCCGCACGAGCCTCCAAAAGATTAACCTCAGCCACTTTAACACGATCATTTGCTTCACGCGGGTCAATTTTAAATAAAGTTTCACCCACATTTACCGTGCCGCCTTCCCGAAAATTCTTTGACAAAAATATTACTCGTCCCGAACTAGCAGCTCGTAATTCTAGCGAACGCCAACTTTTAGCTTCACCGTAAGCAATAATTTTGGGGTTAATGCGAGTTGGTTTCAGTCTATCCACGTAAGCAGTAAATGTTCTCTCCTTACTATACTTTTTTTTAAAACTACGCTCTGCTTTTTCACTAAAAGCATTTTTAACTGTAACACTTGCTGTTCCTAAAAAAGCCAATGCTAGAACCAACAGAAATAGTCCACCAAAGGCCCGAAACAAAAACCTCATGCTATCTCCTTCTTCTTTTTAGAACTGATTTTAACAATGTTTTAAACCTAAAATTTGAAGAAGGTCGTTAGATTCCAGACGCCCTTTTTACATAAATCAAAAATACTTTTTATCAACAAATATTTTTTTTATTTGATACCAATTTTTTTCATGAACATTCTATTGAGTCTCGCAACAACTACACAGTTTTTTCGTTGGAGGTAAAGATTACATAGACTATTTTTTTCGTGCATACTCTTCCAACCTTGGAAATAATTCAACAAAATTGCACGGCAAATGACGATAATCAAATTGAAAAGCCAGTATTTCATCCCACGCATCCTCGCAGGCCGAGGGCGAACCCGGTAGAGCAAAGAGGTACGTACCGGACGCGATACCCGCACATGCTCTAGATTGAATCGCCGACGTGCCAATTTTCTTCATAGATACGATCGAAAAAATAGTCCCAAAAGCTTCAATTTCTTTCTCATAAAGTTGTTTGTGGGCCTCGACAGTTACATCCCGACCCGTCAAGCCGGTTCCACCAGTTGATAAAATCACATCTATCTCTTTGTTTGCTACCCAATCCTTTAAAATTTTCAATATTTGCTTTTTTTCATCGGGTACAATACTTCGGGCAACTAAAAAGTGACCTGACCTTTTAATTCTCTTTTCAAGCAAATCACCTGAGCTGTCATTATCCATCGTCCGAGTATCAGAAACAGTCAAAACTCCAATGTTTATCGGAATGAATTGCCGATTATAAGTCATATTTAAGCTTCCTTACAAAGGAGTTTTTTTAACTCCAAAATTTTATTCCAGATATCTTGCTTTCTCTTAGGCGCTATCCGTAAAACATCCAAAGATGGAAAGTTGAGAACAAAAATATCGTCTAATATATTTTTATTCAATAAACCCTCATTTTTTTTAAATGCATCTAGTAATGATTCTCCAATAAAGATGACAGCCTTAGGTTTTAAAACAGAAATATATTGAAATAGGAAGGGCTCAAGTAATTTAGCATTTTCAAGCCCTTTTTCATGTGACTTATCAAAGTGAGCTGGAAAAGTGACCAGTGAGGCACAAAGTCCCCCTATTTTTCCAGCCAAAGTCATCTCAATAGAACGAAATATCCGATCAAACAGTAAAGGTTTATTAAATAGTTTAAGCTCCTTGTCTGATTGAATATTATAAATTTCAGGTTCTTTAAAAATAAGGATCTGTGGCTTCGAAGCTCCCTGATAATAGGTTATTTCTTCATTCTCACTACTTTTTAAAAAATAAGGAAAAGTTTTAATAGCATTGATTATTTCAGGAACAGAAGTACAGCTCCTCACGTATTTTAAAGCTAAGGCGTTTTTGTCACCAGAACTAATAGATTTTTCTGAAAAACCTTGATTATGATCATTTGAACTCGGTTTGTAAGATACTTCATAATTTTTTTGCAATGATAAAGATTTTTTAGATCCGTCAGTAAATCGATTTTGAGGCACTTCGGAGAGGGCCTCGTCAACACCGAACTCAATACTTAATTTTAAGAGGGTAAGCGCCTCTTTATAGCTTAAATTATCATGTCTCATGCCGTCATCATATCAATCAGCATGATATTAACAATCATATTATTTTCACAATAATTTATATTAGATATGAACTTGTTACTGGTCCATTTATCGTTATAACATGTGCTTAAATATTTGGGATTGATGAAATGTTTTTTCAAAAACACTTGTTGGGAATAGAAAAACTCACCCCTGATGAAATCAATATTATTCTTGATTTGGCTGAGAAATATGCAGTTCGAAACCGTAAGAAAGTTGTTACATCAAACAAACCTCTTTTGGGGACCACGCAAATAAACGTTTTTTTTGAAAATTCGACACGTACTCAAATAAGTTTTGAAATCGCAGGACGAAGACTTGGTGCTGATGTAATGAACATTAATATAGGGTCAAGTTCAATTAATAAAGGCGAAACACTTTTAGACACTGCTTTAAATTTAAACGCAATGCGTCCTGATTTGATTGTTGTGAGACATCCATATTCAGGCGCTGTGCAACTTTTGTCAGAGAAAGTTGCCTGCTCAGTTATCAATGCAGGCGATGGTAAGCATGAACACCCGACGCAAGCCTTACTAGATGCTCTGACAATCAAACGCAGAAAAGGCAGAATTCACCGGTTGCAAGTTGCAATTTGTGGCGACATAACTCATAGCCGAGTCGCACGATCAAATATTTTACTACTTGGAAAAATGCAAAATAGAATTAAACTTGTCGGACCAGCAACCCTTTTGCCCAAGCAATTTAGAGAGCTTGGTGTGGAAATCACTGCGAATATGAAGGAGGGTCTCAAGGATGCTGACGTTGTAATGGTGTTAAGACTTCAAAGAGAACGCATGGATTCAGCATTAATTCCCTCAGAAAGAGAATATTTTCATAGATATGGTCTGGACGAAAATAAACTATCATTTGCTAAGAAGGATGCAATCGTAATGCATCCCGGCCCCATGAACCGTGGAGTTGAAATTGATAGCATGATAGCTGATGATATGACCAAAAGTGTTATCCAAGAACAAGTAGAAATGGGCGTCGCAATTAGAATGGCAGTAATGCAATTAGTTAGCACATCTAACTATAACGAAAGGTAGAGCATTGAGCGGCGAAACCTTCACTCTGACGAATGCGAATCTTATAGACCCTGATGAAAATTATCAAGGCATCGGCTCTTTAACAATAGAAAACGGTCTAATTTCTTCAGTAAATGGAGCATCGGCTGGAAAGGAAATCAATTGTAGAGAGAAATTTCTTGCCCCCGGAATAATTGATATGGGCATAAAAATATGTGAGCCGGGCGAGAGACATAAGGAAAGCTTTAAATCTGCAAGTGCGGCAGCAGCTGCAGGAGGCATCACCACAATGGTTTCCAGACCGGATACAAATCCTCCTATTGATACGCCTGAAATTTTGGAGTTCTTTATGAAAAGAGCAGAGCAAGTTTCATCAGTAAAAATTTTTCCAGTAGCAGCATTAACTAAAAACCTTGAGGGCAAAGAAATAACTGAAATGGCCTTTCTTCGTGATAAAGGCGCTATTGCTTTTTCAAATGGACTTCGTCAAGTCTCCAATCCAAAAATTTTTTTAAATTCATTAAAATATGCCTCCGATCTAGACACTTTAGTCATCGGCCATCCTCAAGATGACTACTTTTCAAAAGGAGCAGCCGCCACTTCAGGACCGTTTGCGACATTGAGAGGTTTACCAGAAGTATCTACCATAGCGGAAAAAATCGGAATTGACAGAGATATCACTTTAGCTGAACATACCGGAATAAAGTATCATGCCGATCAAATAACAAGTAAGGCAAGTATCGAATCAATTCGTAATGCTAAAAAACGAGGTTTGAAAATAACAGCTGGAACTTCCGTGCACCATTTAATACTAAATGAATATGATATTGCCAACTACAGAACCTTCTTTAAGTTTTCTCCCCCTCTTAGATCCGAGTCAGATAGATTAGCACTTGTAGAGGGGTTACTCGATGGTGATCTTGACACAATCAGTTCATTTCATTCTCCTCAAGACGAAGAGAGTAAGCGTTTACCTTTTGAAATTGCTGCGAGTGGGGCTGTAGGGTTAGAAACTCTGTTACCTGCGTGCCTAAAACTAGTTCATAGTGGATATTTGAGTTTGCCAAAACTTTTTAAATTTATATCGCTAACTCCGGCAAAAATTCTTGGTATCAAAGGTGGTAGCCTAAGAAAAAATCAACCTGCGGATATTATACTTTTTGATAAAGATGTACCATTTGTTATGGATCGATTTAAGTTGTTGTCTAAATCTAAAAACACACCTTTTGATGAAATGACAATGCAAGGTAAGATTTCTACCACACTAGTTAATGGTAAGGTTGTCTACAATAACAAACAAATTGAAATTGAAATATGATTTTTTTTCATGAAATCGACTTGTATGTTTTGGTAATAACAATAACTGCATCTTATCTACTTGGGTCAATTTCCTTTGGTATTCTAGCTACAAAATTTATGAAATTACAAGACTTACGGTCGGTAGGCTCGGGCAATATCGGAGCTACAAATGTATTAAGAACCGGAAACAAAACCGCCGCTATGCTTACACTAATCCTTGATGGTGGCAAAGGTTATGCTGCAGTTAGTATTGTTGCTTTTTTTTCTGAAGCATATGTTCCTTTCGCGATTTTGTTTGTTTTTATTGGCCATATTGCCCCAATCTACTATAGATTTAAAGGTGGAAAGGGGGTGGCAACTTTTTTAGGAATAATTTTCGCTATAAATTTTATCAGCGGTTTGATGGTTTGTTTTACTTGGCTTTTGCTTGCCATAATATCAAAAAAGTCGTCTTTTGCCTCTCTTGGCTGTTCATTAGTAACACCATTTTTTCTCTTTTTTGGAAGTTCTCCAGATATCGGTTTATTTATTATTATTTTGACAGTGCTAATTTGGTGGTCGCATAAAGGAAATATAAGGCGTTTAATATCGAAAACTGAGCCTTCAATAAATATTCGCAATAATAAAAAAACAAAACCCAAAACTATTATTTAATCATTTTGTTTATTTTTCCAAATTGCAATCGCTGCGACTGCCGCCGTATCAGCTCTTAAAATTCTCAGCCCCAAACTAATTGGAATGACACTCTTTATTTGTCGAATTAGCTGCCCTTCTGCTTGAGTGAAACCACCTTCTGGCCCAATAAGGATACCTGCACCGATATCTTTTTTATTTTCTGAAAAACTGGTCCCAACATTCTTGTGCGATAGCGACTCATCGCAAAAAAAAAGATTTCTATTTGATGGCCATGAACTCAAACAACTAGCTAAAGTCATTGGTTCCACTAATTTTGGAAGAAAAGTTCCCCCACATTGTTCTAAAGCCTCTATCATTATTGACTCTAGTCGTTTAATCCGTACGCCAGTTTCAATAGTTCTAGCAGTGATAATTGGAATTATCCGTCTTACCCCAAGCTCAGTTGCTTTTTCAACGATCCATTCAGTTCGATTTTTTCTGAGTGGTGAAAATAACAACCAAAGGTCAGAAGGTCTACTTACATCTTTATTCTTTTTTTCAACTACAATTTTTCCGTTTCGACTTGATTTATCAATTATTTTTGCCTCATACTCTCCTGTCTTTCCATCGAGAATAGTTATTTTTTGACCAATATTTAATCTCATAACTTTAAAAAGATACTTTGCTTGTTCCAGACTTAGAGTTATATCTAAGTCTGGAGAAATGTCTTGTTTTACAAATAATCTTATCTTTTTAGACCGGTCTATCATCGAAATTCCAAATCATGAAAAATTTAAAACAAAATATACCTCAATCCAACCGCATTTCCGATGCCCCGTATTCTAATTGGGTAGATCAATTTTGTCCATTGTGGATCCAACCATACTTAAAACTGAGTCGGTTCGACCGCCCAATCGGCACGTGGTTACTTTTATTACCTTGCTGGTGGGGGTCCACCCTAGCAATTTGGTCAACAAGCTCCGTACCTGATTTTAAAGACTATTGGATACTTTTTGGATGTACTCTCGGTGCTATTTTGATGCGGGGGGCTGGTTGTACATGGAATGATATCAATGATCAAAACTTTGATTTAAAAGTTACAAGGACAAAAATGCGTCCGATTCCATCAGGACAAATTTCAACAAATCGAGCCCTTGGTTGGATGCTTGTTCAATTAATATTATCGTTCTTCATTTTGCTTACGTTTAATCAATTAGCTATAATTATTGGAATAGCATCTATCATTCCTGTAGCAATCTACCCATTTGCCAAAAGATTTACATATTGGCCTCAATTTTTTCTTGGAATTTGTTTCAATTGGGGCATTCTTGTGAGTTATGCAGCACACAATAATAATCTGGCTACGAGCGCTATAATATTATATTTTGCTGGAATTTTTTGGACGTTGTTTTACGATACTATTTATGCTTTTCAAGATACTGATGATGACGCCGTAATCGGCGTAAAATCAACTGCTTTACTATTTGGCCATACAGCTCGATACTGGTTAGCCTCATTCGCATTGATAATTTTAATTTTGACAAATATTTCGTTTACTCTGACCACAAAAGCGCATTTTCTTTCTGAAGCATTAATGAAACTCGGAGCAAGTATTTTTTTCCTACATTTAACTTGGCAACTTTGGAAATTTGACGGTAGAAATAAGTATCTTTGTTTAAAATTATTTCAATCAAATAAAACTGGGGGGTTAATTGTCGTATTCTTCGCAATTTTAGCTATTATTGCGGATCGGATATAACCTTTCTCCAACGCAACAAATTTTGCTTATCTTCTTCTTTTTCTTCGATCCAACTCGCGCCATGAATCGTAGTTTCTTTTTTCCAAAAAGGCGCATGTGACTTAAGAAAATCCATTAAAAACTCTGACGCACCAAATGCTTCCCCGCGATGTATCGAAGCAACGATGAGCAATACGATATTCTCAGAGGGATAAAGTTTTCCAATACGATGAATTATAGAAATCCCTTGAAGGCTCCAACGAGTGCTCGCCTCATTACAAAGATCGTTTAATACTTTTTTAGTCATTTCAGGATAATGTTCAATTTCCATAAATTTCAATTCTCTGTTCTTGCTTACGTCCCTTACTAATCCTAAAAATGATACTATCGCACCAATTTCAAAACTTTTATTTTTTAAGTTGTTTATTTCTAATGCAATATCAAAATCTTCGTGTCTTATATCAATCGTAAAAACTGGTAAATCTGATATTCCCATACTCAACCGCCAGTCATTGGTGGAAAAAATGCGATTTCATTAACCCCAATTATGCTGGTGTCCAAATCAACAATTAACTCGTGATCGATCGCCACTTTTATAGCCTCCAAATTTTCAAAAGCTTTTGCGTAACGGGGCTCTCGGTTGATCAATTCGTTAATAAGCTCCCGAACAGTTGTCTGATCCGTCAAGTAACTCTCTGAGGAAACACCGATACACTCTCTTAGCCATGAAAAATATAAAATATTCATATTTATTACCCTTTAATACCAACAAGAGCCTTCTTAAAATAATCCACCCCAGTTATAATTGTAACTACTGCAGCGAACCAAAGAATTACTATCCCTATAGTATTTAGGTGGAGAGAGTAAAAAAGATTTATTTTACTCGCCAAAAGTGTTCCGATAGAGATCAATTGCAGGGAAGTCTTCCATTTTGATAAGCTAGTTACAATAAGCACATCAGAATTTTTACCAACATATTCCCGCAATCCAGAGACAAAAACTTCCCTGAAAACTATTGCTATTACTGGTATACCAAAAAATATTTTTTCAACTTCACTATCAAAACTATAATGCAAAAAACATAATGATATAATCACCATTGCCTTATCGGCTATCGGATCAAGTACCTTTCCTAAAGAGCTAGACTGATCCCAAGCTCGAGCCAGGTAACCATCAAAATAATCTGATATTGCAGCCAACAAAAAAATAAGTAGCACGATCACAGCGTTGATATCTAATATCAAAAAAATCGCTATGCAAGGTGCCGCCAACAATCTAAAAAATGTCAGAATGTTGGGTATTGTAAAACGCATTTTATTTTTCCACTATTATTTTATGAAATAAATAATAAACTATCTATCGAAATCATTAAAGTAATTATAAATTGCCTCCGCAAGAGCGCTTGAAACTCCTTCAACTTTCTTTAAATCGGCTAACGCTGCCAAACTGACGCCCTTTGCAGATCCAAAATGAGCTAAAAGAGCTCGTTTTCTTTTGATACCAATTCCACTTATCCCGTCCAACGGATTTGATTGAATCGCAACTTGCCTTTTTTTACGGTGGGCCCCAATAGCATATCTATGGACTTCATCTCTAAGCCTCTGAATAAAAAACAAAATGGGATCATTGTGCTTTAGTTTCATACTTGGCTGATGAGCAAAGAAGAGTTCTTCTTTTCCTGCATTCCTGTCTCGCCCTTTCGCAACTCCGATAACAGGAATACTTGTTAAATCCATCTCTCTCAAAACATTTATTGCAGATTGCACCTGACTTGAACCCCCATCAATTAAAATCAAATCTGGATACGACAACGAAAAATTAGTATCACTTTTATTTTTTAATCGCGCGAATCGACGACTTAAAACATGGTACATCATATGAACATCATCACCAGGAGTGATCTTAGAGTCTTTAATATTAAATTTCCTGTATTGCGTACGAACAAAACCTTCAGGTCCCGCTACGATCATTGCTCCAACAGCATTTGATCCTTGAAAGTGGGAATTATCGTAAACCTCAATACGCTCCGGTATTTTTTTTAAATTAAATTTTTCTTGAATAGAAATGAGCAAGCGCGTTTGATTATCAAAACTTGAAATTTTTCGACCTAGTTCCTCGGATGCATTCCTCATTGCACTAAAAAGTAACTTAATTTTCTCTCCTTTTGAAGGTGTTTCAATCTTTACCACTTTACGATGATTTTCCTTCAGCGCCGAGGCTACAAGATCTTTATTCTGTACATTGTGGGATACTAAGATTAACGAAGGTGGTGAGCGTTTTCGATAAAATTGCATAATAAATGCCTCCAAGATTTCTCCAGCCTCGGCACCTACACCCGATTGAGGGAAAAAAGCTTTATTTCCCCAATTCTGATTTGATCTGAAGAAAAATATTTGAATACAAACCTGCGTTCCTTCCATAGCCATTGCAATTAAATCAGCCTCTTTAACATCCCTAGGGTTTATTCCTTGGGATCCTTGAATATGCGTTAACGATTGAATACGATCCCGAAAAACTGCTGCTTTTTCGAAATTTAGCTCTGAACTAGCAGTCAACATCTGAGATGCTAAACTTTTCTTAATTTCGGAGGTCTTTCCAGATAAAAATTTTTCTGCATCCAAAATAGACTTTTTGTAATCAGTTTGACTTATTTTACCTACGCAGGGACCAGAGCAGCGTTTAATTTGATACTGCAAACACGGTCGAGTGCGAGAGTCGTAAACTGAGTCACTACAATTTCTTAACAGAAATATTTTTTGAAG
>MDTB01103555.1_pt1 | contig 27649 bp, 23 predicted proteins | sample 811161 | NCBI WGS metagenome assembly MDTB01 (sample SAMN05326650, study PRJNA326480) | marine metagenome | isolation source: seawater | place: Mediterranean Sea | collected 2009
AGTTCCTCAATTGCAGATCGAATTGCTTTATGATCGGATTTCCCCTCCGCTTTTAATTTTGCACGTAAGGCAATTCCATCTTTGGCTTCCCGACAATATCTGTATCCAATATTAAGCTGATTTCCAGGAATCTCATGAATAGATCCGTCTGGTAATAAAAAGGAAACCCATTCGACCAAGTCATAAATCTCCCATCCCATGGCTCCTGCATTCATCCTTAAGGCACCTCCCAAAGTACCGGGGATACCCTCAAGAAATTCAAAACCAACCAACTCCCTCTGACAGGCCAGTCGGCAAATATCCTTCAAACGAGCTCCTGCTCCCACCACAAATGAATCATCGGATCTGGCACTTATCTCATTCCAAAAATCGCCTCGTAAACGAAGGACTAATCCATCGTAACCTTCATCCGGGATAATCAAATTTGAACCGCGCCCAAGCATAACACGTGGAATAGAAAAATGGTTCGACGCTTCCACCAGACTTCGGAGATCTTCCGTGTGCTTGGGCTCCGCATACCAGAGGGCTGTTCCTCCCACCCGCATTGTAGTTTTGGATGCCAAGTTTTCTCCCTGTCGTAGAATACAAGAGTGGGAAAGTCTGTCAGTTAGAAAATAAGAAAAGGCAGATCCACGATCTCCCTTGGTATGATTAATCGCTGCAAATGCATGGGCCCACCCATCTATATTGCCTGCCCCCACAAAGAGGATTTGTTCCGAGTTAGCGTTCCCGCCCCTTGGATTCGATTCCTCCATGAAAGTCGGGAAATCAGTAAACACTTTGGATTCCTCTCTTAGTCTAGGGGGTAAATAACCTGCAAGTGATTCGGCATCGCCACCGGCGTCGTAATCTTCAAATGCACCATATGTAGGTAAGAAATTTAATTCATCGGCCACGCTTAACTCTTCTGCGAAAGATTGGGCGAAAGCTTTAGTACGACTGTAACGGTGTGATTGAAAAATTACCTTCATCCAATGTTCTGGGAGCTTTTTTCTGCGCTCAGCCAAAAAGGACCGGATTTCACTCGGGTGATGGGCATAATCTTCAAGAATGGTACGACCGATATCCTCAAAGAGCGTAGACTGCCTTCTCTCCATTCCCGGGAAAGCAGCGAAGTCAACATTGCCAATATCTACGCCCATCATTTTCGCACAAACTATACTCGCTGCCTTATTTGAAACCATGAAGTCTGCGGATTCATTGGCGGGTTCAAAAGCCAAAACTTCAACGTTCAGGTGATCACGGGCCCATGGAAACAATTCACTAGAAGATGGAACCACCACCCCAGACTTACTACGGGAGAGTAATTGTTGAAATGTTTCTTGCAGTGATTCCTTATAATCGTACTGATCTACATGATCCCAATCACAATTGAGCACTAAAGAAATATCCGGACAAAAACCATCGATCGTGCCATCACTCTCATCCACTTCCATTACCAGCCAAGGACTGTCTTGGTATTGGCCAATTTGCAGGAAGTCATTTTTGAAACGCCCTCCAACCAAATAAGAAAAATCGAAACCAACTTGAGTAAGAGCCCAAGAAATCATTCCTGTTGTGGTAGTTTTACCATGACTGCCGACTATGGCCACTGTTTTCAAACCCTGGGAATATTCAGCTAAAAATTCCCCCCTTTTATAAATTGTAATAGAACCCGAACGAAATGAAGAAAGGCGTGCATCCGAGGGACTGATTGCACTTGAGCGGATAACACAGTCAGGCTTTTGTAAGGGAACAGGTTCCATGAGTACCTTGATCCCGGCATCCTGCATTTGTGTTCGGAGAGGTTCCCTGAAATAGTCATCAAATGCTTCAACCTCAACCCCGGAACTTCGCAGATAAAAAGCCAACGGAGCCATACCCATCCCACTGGCTCCTAACAAAAATACTCTTTCGGGCTTATTCATGCATAAGCCTCAATATCTTCTTTCGATGCTGCATTCTCAGCTTCTAAATTTTGAATATACTGGGACATATCATCCGCAATTCTCAACCCAACATCTCCCCCGTCCATAGAAAAAAGATTCCTTCGCAAAATTGCCCGAAGTTCCTCATTGAACATCATCTCCTGTATTTCCTTGAACAATTTTTCCTTCAACTCATGATCTCCACATACAAGCCCCCCTCCCTTGATTTCTAAAAATTGAGCATTATGCAACTGGTGATTATCAGCCGCATGTGGATAAGGTACGAGGATGGATGGTACCCGGCAACGCACAACCTCAGCAATGGCGCCCGCCCCTGCCCTGGAAACAACCAGATCTGCAGCGGAAAGTACCACATTCATTTCATCCGTGAAAGAGATAAAACGACTCGTAATGATCTCATTTACCGGACCTTCCAGCTGGACCACGCCAGAACTATCCTTCCCCATACCAGTGATACATAGAGTTGAGATTCCTTCCTTGGCTAATTCGGCCAAATTTTTCTTTACCCATTGATTAAGGGAAGATGCTCCTTGACTCCCTCCAAGCACAACTAACAAGCGATCACTATTGGAAATGCTTAATTGTTTTCTGGCCCGTTCCCGGGGAATCCTGCGAAACTCTTTACGTAATGGGTATCCGATATTTCTGACCACATCAGAGGATAGTCCTTCCAATCTCATTCCTTCTGGTAAGTATACTCGATCAGAATTTTTGGCAAGAAAGCGAACTGCCTTTCCGACTGCACGATTTGCTTCGTGAATAAAGATTGGAATCTTCCCGATGCGTGCTGCGACTGCAGGTCCTAAAGAGGTAAAACCTCCAAAACCGACCATCGCATCAGCCTCTACTTTTGTATAAAATCTCTTTGCTTTTAGATAAGAGGAAGCAAACCCCTTCATAAATCGAAATAATCCGACTGGGGTTTTAATTAAGGGTGCTCCAGGCATCGCAACAAAGTTCAGTTTTGGATATTTACTAGATAATCTGGAATCCACGCTCTTGTGACTTATAAATAGCCAGGCCTTGCATCCTCTCTCTTCAAGACTCTGTGCCAGAGCAATTCCGGGCGTCAAGTGACCACCTGTTCCACCGCATGCAATAATTACATTTTTCATATCTCTCGCGGTTGAATCCCGCGGGGGTTATCCATTTTCCTGAAAACATTGATGATCAGACCGAGGAAAATAAAAGTGACCATTAAATTGGAACCTCCATAACTAATAAATGGTAAGGACATTCCTTTTGTTGGAAGAGAACCAGTCACTACTCCCATATTGATGATAGCCTGTAAACTTATAAAAAGAAGTCCTCCCAAAGCCAATTGGTACTCATAAAGTTTAGTCGAGAGCCGCAATTTCCAATACACAAACAAGAATAGCAAGGTGAAACATAGCAAAATGGATAAGGTCGAAACAAGACCCAATTCTTCTCCGATGACTGGGAATATAAAATCAGTATGGGCTTCCGGTAAAAAATGCATTTGTTGCCTACCCATGCCTAACCCTACTCCATTCAATCCACCAACACCGAAGGCAAGCATCCCTTGCCAAAGTTGATAAGCACTGTCACCAGCATTTGCCTCAACATCCAAAAAGGAGGTAACGCGCCGGATCCGAACGGGATCAAAGTAAACAAGCACTGAAAAGGCGACCACTGCTAATCCTGCAATCGGGAGCAACCAACGTAAACTTGTTCCACTTTGAAACATCATAGTTGCCGCAACCGCACCACATAAAAAACAGGTTCCAAAATCAGGTTGCAGAATGATTAAACCACAACAACAACCGATAATCATCGAAGGGATCAAGAAGCCCCAAGTAAAAGTTTTAATCCCACGCTGCCGATCGGAAAAATAAACAGCTAAGATAACCACCAGTCCTATCTTGGCAAACTCGGATGGTTGCACCCGTAGCGGACCTAATCCCAGCCAACGTTGAGCACCGTTAACCTTAACCCCCAAACCGGGCACTAAAGTTAAAGCTAATGCCAAAATGCAAAAACCATAGAGTAACCAAGCTCTTCTCTTCAACCACCCCAAGTCCATAAAGGCAGCATATACCCCAACAATGATAGACATCCCAAGCCAAATAAATTGCTTGGTCAGCAAGGCCTGTGCACCCCGGACTGCACCCGCACTAAAGAGCATAACCAAACCTAAAGTTGTGAGCCCAAGAGCGACCGCAACTAAATAGATGGAAACCCAGTTACCTGACTTCGTTAATGTACGATCCAATCTTTTTCCCGCCTCCCTTTCTTTTCCACACCTTTTATAATTATCTTACGGGTTATCTGGAGCGTCGATAAGTGGACGATCCTCAACTGTGCCCTTAAAAAAGTTTTGTAAACTGTCATCGGTAGCATCCTCATTGCTGACTGGATTAGAGTTTCCGGACTGCTGATCCGCTCCCGGAACCTGTAAGGCTGGCTCAGTTGAACTCGGACCAGCAACTACCAAAGACTGCCCCACCCTTATTCTGCCTGGGTCGGAAAGGTTGTTCCAATCCATAATTTGTTGAATAGGCACTCCATAAATGGATGATATACGGGTAAGGTTTTCTCCCTTTTTGACTACATGGGTAGTCGCTCCAGCAGGAACAATTGGAGACGGATTGATCGCTGTAACCGGGCTTGATTCACTCGGAATCAAAAGGGTCTGGCCAGGCCTTATAATCGATTGACTGTTCATCCCATTAAGTTCCATCAGGCTGGACAGTGAGACCTGATTATTACGAGCAATTCTTGATAAACTGTCTCCGGACTTTACAACATATGAACCGGAACTTGATCCTGTTTCAGAAACCTGGGATATTGGAGTTACTGGGGACGGAACACCGGCCCCAGCGGAAGGTATCATAATTTCCTGACCTATAGATAGCTTTGAACTCTTACTAAGTTTGGGGTTTGATCCGAGAAGAGAATTCAGTGAAATCGAATTTTTACGGGCTATTCCCCAAAGTGTATCTCCCCGCACTACATTATAAATGCTCATATCACTGGGTCTTAAAGGACTGGTCGTGGCATCCACTACCGGACTTAATGGGTCTTCCTGTGGGAGTGGTTGAGGAACAATGAATTCGCTTCCCGGAACTATGATTTCCCCAGGTTGGGGACGGGTTGGCGAGACAAAAGTCTCCTCCACAGGTTTATCCTTCGGTTCACTTCCTTGATTAAAATCGTCCAACGGCGTTTCTTCAGGAAGATTCCCAATCTCCGTGCCTGATCCTTTTTTCTTATCTGCCGTTTGGCAGCTGGGTTGGAACATAACGAGCAGAATGACTCCAACATGGAGGGATAGAACAATACCGAATATTTTTGTCAGTTTCATAATTATTTTTTGCATAGATAAGTTCAATACAGCAGTTCTTGAGCTGAGGTTGCAAACCTCTTCTTTAAATCGAAAACATACTTATTATAAAAATCCCCTCGTTGATTGTAGTCATCAAACTGGTCAAAGCTGGCAAATCCAGGACTAAAAAGAATCGAAACTTTCCCATTCGCCTCTGAATATGCACATTCAAGTGCTTCTCGTAGAGAGAAACATTGTGTAGCGGAAGAACCGAAATCTTTGATTTTTTTCGCCAAGTCCTCTCCCACTTCTCCTATGGTGAATGATTGAGAAGCAAATTCACTTATTTGACGGGCAAATTCATCTATTAGGCCTCCTTTACTTTGTCCACCTCCAATCCAAAAGATCGTATCTTTCATACTTCGACACGCAGCAATCGCTGCTTCGAAATTAGTGGCTTTTGAGTCATTCCAAAAACTGATCTCATTAATCTCAGAGACCTTACTTAGACGATATGGTTCTGGCTTATAATCCTCACATGCCTTGACAAAATCTTGTCGTTCGATCCCCAAACTGGATGCATAGGCAAGAGCGAGTGAAAAATTCTCCTGTTGCGGGTAACTGTTCAAAAAGTGATCCTTCTGGTTTGGATAATTCAACTCTGAGTGCACAGGAACAACCGTGGTTTTTTCAGGCAAATCAATCGACAACCTACGGGCCCAAACCCTTACACTACTCCCAACAAATATTCCATCATCACAACCACTGATGAGAGATAACTTTGATTGAAAATAATCTTCGATGGACGCGTGATAATCCAAATGATCTTCCGCGAAATTAGTCCATACCCCGACCTCTGGTTTCAAATGAGATAATCCACGGGCCTGAAAAGAACTAACTTCCAGAAGGATTCTTTCGTCCATTGAAACTGAATCAGCTATTAATTGTGATAAAGAATAACCAATATTCCCAGCGACTTTTGCCTTATATCCTAATTTGTGAAGTGCATGACAAAGAAGGGTTGCCAAGGAAGTTTTGCCATTGGTTCCCGTAATCGCCGTGATGGGAGAAGTTAAAAAGCAGGAAGCAAAATCTAGTTCACCTAACACTATGACTTTCAATTCTCTAGCCATAACTAACCATGGATGACCGGGGCGGAAACCTGGACTCACCACCACTAGAGAAGATGACCTTAATTTACTTGGAGTAAGCTCAACTCCTTCATCTTTAAAAACGCGGTATCTCCAGCCAAGACGTTTCAAAAGTGAGCAAACTCCCTGACCGCTTACTCCGCCTCCCAAAACTGCTACGGGTAAAGACTTCATTTTCTCCCAATCTTTTAATACTCCTTTCATTACCTAAGCTTCAGTGTTGCTAACCCCAAAAGTGCAAAAAGGAGTGAGAGAATCCAAAAACGGATAACGACTTTGGTCTCCTTCCATCCTTTTAGTTCAAAGTGATGATGAATGGGAGACATACGAAAAATTCGTTTACCGCGCGTTTTAAATGAGGCTACCTGGAGGATTACGGATCCTGCTTCCATTACAAATATCCCCCCTACTATTACCAATGTAAGGGGTTGATGAATCATTAAAGCAATAATGCCAACCAGTCCTCCGATGGCAAGAGATCCCGTATCGCCCATAAAAACTTCAGCAGGGTGAGCATTAAACCATAAAAAAGACAGGCTCCCCCCGAGTAGTGCAGAGCATACCACTGTTAGCTCTCCTGCCCCAGGTACCCAGCTTACCTTTAAGTAATCTGAAATTAAAAAATTTCCTGACGCATATGCCATAATCGCATAAGTCAAGGCAACGGTTACCGTGCAACCTATTGCTAAGCCATCCAGTCCATCGGTAAGATTAATTGCATTACTTGATCCGGTCAGAGTTACTAGGAAAAACAAAAAGCATAAAACAAACGGCATTTTTTCTACAAAAACCTCTTTAAAAAAAGGAACCCAAAGTTCACGCATTTTCTCATTACTTCCAATCGCATTTCCGTCTGCACCCGTTAGTAATTCGCTCCAGGGCCCCATTAAAATAAATATAGCCACTCCGGTTGTAACCAGTTGGCCAAGTAATTTATATCTTCCTGGTAAGCCTTTGCTGTTTTTTTGGGAAATCTTGAGATAATCATCTGCAAATCCAACTAAGGTTAGAAGCAGGTATGTGCTTAGGGCGGTGACGACATAGATATTTGGTTCTGCCCATAGAAGTACAGAAACCACTACAGTTGCACAAATCAGTAATCCACCCATCGTTGGAGTTTTTTCCTTTGCCTGGTGTAAGTCAGCTAATTCACCAACTTCATCTTTATCCCTAAATGCCTGTCTTGCCCCAAAAGATTTTAAAAATTTTATAATTTTTGGACCTAAATAAAATCCAAAAATTAAGGCCGTAACTCCGGCACCAATTGCCCGTATCGATATAAACTGAAAAAGCCTCAATGGGCCAAATATTTCTTCATAAAACTGCAGGTAGCTCAGCATCGCTTATTTGACTTCTCGCCTTCCACTTCGACTGCCCAACTCGGAAGCAAACTCTCCAATTGACTTGAGCGACTACCCTTAAAAAAGACTGCTCCATTAAAATCCTCAATTATGGCTACGGCATCTTCCTTATTTTGAAGGACTGCAACCTGGTCCTCTTTGGCTCCATTTTCTAAGATCCCCCGAGCCATCCAAGCAGCCTTCTCTCCAATCAGTATAACCAAATCGCCTGATTGCAGAACAATAGAAGCACCAACTTCATGGTGTAATTCTATTTCACTCTCGCCCAACTCTTCCATCCCGCCCAACACGAATAGCTTAGGTTCATTCCGGGTCGATTCCTTGAAGAAAGAAATGGAATCTGTCATCGAACTCGGATTCGCATTATAACAATCAACAAAATACTTGTTCCCTCGACCCTGCAAGGTCTTGCCTCGCAAAGTCGAGGGACGGTATTGGGGTAGGCGTTCGAAAAGATCGTTATCATTGACTCCCATATCGCTCGCGACCAAGAGCGACAGAGCCATATTGGATGCCATTCCCACAGAAACTGGAGGTAATGAAATAGAAAACAATGGGGACTCGTGACGCCAAAGCCATAGCGTCGTCGAGTCCCCGTTTGTTTCAGTTTCAGTCCGAAAATCAAAATATGCTTCCTGGCTACCAACTTTATCATTTGATGGCTTGCCTCTTTTTAAAACAATAAAATCCCTGCCATCCAAAGCTTCTTTCCCAAATGAAGGGAAAGCTTGACAGCTCTCTGGAAAGACCACTTTTGATGCTCCTTTAATATCACCAAAAATTCTCGATTTTTCCTCAGCTACCTTTTGGAGACTCCCCAGTCCTTCGAGGTGCGAATGCCCTACTAAAGTTACTACGGCATAGTCCGGTCTGATCATCCTTTCGAGTTCTTCCATTTCTCCTGGTTGATTAATCCCTGCTTCCACAACCGCATATCGATGTATATCAGGATCAATTTCAAGCAGAGTGAGAGGAACCCCGAGGTGATTATTTAGGTTTCCTCTTGTACACAAGGTACAATCCTCCCCTAAAAGAATTCGTAAAATTTCTTTGGTGGATGTTTTACCACAGCTTCCGGTCACCCCTATGACTTTACCCCCAAATTTCTCACGATGATTCCTCGCAATATTCTGAAATGATATAAGACTGTCTGTTGTCCGTAACTGAGGAAAATCTACTTCGCTTACCCATCTACTGACCAAAGCTCCAGCCGCCCCTGCATCTTTCGCCTCTTGAACAAAATCATGTCCATCTCTTTTGTCCTTTAGAGCAACAAACAGCTGTCCACCGCCCAAATTCCTTGAGTCAATTGAAAAACCACTAATGTTTTGCGTGGGCTTAATTTCCCATCTTCCTTTACCCCATTGGGCAAGATTATCTGGATCAAACCGTAACATGATTACGCAAAAGCTTTTGCCTGCAAAAGTTCCCCCGCTACCTTTCGATCGTCAAATGGAATCGCCGTGTATTGAACTTCCTGATAAGACTCATGACCCTTTCCAGCGATAAGGACGCAGTCTCCTTCTTTGGCTGCATCCAATGCCAGACTGATTGCTCTCCTCCGGTCATCAATAAAGTGAGCATATGCACCCTTTGGTATACCCTTACGCATGTCCTTAAAAATATTTTCCTGAGATTCTGTCCTTGGGTTATCTGATGTTGCCCAAACTTTATCAGCACCTGCACATGCTACTCTGGTCATTTCCATTCGTTTTCCGCGGTCCCGGTCCCCTCCGCAACCAAACACAACATGTAAATTACCCGGCGTACATTCACGCAGCATGGAGAGTGCATTTCGTAAAGCATCAGGCGTATGAGCATAGTCAACCACAACTTTATATCCTTGATCTTCATCTACGGATTCCATTCTTCCATCAACTCCTTCGAATGCACAAACCTTGCGAATCGAATCTGACACCGATCGTCCCATACTGTGCACGACAGCGAGTGACGCCATTAGGTTCATAACATTAAACCTTCCGAGCATTGGGCTAGTAACCACATGAGTTCCGGTAGGTGCATCAAGAATAAATTCTGTCCCCCTTTCCTGTATATCCAAGTTTCTGGCTCTGAAATCATTTTCTTCATTCATCCCAAATGTGAGAACCCTTACCTGGGGCGGAAGTTCATTCACTAAACGCTGACCATATGGACAATCTCCATTTATGATCGCAATCTTTGGCAGTTCACTATTTATACCATTAAAAATTTTACGTTTCTCATTAAAGTAAGTTTCCATGTTTTGGTGATAATCTAAATGATCCCGTGTCAGGTTTAGAAAAACACAAACACCTAGCTTTAAGCCTGAAACCCTTGACTGGTGAATACCATGAGAACTTACTTCCATCACTGCTTCTGAACATCCGCCCACGAGCATACTTTTTAATAGAGAATATAAATCAGTCGATTCTGGTGTGGTACGATAAGACGGAACCTCTCGATCCCCCAAGTGGTATCGAACGGTCCCAATTAATCCTACCGGCCGACCCTCCTCTTCCAATAAATGACGAGTCAGGGTAGTAACTGTAGTTTTTCCATTTGTTCCAGTAACCCCAACTAAATCTAGATTTTCGTCCGGTCTGCCGTAATATCTCTTGGAGAATTTAGCCAGAGTTTTCCTGGCATCATTTACACAGACTTTGGTAACGGAAAAAGGTACTGCTAGATCCTCATCTTCTGTAATTATCGTTTTGGCTCCCCTTTTAAGAGCTTCCTCGACATGGAGATTCCCATCTGTACGAATTCCCGGTAATGCGAAAAATGCACTGCCGGGCGTTACCCTCCTACTGTCAGAGACTATTCCTGAGACCGCTTTCCTGGAACATCTTGTGTCTTCCAAGCTTGGACTATCAGTAAGATCCAGTAAAGTTGGTGTAGACTTCATTCTTGACCTTACTTCCTCTAAGTTTTCCACTTTTTTTTCGCCTTTCATAATTCCAAATTTTTACAGTGCTTGCGCCTTAAATCTTGTTCGAGATGCCACCTCATTATCTTTACTTTCTGGTTTAAGCCCCCAGTAACTAATGATCCCCTCGCCAACACGCTGGAAAGACGGAGCCGCCACAACACCGCCGTATCCAAGAAAACCTTTTTTCATTTTAGGCTCATCAACTACCACGGTAATCACTACTCTTGGATCATTCGCCGGAAAATAACCTACGAATGAAGCTACATGGTGCCGGTTTGAATATTTTCCTTCTATTATTTTCTGAGTTGTGCCAGTTTTTCCAGCTACTGAAAATCCTTCGATAACCGCTCTTCTGGCCGTGCCCTCATTTGAAACAACACTTACGAGCATTTGACTAAGTTTCCTTGAAACTGAAGAAGAGATTACTTTTCGAACTGGTTTGGGATCGAAAGGAACGATAGTCTTTCCTGTGTTATCAAATACCCTGCTGATAAACTGAGGTTTCATAAGCACTCCTTCATTGGCAACGGCCGACATAGCTGCATGCACCTGCATCGGAGTGACGCTTACTGCATGCCCAATTGGTAATCGGGTTATAGTCAAACCGTCCCAACGTTCCGGGGCGTGCAATATCCCTTTTCTTTCACCACCTATTCCAAAATTTGTTTTCTGACCAAATCCAAATGCAAGACAATACTCATAAAGCCTAGTTGTACCCAATAGAATGCCCAACCTTGCTGCACCACGGTTACTAGACTTCTGTACAACTTTACTGACGCTAATTTTCCCCAATGGATGATGATCACTCGGTAATCTTAAATTCCTATTCCCTCGTCGGATCGTACTTTGGGTACAGTCAATAATGTTATGTTCTGTCACGAGTCCTTCATTCATCGCTCCACCTACTGCAACGATCTTGAAAGTTGATCCTGGTTCATACAGATCAGACAAGGCTCTATTTCTTTGATGTGCGAGTTCAGCCGTATTAAACTCATTAGGGTCGAAATCAGGAGCATTCGCAAGTGCCAGAATGTATCCAGATTTCGGATCACTCACGATGATGCTTGCACTTAATGGCTCAAATTCCTCAACAACATAAAGTAGCTCCTCCTCAACAATATCCTGAATTCTTCGATCTAAACTCAATTCAACATTTAACCCATCATTTGCACGCACTTCTAAAGACCTGTGCTGTGGCATCTCTCTCCTTCGACCATCTTTTTCACTTTCCCGCCAACCATCCTGCCCCTTTAAATAATAGTCAGCAAATCGCTCGACTCCCATAGCGGCAACATCCTCTTTATTTACAAACCCTAAAATATGTGAAGCTAAATTTCGATTTGGATATAATCTTGAATGCTTAAAATTTCCGTAAACACCTTTAATTCGCAACTCCTGTATCTTTCGATAAGTTCCCTCGTCTACTTCTTCTTTCAACTTTACCCACCTGATATCCCGAATACCCTCAGATTCCATGCCTAAAGACCTAGTTTTTTTGGCTGCCGCCACTTCAATTTCTTTAACTTGAATACCCAAATAATCCGCCAGGGTTTTCCATTTTAAACGATCATCCTCAACCAGAGATTGAGGATCTAAACCAACCTCAACAACGGACCTTGTGGTTGCCAACAAATTCCCTTTTGAATCGACAATATCGCCTCGTCTTGCCTTGACGGATACAAAATTCTTTCTAGCCACTTTGGCAACGCTTGTAAATCTTTCCGACTCTACAACCTGCAACCATATCAGGCGACCGCCCAAAGAGCAAAAGCCGAAGCAAACAGATGAAAAAACAATATAATAACGGAACTTTGAGACAAAGAGACTCCTCATCTCATCCTTCCGGGGCTATCGCCCGGAACCCCATTATTCGCTGCCACAACATCTGACCGATGGTACTTACCCAATTTTTTTATCATATCCGATTCAGACACATGAAAAGTCTGCCTAGGTGCAGGCATCGACAACCTGCCCTCTACCATGGAGGCTAATGTCGAAGGTCTTAATACCCAAGATCTTTGACCCCGTAACTCTTGAACTTCTCGGGATAAAACTTCACGCTCGTCCTCCAATACCCCACATTTTGCTGCAACATCTGAGATATCCATTCGTAACCAAACAATCCCAATCGCCCCACCTCCTCCAATAACGGTAAGTAAAACAAGAATACTTATGGTCAACTTGCTCATTTCAAAACTCCGGATGTCGTATCTTTTTCAAAACACGCAATCGAGCCGAACGACTCTTGGGATTAGACTCCACCTCGTCTTTTCTCGGAAAAATTGCCTTAGACTGCACCATTTCCGCGTAAGCGGTCCTTTCAGCAACAAAACTACGGTCCCCCCGATGCTGTGGGCGGCCTGACATTTTTCTCATAAACCTCTTAACAATCCTATCCTCCAGAGAGTGAAAAGAAATAACCGCCAACATACCTCCTGGTTTCAAAGCCCGAAAAACCTTGGGTAAAGTCATGGCCAATGCCTCCAGTTCACCATTAATTGCAATCCTTACCCCCTGGAAAGTTTTAGTAGCCGGATGAATTCTCTGTCTCGCCCTTACTCCTCCCACAGCTTGCGTAACTAATTCCGCTGCACTCAATGTCCTTTGTAACTTACCTGTTCCACGTGCATCTACTATCGCATTTACCACTCGGGACCACCTTCGTTCCTCACCATATTCACGAACCGCACGAACAAGACTTTCACGCGATGCGGTCTCTAAAAAGTCAGCGGCACTTTGCCCAACCCTCGGATTGAGACGCATATCAATCGGGGCATCTAAACGAAAAGAAAAACCTTTTGCCGCTTCCATTAATTGGAAAGAAGAGATGCCAAGATCCATCAAGACTCCATCAAATTCCTGTGCCCCTGAGTATTGATCAATTGACTGAAAGTCGGAATCAACGAAACGGAATCTATCACCATAGGCACTTTCGAGATTTCCCGCACGGATTTTTGCATCTGGATCACAATCCATTGACAGCAAACGGACATTTGGGCTCGCCTCTAGAATTTTACGAGAATGCCCACCGCCACCAAAAGTCAGGTCTGCAAACGAACCGCCTCTACATGGATCCAAAAAACCCATGCACTCGTCCAATAAAACCGGAATATGGCTCACCGCTGACGGAGAGCAAACGAATTCAACCGCTCCACAATACATTAATTTCCCCCATTTTCCACCAATTACCCGCGCCGTACAATCCGAGAGAGAGGGGGGCTCCGCAGTCAGGACGAAATCCCTTTTGATGAGCGGCGTCCCTAATCACCACTCTATCCACCCTACACCACATCATAGCCCCAACTCCCTCATCGCATCAAAAATATTCCTCTCATCTTTTTCACCACCCTCTTCACGCCTTCGATCCTCCGACCATATCGCAAAAGAGGAGAACTTGCCCACAAGGACCGCCTTGCCCTTGATTCCGGCGTGAGCTAACAACTTGTCGCTCAAGTTGATTCTCCCTTGCTTGTCGCAACCAAAAGAGTCCGCCTTTGAAAAAAGCTCCATTAATAGAGATTGTGCCTGCGTGTCGCTCAGGTTCGCATCCGCCACTTTCTCCTCTAAACGCTCTATCATCTTTGGAGGGTAAACCGTTATGTAACCACTGGGATTCGGCAGGGCCAAGTATGTATTCTCCCCTCCGGAAATCCTCCACTTTGAAGGAATAGTTACCCTGCCCTTCGCATCTAGAGCGTGGGTAAACTCCCCCACAAAAAAAGTTGTTCCACTTGCGGCCATTCAATCGAATCATTTATCCCTTTAATACCATTACAACCCATTTCTTGCCACTTTAACCCACAATGGTCAAGTTTTTTTTATTTTTTTCCCACTTTATCCCTATTTTAGTATTGAGAGATTGCCCAGATACCCCACTTGCGTTTGTCTTGAAAACAATGTCAAAAAAGCCAAAACGAGTACGAACGGATGAGCTTTTAGTGCTACAAGGCCTTTGTGAAAGCAGAAATCAAGCTAAAGCACTAATCATGGCAGGTCAGGTTCGAGTCGGAACCGAACGGATCGATAAAGCCAGTCGAGTCTTCCCCATAGATGCTGCTTTAAAAGTTACTGAAAAACTTAGATATGTTGGTCGGGGTGGCTTAAAAATGGAAAATCTCCTCAAGGAATCTGGACTTAATGTTCAAGGATTACATATTTTAGACATAGGGGCATCCACGGGTGGCTTTACGGACTGTCTTCTCCAAAAAGGAGCTATCCGTGCAACTTGCGTCGATGTGGGTCACGGTCAACTCCATTATCGCCTGAGAACAGATGAAAGGGTACACAATCTCGAAAAAACCAATATCAGGAATCTGGTTCCTGCAGATATTGAGGGCAGTCCATTTCCTTTGATCGTGATGGATCTCTCTTTTATTTCCCTACATAAGGTACTGTCTCAAGTATGGCCTTTTGTCGATTATAAGGGGAAATTAATTACTCTTGTAAAACCCCAGTTCGAATGCACAAAAAAGGAGGCTGATGTCTGTAAAGGAATTATTCGAGACCCTGAAATATGCTATCGGGTACTCGATGAAATTAAAAATTCTGCAAAGTTTAACCTTAAAGGCTCTCACCTGATAATGGAAAGTGAAGCCAGTCCCAAAGGGACGGATGGAAATCAAGAATACTTTCTAATTTGGTCGAAAGAAAATTAGCGACTTAATTCCTTTTCGATCAAATCCTGTATCAGTTTACCACGGGTTCTCTCTGCTCTAGCAAATTCCAAATCAAGCACCCGATTGGATACCTGATCTTCGCCCTGTACTTTCGGCTTAATGGAATAGACTCCATCAAGTCGGGCAAAAAGAATTTCCTTCCCTGTTCGCTCGAGCTCCTCCCAAGGACCTTGATGTACCAAAGACGGACACGCATCGGCTAAACGAACCGCAAGAGATCTCTCGCGGTTAAGAGCAGCTTGTTCTTCACGAATTTTCTCAATTTCGTTGTCTAAATCTTCCTTTTTAGCCAACTGATCACTCGTTGCATTGTTTTCTCTCTCCGCGTCGCTAATTTCGGTGCGTTCATTCTGAAGCTTGGTAAGTTCACGGGTTAAACTCCCATTTTTCTTATCGTACTCGGCCCGTACCCCTGAATCACTTTTCCTGGAAATACTTACCCTTACCCCTACCCCCTCAAAGGTTGAGTTCCCATCAGTCAAACTTCTTAAAACCTCATCTGCTTTCTCCAGAAAGATCTCACCATGAAGCTTTTCAGTATAACCTGTATAAAGATCACTAAAACTTGCTTGTAGATATTCCCCCGGTCCTGATTCGGTCTTTCGATCATAGACAAATACAACATACCCGTCCCGGGACTTCCTCACAGAACGGGTAAAAAAGTTACGCTCATTGAGTGCATTAACTTCCTCGAGTGGCTGACGGCCTGACCGCTTCTCACTATCCCGTGTTTCAAGTCCAAGAATCGCACCCTGAACCGACATATCCCTCTCGGCAAAGGAGATGGTACGAGTTTTTGATTTATGCAGGGCGATTAAATCTGCCAGTTCAGTTGAATTTCTTCTTTCCTGATAGGACCCGTATTTATTCCTCAGCTTGTCCTGCAGTGAGTTGATAGCATCAAGAAAAGCTAGGGCCGCATCCCGGGCGGCAGTCTCGGCATATCTCTGTGCATCAATTCGATCACCTTCAATGATTCTTTTTCGCACTTCATCGCGGACCTGCTCAAAAGTGACAGCCGGGATTGAAGACCTATTTGCATCCTCCGCCAATTCAGATAAAAGATCCAACTCTAAGGCCCCAACCGATTGATTTGAATCAGTCGAATTTACTTCCTGTTCTCCCAATGGTCCTTCAGCCCCTTCGAGTTCACTACTTACATTTAAATCAGGGAGTGGAACGGGAGGAACAAATTGATCCTTATTTCTTTCAAAATAGGAAAGCATCCTAGCCTCATCCGGTGCAGGGGGAAGCTGCATGTAGTCCGATGAAGGAAATGTCAGAGCAGTCGCATAAGTTCTTGCTGGTTCTGCAAAAGCAGAATCTTCTTTGTTCTCGCCATGGTATTCTACAAGAGACTCTTCCAAAGTTTCAGTGATCTTAATTCCTGAAGATTCACTGGTAACACTGGGTTTTTGAGTGGGTACTTTATCAGATTGAGGGTAAAAGAAAATAGAACTGTTCTCAATTTCGAGAATTAGCCCTAATTCTTCGGCTTCAATAGCAGACTTCATGGCTGCAATTGAATCCTCAATAGTTGCTTCTATTTTAACAAACCGGCGCGTTCCGTTTTTATCTCGGTCATTACTTGAAAATTCAAAACTGGTTGCTTGATTACCATAGGACAAAGCAATGGATGATCCATCAACAATCTCTTTAGATATTTGAACAACAGCAATGGCAGGGTCATCTAAGTCTAAATCCTCAACCTCTAGAGAAAATAACTCCGCATCCCAGGCAAACTGCTCGCCGTGTAGATCAAGTTCTGCTTCCTGATCAAGAGAAAGTCCGCCCTGACTATAAGTTTGATCAACTTCAAGCGCACGGAATTGAGAATATAGGATCGTTTCGGTATCTCGAGGAGAAAATCCGTGACGTTGCCCCACTAGTTGCATCGCACGGGATCGATTTTCGTCATTAGCCAACCCTGGATCTAATCTGCGCAGGAATTCGTCAAAGTGCAGGTTTATTTTGGGATGGTTAACAGAAAGGGGCAAAAAGCCCCAGTTATCAGCCTGTCCATCCAAGGTTATCTTGGACTGGGCCGAGGATTCTGAAAATTCAAAGTCGTAAAGTCCAGAGCGGGCAATCTCTTTCACCTTGATTGATTTGGGCAAGTTGGGCCACTGCTGCATAAATCCAAACAAACGCTGCAAAGCATTTCGGTCGACATCCTCCTGGTTTGCTTGAAATGCAGCCTGAATTTGACTTTGTAGATTTTCCAAAAATTGCCTATCCGCTTTTTCCATGGCTTCTTCTGTAGGTGTCACAATCGCACCAAAATTTGCTGCGACCCGATTGCTCAATGTGACCACTCTACGTTTATCCGGATCATTGAGATCAACCCCGTAGAGTTCTTTTTTTTCATGATTCGGGTCGGGTAACAGATCAAACACGGATGAACCTTGTGAAAGATACAGAACAAAAGACACGACAATGACAAGCAACAGGATCGGAAAAAGAAACTTGCTTTGCTTGGAAATGAAATTCTGCAGGGCAGTAATCATAAATGGCTAAGGGGTTAAAAAAACAGTCTATAATGAAGAATACCTAAATTACGTCAAACCTTTGAAGGAGATAAAATAACCATTCAAATAGAATTAGTCGCAACCAAACGAGGTTTATCCTTAAATGAAAGCGAGCTCATCCAGCTCTGCCGCTTAGACCCATCTTTAGTTCGAAATGGGCGCATAACCACCATTTTCTCAAGCAATAATTCTTTGGTAACCGACTCATCCCATTGTAAAAAATACTTGTAAGTTTCCAATTCCTGCTCTCTACCGGCAGAATTTGCCTCAGACGTCATTTTAGCGGTTATCACCACGGTGGAGCCTGACCACATCCAGGATCCCTTCATCTCAGCATCCGCACCTCCCCCGGTTACCAAGACCTGGTCTTCCGCGTTGAAAGTTAAAATCAAAGGGTAGGATGCTTTTCGAGACAAACCATCATTTCTCATCAATAAAACGGGAGATCCGTCGTCATTACTTAGTCCTTCCTTAGTTTGAAAAGCAAAGCGAATCCCCCGTTTGATAAGAAAATAGTCGGATGGTTCACGACCGTCATTAAATCGAATTTGCCTTTCTCCGTCTCCAACCTCCCATTTTCCATCCCGGTTGGTGGTTTTTATTTGGGGGTGCTCAAAACTCATATTAGCTAGCATTCCATCCGGAGTCTGCCTAAGAATCAGGCGGATCTTTCCTTCTTCTCCATTGGAAATAACCGAGCCGTCAAAGACTTCGTAAATCCAATCTTTGATTTCACCGGCGTATTTCCCCTCAGGATCCTGTCTTCCGCAGGATACAGCACCCAAGACTAAGAGAAATAAAATAATTCGAAATATAATTGACACTGTCTTTATCCGTAGAATTGAAGCTTGCCCTTTAGCAACATCAAAACGCGTCCGAGCCTGCTAAAATCATCTTATTTAAGTTTCGTAAATACATGGAACTGGAAAGTAGGAACCCGATCCCAATAAATAATTCCCAACTTATTCCACGCTCTCCTTTTCGCTCAAACACCAGTTCAGCTGACTTAACTCCGGAAGACTTATCAAAAAACCTTCCTTCTGGGTATAAACGAGGCATACGTTCAAGCTCTTTTCCCGGCTTGTAAGTAGTCTCTCCATCGGTTCGTTTGATCAGAAGTAAAGCATCCCTTTTCCGATCATAAGCCAGGTAATCGCTCCAAACATAATAATTATCTGCGGATGTCGCCCCTTTGCCAATGAATTGCCACAGTTTCTTCGACTCTCCATCGTCCTCAGGCATCTTGAACTTTCTAAAATCAAGACGGAATAGTCCGTTATCTGTCTCCCAGTTACCGACTACATCCTGCCCGCCATCTCCTTCATCGTCATAGGCACCCGGAAGAATTCCCCATGATTGCCCAGACCATAGTCCCGCGGCCAATTGATAACTGTCCAACAATCCTTCCAATGAGTATTCAGTCCAGGGAGCGGGCAAAAAGAAAAGATAAATAGACTTAATTAAGTAAACAAAAAGAAATAGACCACCCACCAGTCCGGTCATATTCCGACGAAAGCGAAGATTGGAGGTCTTCTCCTCAAAAGCCCATTCTTGCTCCCTTTTTTTCCGAATTCTTTCTGTCTCTTCATCCGAAATTTCGCTCCCGTCTTCCAGTTTCACTCCGTATTCAGAAATATCTCCAACTCCCGGGAGTGCGGCCATTGAGTGGGCCGCAGATTGAAAAGGATTTTCAGACACCGCTTGTGCCGCCCAAGCTTTCCATTCCGTAAAGTCTTCTTTTCTTTCTCTTTTAACCAATATTTCCTGCACCACCCTTCCTAAGGCATGAAGATCCCAGCTTTCATCAGGCACTTCCCCCCACACTTGCGTTTGAGGACGAAAATCTGCACTTCGATTTTGAGAGGCTTGAGCTTCGAGGGTGGTGGCAGACGAATCATTCGTGCTTTCCTGCTCCTTGTTTTTAGTCGGCATGGTCACGAGACGGTACAACCCAAACTCAGTAATCCATGCCTCTATTTTCTCATTTCCCGCACGGGTGATAAGAATATTACTTGGCTTAAGATTACCATGTACAAAACCAATATTATGGGCTTGGTACATAGCCCGGTGCAGTGTAATCATCAAATTGAGCAGACTATCGACTTTCCATGCGTGAGAATCATATTTCAAATCATCCTCTAAAGAATGAACATACTTAAATTCCTCGTCTTCTATATCTTGTGCATGAATGGAATTACTCACATCCATAATCGAAATAGCTTTGCCTGGATGCCAGTCATACGCGACCCAGTGCTTCCATTTCATGACACCAAATTTTTGCAGGGGCCATATACCTGGGCCGTCGACTTGTTCCAAAGCCTGACACTCCTGAATAAAGAGCTCCTCAAACCCACGCTGTTCCGAAATTTCACGAGGTAAAAGTTTGAGGTAAAAACTTTCCTTCTTTCTGTCCCCCTCTGTTCTTTGACCTCGATAACTCTGACCAGTGGAACCCTCACCTACCCAAGATTCAACACGGTGGGGCCCAATTCGAGTTCCAGAAGAAAGCATGGCAGATTAGAATTTCATCTGTGGATCTATCCCCATTTCAACTTGTGCCTCAATAGTCGAAAGTGAGAATGCCCTAAACCCTCGAGTAGTGGAAAGGTGGTTTTGGAAACTGAAACTTCGAGTGGGAATACCGGATCTTTCAAAAAAGCAGCCTGTCCATCCGCAGAAACCAATGGCGAGTCCGGATTATTTAGGCATTTAACCTGTAGAGAAATCCCCGAGGGAAAAACAACCGGTCTGCTCGTCAAGGAATGAGCGGAAATGGGAGTCATCAATACCACCTGTGCATCTGGATGGGCAATAGGGCCACCCGCCGCTAAATTATAGGCAGTTGAACCGGTCGGGGTCGCAAAGACAATCCCATCACAGGCATAATCTGCAACCGGCTCATCACCCACCATCACTGAAAAACGGGCAAGCCGGCCATTCGATCCACTTTTTACAACCAAGTCATTAAGGGCAATCTTTGAACTTCCCTCTCTGTCCTTGAAGGATAGCATGCTCCTCCTCCGAATCTCATACTCCCCCCTAAAGAGGGGCGGAATTTGCTCATTCATATCCTTCGGAGAAAAAGTGGCCAAAAAACCTAACTGTCCATGGCGGATACCTGCGACCGGTACATCATTCGCTACCGCTTCTTCCATTAGATTGAGCAAAGTGCCATCTCCTCCAATCACAAAGCAGGCGTCCATATTTTCCAATAAACCGCTAGGAGCTGGAAATTCAGTCGAAAGGATTGCCTCAAGTCCCATACTTTCTGCCATTGCTTTAAGTTCTTCACCCACTCGTGGTGCACCAGACTTAGTGGCATTGGAGACTATTGCTATGCGCTTTAGTGGTTTCATAAATATGAATTGCACATCTTAGATTCATTCTCCCATCGGGGTCAAGTGCACCTTGCCCAATTCCATTTCTTTGGATCACTTATTTCATTTTCTTTCCCTAGAATAATTCTCGACTCCATTCCCAAATGTTTCCTGAACCATTTTCTTTGCTTGGCCACAAGTCGACGGGTTGAATAATTAATCGCATCCGGCAGTTGTTCCCTGTTCAGCTCACCGTTCAAACAGGCTATACATTCCCGGTAGCCAACCGAATTGGATGCTGGAGAGTTCCTCTGGATTCCCCTGGCGACTAAATTCTCAGTTTCTTCAAGTAATCCATTGCTCAACATGATCTCAGTTCGGTCTGCAATTCTTTTTTCCAAGTCTTCATTTCCCCGATCCAACCAGATAATCTTTTTATCAGACTTTGGGAAAGGCAGAGGCAGACCTTCAAAGTCTTTTTTCAATTCCAAAATAGTTTTACCACTTGCAATACATCGTTCCAGCCCGCGCATTACTCTTCGCGGGTTCAAGATATCCAACTCTCCGAGTCCTTGAGGATTCAATCTTTTTAACTCGGCAAGCATTCCACGAAGATTTTCCTTAAGATAAACTTGCTCAACCTGATTCTTCACCTCTTCCGTCACTTCAACCTCGTCAACCACCGGGGAAATAAACGATTGGAGATAAAACCCACTTCCTCCGGTTACCAACACTGAAATTTCCTGTCGAGATAGCTCTTCTATGACTTTTGCCGCATAGTCTTTATAATCCGCAACCGAAAAAACAGACTCCACATCGACTAAGTCGATTCCGTAATGTGGAACTTTTGACTGGGCATCCTTTCCAGGTTTTGCTGATCCAATATCCATGCCTTGATAGACAGCAATTGAATCGCATGATAATATTACAGCGTTCATTTCCTCTGCCAACTGAAGCGAAAATTTAGATTTACCCGAGGCAGTGACTCCTGCCAGCATATGGATAACCGCCGGGGAATGCTTCGTCATAAAACTGAAGCTTGTCTTATTTTACCAACAAACCCTTGGCCAGGCTCGCAGCCCGCTCTCCAATCTGCTGAACAGCCCGTTTCGAATTATCCAAGTTTTCAGAAATACAATTGACGAGTACACTCCCCACGACCACGCCATCGGCAGATTTGGCCACTTCTCTGACATGCTCTGCGTTTGAAATGCCAAAACCCACTACCACAGGCAATTCGGTATGCTCGCGAATGCAGTCGACCCGTTCCTGTAAATCTCCTGCCAAATCATCTCTTGCCCCGGTCACTCCTTCTCGGGAAACATAGTATATAAATCCCGATGCGGATTGAGTAATAACCGGAATTCGAGATTTCGGAGTAGTGGGAGCCACGATAAAAATATTTTTCATCTCTAACTCACGAGATGCATTCACTAATTCCTCGGCCTCTTCCGGAGGCAAATCAAGAGTTAAAAACCCATCGACTCCCGCTTTCTTTGCTCGCTCTACATAGCTACGCACACCCTGTGAAAAAACCAGATTGTAGTAAGTGTAAAAAACAATGGGAGCCTCCGAAAATTTTCGGATCTCTTCAACTAAACGTAACACATCATCCTGAGTACAACCTGCCTCCAAGGCACGCTGAGCGGCTAACTGATTAGTCAATCCATCCGCCAACGGGTCGGAAAAAGGAACCCCAAGTTCCAGTAAATCTACCCCATTATCCAAAAGATTACGGCAAACTTCCAAGGAAGTTTCAAAATCTGGATCACAGGCACAGACATACCCCACAAAAGCGGCACGGCCATTTTCTTTGCATGATGAAAAAAGTTTCGCGATTCGGTCAGAATTGTCCATAATCAAAAGTTTGAATCATCTCTTATCCACCCCCCATTTGGCAACGGAAAAGCATTCTGCTTTTTTCCATCTCTTATGATTGGCCTTTATCGTTTACTTCTTCCCCTGCTTGGAGTCCTCGCCCTCCCCTACTATGCCTACCGGATGATTCGCCGCGGGGGATACAGCCTGAAATTTGGATACCGTGCTGGCCTATGGCCTAGCTTACCCCCGAAAAAAGAGGGTGTTACCCGAATTTGGATTCAGGCAGTCAGCGTGGGTGAACTGTCCTCCATCGCTAAACTGCTCGATGCCCTTCTCGTCGACCCAAGCACCGAAATTGTTCTTAGTGGCACCACAAGCACTGGACTAAAAATGGCGGCCGAAAACTATAAATCCCGACTACTTGCCCACGGTCCTTTTCCTTTCGACTGGCTTCCATTTTCACGGAAAGCATGGAGAAGAATTGACCCCGACCTTGCCATTTTGGTCGACAGCGAACTCTGGCCAGAACATTTTTATCAGGCAAAAAAAAGAGCGGTTCCCTTGCTTATAATCAATGCCCGCCTTTCGGACCGTACATTCGCAAGACTCTCCTCCCCGAAACTTCGTTGGGCACACTCTCTTATTTTCCCTCCCAATCTTTTTGTGATTGCGTCGTCCGAAAGACAACAAGCCAGGTGGCTCCAATTGAACTTCCCAGCATCTCGTGTTCAAATATCTGGTAATCTTAAAATTGATGCCGTAGATAAATCCCTAATTTATCCTGAAAAAAAATTGGAAATGCGTCAGGAACTGGGATTTTCAAAAGAAGATCTGATACTGGCTGGCATTTCAACCTGGCCGGGCGAAGAGAAATTACTCATCGAACTCGTTCAGTCTCTACGTCTGGAGAAAATGGATATTAAACTCCTGATTATTCCCAGACATGCGGAACGCAGGCACGAGATCAGACGGGTTCTGGAAACTTCCGGTCTGCCTCATAATCTGAGAAGTACCCAAAAAGAAGGAACTCAAGACTCGATTGCCTACCTTGCCGACACTACCGGAGAAGTTATGTCCCTACTCCAAGCTGCAGATTTTGCCTTTATGGGTAAATCACTCTCTCCCCACCATGGCGGCCAAAACCCGATCGAACCAGTTGCCTTGAATCTTCCTCTTGTTATGGGACCAAATCACCAAAACTTTCGGGAAACCTGTACCGATCTCATTGCTCACGAAGCTCTCCTGGTTGGGGCAAACACCACCGAGACTAATTCTTTACTTCTCAAACTCGCCCGCGAGGCAAGCCTTAGGCAAACCATGACTTCCTGCTGTCAGGCTTGGATGAAAAAACAGGGAACCCCCAGCGAATTCACCCTAGCATATTTGCAGAAGGTTATTCGTGATTTAGGTTCCAAGTAAATTTCTCTCCTCCAAAAATTTTCCGTCATTGACCATTTATGGATAAATTCCTATTCCTATTGAGACCCAGTCTCAATAATTTTACTATGAAAAGTCGTATACATACCTTGTCTTCATCCATGCGATCGGTTCTCTGCGGATTCGGTCTTTTATTTCTCTGTGCCTGTGGTTCAGATATCGAGCCTCAGATGCCCGAAGAGACCAAGCCCAACCAACTAAGCCTTAAAAAACTGATCATTGCCCTCAAAGCTAATAAAAACCCTGAGGAAATGTTGGCCGAGAAACATGATCTGGAAAAATTTCTCTCCAATAAAATGCAAAGAGCTGTCGAAGTTATTATTCCCACTGACTCGGCTACCGTGGTTGAATCTTTCCGTAATGGAACCCTCGATCTTGGCTATCTCAGCTCCACTGATGCTGCCCGGAATCTGGATCAGGAAACCGCATCCATCCTGCTTGTTCATCTTAAAAGCGGGAAACCTTACTACAATAGCGTTTGGCTTAGTCTCCAAGATAAACCGTATCAGTCTATTATTGAACTCAAGGGCAAACCAGTTGCGTTTGCAAGCCGTTCAAGCACCTCTGGCTTCCTGATTCCCACATGGGACTTGGCTCAAAAAGGTCTCGTCGGCCCGAACGCTTCCCTGACTGACTACTTTTCACAAACTGTGTACGGCACCGGCTATGTATCCGCCGTCGAAAAAGTTCTGAGTGGAGAAGTGGAAGCAGCCGCTGTCAGCGATTATGTGTTCAAAGGAGATAATAAATACCTCACCGATGCTCAAAAAGCGAAACTCAAGATCATTCAGGAACAAGGTCCTGTTCCTGCCCACACCCTCTGTGTTCGGGGAAGCCTCTCGAAAAACGATCAAAAATACCTCCAACAGGCTTTTTTGGATATCAATCAGGAAAATCCGCAACTTAGAGATCGTATATTTAACGGAGAGCTTGTGGTGGTGGATCAGGACAAACATCTGCGCGTGACCCGCGAAGCCCTGGAAATACAAAAAACGCTCAAGCCATAACCCACTTGTTTTCTCTTTGCTCTTTACTCAATTAACCTTATGTCCCCCCCTCTCCTTTTCACCCAGCAGCTCAGACTGGAGGTAGAAGACCGTTTGCTGATCAAAGGGCTCAGTCTTTCCCTCAGTCCCGGATCTTTTGTTGCAGTCACCGGACCTTCGGGATCCGGAAAGACCACCTTGCTACGGACACTTGCCGGAGAACTCGACCCTGTAGCCGGACAGGTCTCAAACTGCCTTGAATCATCCTCTCAATTGGCAATGATTTTTCAGGATTTACAATTGGCAGACGGGGCCACCGCAGTAACAAATGTTCTTGGGGGAAGTCTAGGTCGGCATTCTTTTCTCTCCACCCTATGGAGTTTCCCAAAAGATGAACGCGAAGAAGCAAGTCGATTACTTTCCCAGTTCGGACTTTCCTCCAAGGAAAGCCAGTGGGTTTCAACGCTTTCACGGGGTGAAAGACAAAGGGTGGCCGCCTGCCGTACCCTCCTTGCTCGTCCCCTCCTCCTGCTTGCAGATGAACCCGTATCCAGCCTCGATCCCTCCTCGGCGGATCAAATACTGACCCATTTGAAATCAACGATTACCCAGAGGAAAGGTTGTCTGGTCTGTGCCCTTCATAATGATGAACAGGTGGAAAAATTTGCGGATTTGGTTCTTCGTCTCGATTCCACCGATCCTCAAGGTTGGAAACTTGAAAACCTGCAACCGAGCAATCAGACATGAAGACTGATCTTCCCTGGCACAGCCGTTTCGACCTTCTGGGAGTCACTTTTCTTCTCTTCTTGGTCGGAGCCCTGGGTTCCATGCCTGCGATTGAAGGCTCAGGACGTGATCTTGACTATTGGGGTAATCTCTCCCGCTTTGCCGCCCAATTTTTTCCGCCCGACTGGAGCATCCTTAACCGCACAATTGAGGGCTTGGTTGAAACCGTGCAAATCGCACTCGTTTCCACCCTGCTTGCGATCACCCTCTCGATCGGTTTATCCATCTGTGCCGCCCGTACCATTTCACCCCTCTGGCTACTCTGGCCCACCCGTATGTTACTTAACATTATCCGTACCATTCCAAGCCTGCTTTGGGCTTTGCTTGCCGTAGTGATTGTAGGGTCCAACCCGCTTGCCGGAGTCATCGCACTCACTCTCTACAGTGTTGGCTACCTTGCCAAATTTTTCAGTGAAGCGTTTGAGTCCGCAAACACCGATGCTCAAAAAGCCCTCCGTTCACTTGATGCAAGCCCGCTGCAAGCTTTTCAGTACGGTCTTTGGCCCAATGCACGGCCAATCATTTGGAGTCACTGCTTGTGGATGCTGGAGTACAATGTTCGCTCCGCCAGCATCATTGGATATGTGGGTGCAGGTGGAATTGGGCTACATCTAAAACTTTATGCGGAGTCTGCTGACAGTTGGAATAAATTCTCCCTTGTGCTCCTTTGTATCCTTATAATTGTAACCATCCTTGATCTAACTGGAGAAAAAATCAGACAATCCATTCGCGAAAAACTTGAAGGTCAAAAGAAAAAATCGTAGTGCGAGATCAGCCTAAAAAAAGCTGTTAATTTACAATTTTACCAAAAGAGAAAGTTTTTTTCTCACGGATACTTCCGTTGTCATCATAAGTAATCTCTTCCCCATGCATAAGACCATGAAGAAAAGAGACTTTACCACTAAGCACGCCATCTTCACTTTTTACTGTTAATGTCCCGGAATAAGGTAAAATGCCGTATTTAAGGAACATCAAATCCGTACCATCTTCACTGACAACCTTAAAAGCCTCTTCCGCCTCTTCTTGGGTGCCTTGCCAATTTTCGAGAAGAATGAATTTCCCATTTTTGTGAGCCGTTCTTTTACGCTCGACTCCATCTGGGTTATAAAAAATCGAATACCCATCGCGTTCACCATTTAGGTAGTTTTGCTCGATCCATTTCTGTCCATTCTCGTACCACATGGAAAAAGGCCCATCAGGTTTCCCATCCCGATTGTTACCAAACTTTTCAAGCTGCCCGTTCTCATACCAATGTTGGTAAGGCCCATGCTGAAAACCATTTCTATAATTGTGATCCTCCTTTTGCTGGCCATCCGGATACCATGTTTTCATGTGCTTAACCCACCCGTTTTTAACTTCATAAAGCGTACGAAAAGCAAAAAATTTATACTTGGCAAATCCGCTGTAACCGGTGGCATTTTCCTCCAAGAGGATCGTTCCATTCTCATCCCTCCGAGCTAGAGG
>MDTB01111025.1_pt1 | contig 27634 bp, 29 predicted proteins | sample 811161 | NCBI WGS metagenome assembly MDTB01 (sample SAMN05326650, study PRJNA326480) | marine metagenome | isolation source: seawater | place: Mediterranean Sea | collected 2009
CGCGAAATTCTAAGTCTTCTTTCGAAAAATTTAGATCCATAATTTACCCTCTTCCATTCGTTAAATAAAATCTTGTATTATCTTAGTAAGTTAATGATTAAACTCTTTTGGTATTAAAAACTTTATGCGTCTATTTTTCAAGTATATAGCGGTTTTTCTAGCCCTGTCTTTGCAAATTTTTTCTCAAGAGGAGACTAAGTACGTAAAAGTTGAAGTTGCTTCATTAATTTGGAAAAATCAAAGTACAAATGAATCGTTCCCAAAAGTTGAGAATTTTTCTCTAGCCAATGAAATTCTTGTTCCTGAAATTCCAAAAATGCCTGAGATTAACCTTGATACTATTGAGCTTGCTGAGGGCCAAGTCAAAATTGATTTTGAATTTGTAGATGAGATATTTGTGGATACTGAGGGAGAAGTACTAATTCAAGAAGAGACTTTTGTGCCTCCCAAAGTTTACAGATTAATAGATGTAAATGATCATGAACTCAATGGAACAATGCGAAGAATATCACAAATTAAAGACCTAGAATTGTCAAATCATAAGTCCTGGTTCCAGCCACTAGATAATGAAGAAAATACACCTTTTATCCTAGTATCTGATAATGAAAACCAGTGCATTGTAAAAGTTTTTCAATCTAGATATCCGAGAATACATGCGAAATGTGCAATTGGTACTGATGTCCTAAAAAACTCTTATTTAATGAGCAAATCTGAATTTAATGTGAAACCACTAATTGGTAGTTTTAAGACAGAGAAAACCAATGAAGATGAAAATAATATCGAGACTGAAATATTTATACTTGATGAGCAAAGACGAATCTCTTTAGATGAGTTTCACTATTTTGATCACCCAAAAATAGGATTGCTTGTGGGCGTTTATGATTATCCTAAAGAAGAAAATTAGGATTATTTGTAGTAAGCGTTTTCGTTTTCAGAGTGATCAGTGATGTCTTTTACACCTTTGAGCTCTGGTACTTTTTCTAGAAGTGTTTTTTCAATGCCCTCTTTGAGCGTGACGTCTACCATGCCACAACCTTGACAACCACCTCCAAACTGAAGCACAACAAAATTATCTTTTGTAATGCAGTCTAAGTGAACATTTCCACCATGAGAGGCTAATTGTGGATTAATCTCATCATATAGAATGTAGTTGACTTTATCTTCAAGTGTAGAGTTTTCTCCAATATTGGGAACCCTGGAACTAGGTGCTTTTATGGTAAGTTGACCGCCAAAATTGTCTTTATCGTAATTTACCTCAGCGTCATCAAGAAACGCTAAACTTTTTTCTTCAATAAATAAAATGAAATTTTTATATTTAATTTTATGATCTGTTGGCTCAGACTCATCTTCTTTACAAAAAGCCAGACAAGTTTCTGCTCTGGGTGTGCCTGGATCTGACACAAAAATTCTAATATCGCATTTAAAATCTTTTTTGCTAATGAGTTCCGAGAGGTATTCTTCAGCTGTTGCAGTTACATTTATCATAATTATTATGTAAGTTTACTATGAAATTATTAAATGATTTATTTTCTCTGATTTCAGGAACAGGGAAGCAAGATAATTTAGAGGATATGATTGAAGATAATCCACTGAGAGTAATTGTAGCTCTAATAAGCCTGTTAGTTGTTTTTCTTACCTTGGTAGGTGTAATTGTTGCGACTATTATTTAGAGTTTTGATTCTAAGTCTGGTAGGGCCTCAAATAGATCTGCAACAAGACCATAATCGGCAACTTTGAAGATAGGTGCTTCCTCGTCTTTGTTAATAGCTACGATTGTTTTTGAGTCTTTCATGCCTGCTAAATGTTGTATTGCTCCTGATATACCTACCGCAATATAAAGGTTTGGTGCAACAGATTTTCCAGTTTGACCAACTTGATAATCATTAGGTACAAAACCAGAGTCAACTGCAGCTCTAGACGCGCCTACTGCAGCATTAAGTTTTGTCGCAACAGCTTCAAGAAGAGCAAAATTCTCCCCATTTTGCATCCCTCTTCCACCTGAAACAATTATATCTGCTGCTGTTAATTCTGGCCTGTCAGAAACAGTAAGCTCATTTTTAACAAATCCAGACTTTCTTGAGACAGTGTCCGGAACATCCTTTGTTTCAATTTTTGCTGAACCTCCAGACGCACCAGTCTTTTCAAATGATGTTGTTCTAATTGTCAGAGCATTCTTTTCTTGTGAGGATTGAACAGTTGCAATGCAAGAGCCAGCATAAATTGGCTTTTTAAAAGTTTTATCGTCAATAATTTCAGTAACTTCAGAAATTTGTTGTATATCTAATAATGCTGCAGCTCTTGGAAGATTATTTTTTCCTGATGTGCTTGAACTAGCTAAGAAAAAGTCATAATTTTCTCTTACTGAAACAATACAAGCCGCAAGATCTTCTGCTATTTCATTCGCAAATTTTTCGTCGCTGAAATCTAATACTGTGCTCACACCTTCAACTGCTTTTGCTTCTTTAAGAACATTTGAAGCTGAATTACTCGCAACAAGTAAATCTATATCCCTTCCAAGTTTCTTTGCAGCATCAACTACGCTTAAAGTTGCTGCTGATAAATTTTCTCCATTATGCTCAGCTATCACTAATGTTTTCATATTACTTTTGCCTCGTTTCTTAATTTATCAACCAATTGATCTACAGTCTCTACTTTTACCCCTTCTTGTCTTTCAGGAGGCGATTCAACCTTCAAAGTAGTAATTTTGGTTTCAATATTTATACCAAGTTCTTCAAGGGAGAGCTCCTCAAGCGGCTTTCTTTTAGCTTTCATAATGTTTGGCAAAGAAGCATATCTAGGCTCATTCAGCCTAAGATCGGTCGTGATAACGGCGGGCATTTCAGCAGTCAAAGTTTCAAGTCCACCATCGATCTCCCTAGTAACATGTACACTATTTCCATTAATTTCAACTTCAGAAGCAAATGTCACTTGCGGTAAATTCGTTAATGCAGCAAACATTTGGCCAGTTTGATTATTGTCACCGTCAATTCCAACTTTTCCCATTATTATTAGATCTGCTGACTCTTTTTCGAAAACCTTAGCCAAAGTTTTAGCGATATCTAATGGCTGTAGTACGTTATCTGTTTTTACAAGCAGAGCTCTATCTGCACCTAACGCTAAAGCTGTTCTAAGTTGTTCTTGATGTTTGTCATCACCAATTGTTACAACAACTATTTCCTCAGCTTTTCCGGCTTCTTTTAATCTGATGGCTTCCTCAACAGCTATTTCACAGAATGGATTCATTGCCATTTTTACATTGCTGAGATCAACATCTGTATTTGTTTGATTTGGCCTTACCTTGACGTTGTAGTCATTTACTCTTTTAATGGGAATCAGAATTTTCATATATTTAAATCTCGTCAATTAGTAATATATAGGAAATAGATAAAAATTAAACACCATGGTAGAGAATATGGAAAGAGAATCAATGGATTATGATGTCGTCATAATTGGCGGAGGTCCTTCTGGTCTTGCAACAGCTATAAAGCTTGCACAAATCTTTAAAGAAAAGAATTTAGACAAAACCATCTGCTTGCTTGAAAAAAGTGCTGAAATTGGTGGCCATATCCTCTCAGGAAATGTATTTGAGACAACTGCTTTAGACGAGCTAATACCAGACTGGAAAGAAAAAGGAGCACCTTTGGATGTAAAGGTCAAAAGAGATTCAATTAAGTTTCTGATCAATGATAAATACAGCTTACCTGTGCCATCTTTTGTTATGCCAACAATGCAGAATCATGGTAATTACATCCTTAGTTTAGGAAACTTGTGTAGGTGGCTTGCAGAACAGGCAGAGACATTAGGTGTAGACGTTTTTCCTGGTTTTCCTGCAGCTGAAATAATATTCAAAGATGGTAAGGTTAATGGAGTCATAACAGGGGATATGGGCGTTGATGCTGATGGAAACCCAAAAGATTCATTTCAGCCGGGAATGGAAATAATAGCTAATGAGGCAACAGTTTTCGCAGAAGGATGCAGGGGCCATTTAGGTAAACAGCTCATCAAAAAATTTCAACTAGATAAAGGTAAAGATCCACAACACTACGGTATTGGTTTTAAAGAAATATGGGAAGTTGATAATGAACTACACGAAGAAGGTCTAGTCATGCACACTAATGGGTGGCCACTTCCAGATGATACTCCTGGTGGTTCCTACATGTACCACACTGAAAAAAAACAAGTCCTATTAGGACTTGTTATACCTCTGGATTATAAAAATCCTCATTTAAGCCCATATGATGAATTCCAGAGATGGAAATCACACCCAGCTATTAAAAAATATCTCAAAAATGGTAAGAGAATATCTTATGGTGCCAGAGCATTAATAAAAGGTGGATTACAAAGTTTGCCAAGCATGGAGTTTCCAGGCGGTTATCTTGTGGGTTGTAATGCTGGAACTTTAAATTTTTCAAAGATCAAAGGCTCCCATACCGCGATGAAATCAGGAATTGAGGCAGCGAAAGTCATAGCTTCGAATATAGACGGAAATATGAAAAGCTTAGATGAAGAAGTCAAAAAAACCTGGCTTTATACCGAGCTTTATAAGTCAAGAAATTTTAATCCATTCTTTCATAAATTCGGAGGTCTCATTGGTGCAGCGATGAATGTAATAGATCAATTAGTTTTCAGAGGTAATTTACCTTTTACACTGAACCACCCTACGCCTGATCATGAATCCTTAAAACTTGCTAAGGATTGTAAGAAAATTGATTATCCAAAATATGACAATGAAATTACTTTCGATAAATTAAGTTCAGTTTATCTATCAAACACCTATCATGAAGAAGAACAGCCTTGCCATCTTGTGCTTAAGGATCCAGACTTACCTATTGCCAAAACCCTTGAACTTTATGATGAGCCTGCGCAAAAATATTGTCCTGCCGGAGTTTATGAAATAGTTGAAGAAGATGGCAATAAAAGATTTCAAATCAATTCCCAAAACTGCATTCATTGCAAAACATGCGATATAAAAGAACCATCGCAAAATATTGATTGGGTTTCACCAGAAGGTGGTGGTGGTCCTAATTATCCAAATATGTAGTAATATATGTAGTAATCTATCACTACTATGAAATTTGGACAATTATTAAGCGTAGTACTTATTGCTGGTATTGTAGGTATAGCAACTAATGTAGGGTATGAATACTTTACAACAGAGAAACCACATCCAGATCAAAAGAAATTCAAAGAATTTTTAGATGAAAATTGGCAAGATTCTTTGGAGAAAAGCCCATTATTTGCGTCTCTTTTAGGTGACAAAAGGTACGATGATAAAGTTTCCAGCAATTCGATTGAAGATTTTTTTACCGAAAAAGAGTACGAAAGTTATGTGCTAGATGTATTAAGTCAGATTGATCCCAATAATCTCAGTGAGGAAGATCAACTTAATTTTCGACTTCTAAAATCAGATTACGAAATTAGTTTGGAAGGCAGAGAATATCCAGGCTATTACATGCGTTTAAACCAGAGGGGTGGCGTTCAGGATTATTATTTATATGGTAATAGGTTAAATTTTACCGATCTGCAAAGTTATAAAAACTGGTTTGAACGAGTAAAAGGCTATACTCAAAATGTAAAAAATTCACTAGAAATTAATAAAGAAGGTTTAGAGCTTGGATACACCCAGCCTAAATTAGTTACTCGAGGGGTTTCGGCTCAAATTGGAGCTATGCTTGAGAAAGATATTGATAACCATCCCTACTTCAAAATCTTCAAAAATGTTGACGATGTTGCATCTCCAGAAGATGCTCAGGCCTTGCAAAACGAAGTCAAAGATTTTATCAAAAATGTCTTAAATCCTGCTTATCAAGAATTATATGATTTTCTTATGGATGAATACTTGCCCCAATCCAGAGATAGTATAGGTATCAGCGATGTTCCTGATGGCAAAGAATGGTATGAATACCTAGCTAGGTACCATACAACTACAAATCTTACACCAGATGAAATACACGAGATAGGTTTAAAAGAAGTTGCCAAAATTAGAGCTGAAATGGAGGGTATCATTGAACAGGTTGGCTGGGAGGGAGATTTTAATTCTTTCTTACAATACTTAAGAACAGATTCAAGGTTTTACTATGAAACTGGTGAAGAGCTCTTACAAGCTTACAGAGCAATGTCCAAAGAAATTGATGCCTACATGCCTAGTCTCTTTAATAAGCTGCCTAGAGCTCCTTATGGGGTGATCCCAATACCAATGGAATCAGCACCATTCACAACTACTGCTTATTACAATGCTCCTAGTGAAGGTAGGCCCGGATATTATTACGCAAATCTTTATATGCCTGAAGTTAGGCCTAAGTATGAAATTCCGGTACTCTCTGTGCATGAAGCAGTACCAGGCCACCATCATCAAATTTCGCTTGCTCAAGAAATGGAAGATGTTCCAAATTTTAGGAAATATTTGAGTATCACAGCCTTTGTTGAAGGTTGGGGGCTTTATAGTGAACAGCTTGGCGAAAGTATGGGGATTTACGATGATCCATACGACAAATTTGGCCAATTAACTTACGATATGTGGAGAGCAGTGAGATTAGTAGTTGATACTGGAATGCACTATAAAGACTGGTCTAGAGAAGATGCTGTTAACCTGTTCTTGAATAATACTGCTAAAACTGAACAAGATATTAACAACGAAGTTGATAGATATATAGCTTGGCCCGGACAGGCTCTGGCTTATAAAATCGGACAACTGAAAATAATGGAGCTGAGAGACAAATCAAAAGAAGCTTTAGGTGAAGACTTTGATATCAAAGATTTTCATGATCATATGTTAAGTTTTGGCTCGATACCTTTGAATATTCTTGAAGAAAAGGTTGATGAATTTATTGAATCAAAAAGAAAATGAGACTCATTTTACTGCTTTTACCTTTTTGTTTCTTTGCAAAAGCTGATATGGATTATGTGTGCTATGTCGATGAAAATAATGCACCCTATGAATATATAGCTAAGAGCTGCCAAAGAAATAATGTCTTAGTTTACACATCTGCACCATATGAAAATCAGATTTTTTATATTTCAGATTTTTGTAGGTTTGATAGAAACGTTGAAAGAGATAAAACTTCATTTACTTGTGTGCTATACAACAAATTTCCACGCAGCCATGTTCATAAGGATTAATTCAAGTAAAAGTATTTACGAACAGAAAGATGATGAATTTATTGAGGCTAGAAGCGAATGAATTTTATGCTTATTAATCTGTATGCTGCAAATTTGAAGAACTATCTTCGTTCGCATTAACCGTTATGTTTTGTGTAAAATTTTTAAATTCAGTAGCTATTATTATTGGAGTTTCATCTGTGGTATTTGCTGTCTTTCTTGTAGTAGAGGACCGTGATTGGTTATGGGCTATTATTCATTTGGTATTTGGCATACTTATTACGTACGAATCTTTTAAGAATTTCACAAAAAAGCCCCCAAACTTGTAAAATTTAGTTCAGGTAAAAGTACCTTCCGTCAGATTCAAGATACATTGACATACCGTCTTGCTTGGACTCAGCAATAACCTTATAGAAAACATTTCTACTCAGTAAGCCATAGATTTCGTTTTTTAGCTTAATTTTCGGATATGGCTGATTATCTTTCATCAGAACGGTTAATTCGTTTTTTGCACTTAATTTAACCCATTCCTCGGTATTAGTTTGAAAGAAATAATCATTACCCTCTTGTTTGTAATCAATTATGCTAAATATCTCCTTTTCAACTTTTATAGGTATTTTCTCAACAGGTGTGATCGCGAAGTATTGGCCCTCCTCATATTTAACCAATTTTGAGAAAAGTTTTACCATTGCTAGTCGGTCAATTTTCGAACTATTAAAAAACCAGTTTGCGTTTGAATCTATGTAAAATTCAACACCCTCACAAATTTTTGGGTTCCAATCATCGATTGGATAATCATCCAAAGATAAAATGCTTTTTTCTAATTCTTTTAAGTCCATACGTAAACTCCTAAACCAAAACCAATAGCGATAAGAAAGCATGAAGATATTTTAGAAATTGCTCTTTGGACAGAATGATTAAGTAATGACTTAAAGCCTCTATTAAGAATGAAACTTAAAATTACAAACCAGGCTGCCGTAGCTATAAAAAAGTATATCGAAATACTAATTTGAAAAAAATTTGAGGTACCAAGAACTACAGTGCTGAATAATGAAACGAAAAAGATAAATGCCTTTACATTAAAAATATTTACCATTAAACCACCTGTGAAACTTTGCCAGACGTTAATTTCTTGTTTTTCTTTAATCGCTAAATCCTTTATTTCGCTATCAGCAAATATTCCACCAATGCCCAAATAAATAAGGTACCCTGCCCCAACCGTACCTATTATTGCATAAAGACTAGGTATTTTTTGGTATAAAAAATCTAAACCTACTATTGCGAATAAACAATGTAAAAAAACTCCAAAGCCAATGCCAATAGATGAAATAACCGAACTTCTTAAACCCTTTTCAAAACTACTTTTTACTATGTAAAAGAAATCAGGGCCTGGTGAAGTGACAGCAACCAGATGCGCAAAGGCAAGTGAGAAAAATAAGGATATATTCATAAATATATTGGTTCTCTTTCAAGCTCTACGCCATAATGGTGTTGCACTAAAGTCTTTAGTATATCTTCAACGTATTTGATATCTTTTGCTGCTGTAATGCCGTTACTTGTGAGAACTAAAGCATGTTTGGTTGATAAACCCACATTCCTAATTTTCATACCTTTTAGGGACAATTTATCTAACATTTCACCTGCTGAAAGCTTTACCATTTCATTTGGCATTTCATATTGCTTAAGAGCGGTTAGCCTTTGGTTTTTTTCAGTCTCTTTTTTAGTTATTATCGGATTTTTGAAGAAACTTCCTAAGTTGGGAAAATCCGATGGATCTGGAATCTTAGAATTTCTTACCTTTCTTATCTCTTCAATCATCTCATCAGCATTACTAAAGAGCTTATTTTGTATGCTTTCATGATCTAGAACAGGATTAAATTCTTTTTGTAATTTCAGGCCTACAGCAGTAACAATCAGATTTGTATTTGCTTGAAAGATACTTTTTCGATACGCAAAGTCACAGCATTCATTTTTGATCTTTTTTATTATCTTGAGTTCTGAGTCAAAACACTCAACGTAATCAATTAAATTTGAAATCTCAACACCATATGCACCAATGTTTTGGACTGGTGCAGCACCTACTGTGCCAGGTATACCAGCTAAATTTTCTAGTCCATAAAGATTCTTGCTACAACAAAAATCTATAAGATCATCCCATGTTACAGCTGCGCCAACCTCAAGCTTCGTTACTCCATCCTCTTTTGATAATGTAAAGTTATTATTAGTCGACTTAATTACAATACTAGAAAAATATCTTGGGAAAATTGTATTTGTTCCAGAACCAATGACTTGAATATTCTTTCCATTTGACTCGGCGTGATCGAAAAGTTTAAGTAGGTCGTCTTCACTCTCAAATAAAAAAAATTCTGATGCTTCAGATTTTAAATTTAAGTTATTATCTTTAGTTAAATCCATCATTAATTTGATTTGAGGTAATCCTTTAATTTTTTTAAATCTTCTTCTGTGTCAATACCCCAAGAGGTTTTAAGCTCTACTTCGAGCACATTGATTGGGAAACCGTTATCAATTGCACGAAGTTGTTCTAACTTAAGTTTTTCTTCATTCGGAGTTGGAGGCATTTTAGCGAAAATGTTTAAGAACCCTGCTGTAAAGGCATAAACTCCTATGTGGTGAAGAATCTTACAATTACTATGAGAGCTGTTGGGGCCCTCTCTATAAAAATCTAAACCATTATTTCCATTAACCAATACCTTAACTTTATTCGTATCACTTAGATGATACTCATCATCAAAATTCTTAGCTAAAGTCCCATACTGAAACTGGTTTTCTGTCATAAAAGACCCTAATTGATTTATAGCATCAGTTTCTATCATGGGTTCATCGCCTTGAACATTTACAATTAACTCATCTTTACTTAATTTTAGTTCTTCAACGTACTCCTGTATCCGATCAGTCCCTGATGAATGATCTTTTTTTGACTTAAAGGCATTGCCGCCAAGCTGACTAATTAAATTAAATATTTCATCTGAGTCTGTTACGACAATGACTTCGTTTGCATCAGTCCTAAGACAAGCTTCCCAAGTCATCTGAATTATGGTTTTATAATCAACTTTTTCTAATAATTTTCTTTTTAATCTTTGTGAGTTAAGTCTTGCCGGAATTAGAATTTTAAACATTTTTTTGTTGTAACTTTTCTGTAATTAGTTTGCTTATGTTTGTATTAAGTTTCACACCCATTTTTAAGTACCAAACATTTTTTGCATTAAATTTTTCTCCCATCCTGGCAGCATCTTTTTCTGTTGTGAGTATTGGTCTTTCAAAACCAAATTCTAAGTCTTTTTTCTTAAAATAGTGATGGTCAGGGAAAAGCTTGTAGTCGAAATTGATTTTCAAATTATTAAGTGTTCTTAAAAATCTATTAGGATTTGCAATAGCACATATTACATTTGCTGTACTTCCAAAAGGATATTCGTCAACAAGATAAGATTCGCCTGTCTCTAAGTTGACCCAAGATTCTGGCTCTAGCTCAAAGAAGTTATCATTTGATTCACGTCTTCCGCTGTAAATGAAGAGGTCAACATTTTTAGTTCTCCAGATATTATCTCTCAAGGGTCCAGCCGGAAGAAAAAAACGATTGCCAAAATTTCTAGTTGCATCTTCAACTATAATTTCGAAATCCCTTCTTAAAGAACTATGTTGTAAACCATCATCAGAAATCACTATATCGCAATCTGCGTGCCTCTCTATGTAAGAGAGAGCTCTTGCTCTGTCTCTATCAACAACAACATCAAAACCTCTCTTAAAATGAAAAATGGCTTCATCACCAACTTCTTTTGCTGTTGTATCCTTATTAACTAATCTAGTACCAGTAAACGTGCCTTTGTAGCCTCGCAGCACTATTCCTGGTTTGTAGCCCATATTTTTAAGATCTGTTGCTATTTGACTTACGAGTGGAGTCTTACCATTACCACCAACAGTTACGTTCCCCACCACGACAACAGGTATTTCATCGATAGAAGAAGATTTAGGCTTTAAAAAAGAGTTTTTAAAAGTACTTACAGACCAGTATAGAAAACTCAGAGGAGTTAATGCAATATTGCCAAAATTGAATTCATCCCAAAAACTTATCTTTTCATTAATTAGGGTTGGCACGAAGTCTTTTTCTAGGTGTATTGATTCTTCATCTTCAATTTGTTCAGGCTTGCCTTGAAGAATGTTGTAGAGGCCCTCCTCTTTGATTAGTTCGCTGTGTGTGCCGCTTTGAGTAATTTCTCCATTTTCAAGGACACAAATCTGATCAGCTCTCTCAACGGTACTCAACCTATGAGCTATTATAAAAGTTGTTTTATTCTTAGATGCTTTTTCAATTGCTGACTGAATCTCTTTTTCTGATTCATTGTCTAATGCTGATGTAGCTTCATCAAATATTAATATAGATGATTTCTTGAGCAAAGCTCTTGCTATTGCCACTCTTTGCTTTTCACCGCCTGATAAAGTCACTCCTTTATCACCAATAATAGTGTTGAAACCCTCAGACAAACCCATAATAAATTCATAAGCATTTGCTTCTCTTGCAGCTTGAAAAACTTCTGAATCTGACACTTCATCTAAGCCATAAGCAATATTATTTTTTACCGTATCATTAAATAATGTAGGGTTTTGTGATACATAAGAAATTGAGTTTCTTAGATCGGTCAATTTAACTTTTTTTATGTCATACCCGTCAATTGTAATTTTGCCTTCATAGTTGTCATAAAATCTATTTAACAGATTCACTATTGTTGACTTTCCACTGCCAGATTTTCCTACAAGAGCTATAGTTTCTCCTTTAGAAGCTTTAATAGATATATTGTTTAAAACTGGCACTGAATCGTGAGAATAAGAGAAGGAGACGCTATCTATATGAACTTCGCCTTCTAAAGTCTTATTGATATCTAAACCCTCATTGTATTTTTCAGGTGAATTATCAATAGTAGTAAAAATATCTTCAGCTGCAGCCAGCCCTCTTTGAATAATTCCATTCAAATTTGAAAGTTGTCTAATTGGTCTAGCCATTAGGCCTGCAGCTGTAAAAAATGCTACAAATGATTCCGAAGGTAGATTTAAATCATCAAGATTTGTTAAAGCTAAGTAACTCATTGCAGCGAGAGCAAAAGCCACAAAAATTTGTATTAAAGGAGTTGCAATATTTCCAGTACTTTCCATCTTCAAATTTTGTTTAAGGTTTTCGTCATTTGCTCTTTTGAACCTTTCTTCTTCTCCACTTTCATTATTAAAAGATTTGATTTCTCTTGCTCCAGACGCAATTTCACTACTTACTTGCGTTACTACCCCCATAACATCCTGAATTTTTTTTGCTACTCTTCTTAATCTCTTCCCAGCAATTGAGACAATTATGCCTATAAGTGGAGCAATTACTAAAATTACTAGGGTAAGTTTCCAACTTAAGTAAAGTAGATATACGAACAAACCTACTAGCAAAAAACCTTCTTTAAAAAAAATTTTTAGTGCATCGGTTGCAGCACCTGTTATTTGATTCGTAGTGAAAACAATTCTATTTACAATTTCGCCTTTCGAGGCTTGATCAAAGAGGTTCATGGGCTGATAAAGAAGACTCGAAATTAAATCTTTTCTTAGACTGTGAACAACTTTTTGACCTATATTAGCCATGAAATAGTTACCGACATAAAAACCTATGCCCCTCACAACAGCAATAAATGCTAGAAAAAGTGCTAAATTTGTGGGGTTAAGTGGATTATCATTATTTTCATTTATATATGAGATAACTTGTTTAAGCCACTCTACTGCTGATATATCCGCTGCTGAGAATAGAAAAAAACCAAAAATGCTGAGAAAAAATAAACCTTTATGCTTAAAGGTGTATCCTAACAGCCTCGTGTAAAGAGATTTATTCATTCTTCTACAATATTATGTTCAATAATATTTAAAGATTTATCTGCTTTTTTAGCAAATGCAACATCGTGTGTTGCGTAGATTACAAGGGATTTATTTTCTTTTGCATAATTTAGAAGAAAATCTTGCACAACCAAGCTATTTTGTTGATCTAAATTTCCAGTGGGCTCATCTAATATCAATACGTTAGGTTTTTTTGATATAGCTCTAGCAATTGAAGCTCGTTGTTTTTCACCTCCAGAAACCTTAGATGGTAGTTTGTTTTTTATGTTTGTTATGCCCAATTTTTTTAAAGTTGGTTCAATATTACCATTATCAATACCAAAATTAGCTGCAAGACAATTTTCGTAAATCGATAAGTTCTCTAGTAAATAGTGAAATTGATAACCAAATCCAAAATATTTTTTTCGTAACTCGCTCTTCCCTTCTATGGATAATTTACTAAGTTCTTGGTTGAAGACTTTTATTGTTCCACTTTCATAATCATCTAAACCTGAGATTAAATTAAGTAAAGTAGTTTTGCCTGAACCAGAAGATCCAAGAATACTGTAAACACCTTCACTGTTAAATTTATAAGATAAACCCTGAAAAACTGGCTGATTGCAAGAATTATCTTTATAACTTTTTGAGAGTTTTCTAATAGTAATCATTATTTATTAACAATATTTATTGGATTAGTATTTGCAGCTTTATTTGAAGGCATAAAACTAAAAATTAATAAAAGAAGAAATGTAATAATATTTATCCAAACTATTTGTTGAAGGCTGACAATTGAAGGAAAATAATCCAAGTAGTAAACATCAAGCATTGAAATATTAAATATTTGAGATAAAAAGTTTAAAAACTCAGTTATATTTGATGCAACAAAAAATCCGAGTAAATTTCCAAAAAAGATTCCAAAAATTCCAATAGTTAAAATCAACTGTATGAAAATAGTCTGTACATGCCATTTAGAGAAGCCAATTGTCCTTAGGATAGCAATCTCTTTCTCATTGGTTTTTATTAAATTATTGACAGACATAAGGAGGCTCAAAATTGCAACAAGTAGAATTAATGACATCAGCAATCCCACCATGATTTTTTCAAGTTGAACTGCTCTAAAAAGACCGCCGTAGGATTGGTCCCAGCTGGTCATTTTTGTGTAACTTCCTGAATCAAATTTTTGTATTATCGTCCTGCCAGTATTTCGCGCTTCTAAGACATTTTTTACTTTAATCTCTAAACCGACACCATTTTTAGGTTTTATGAGCTTTAAGAAGGAATCTTGATTTATCAGAGCATAATTTTGATCAACTTCCGAGCCAACTGAAAAAATTCCTACCACTTTAAAAGCAACCACTCTCGGAACACCAAGCAAAGGGTTAGATTGATTAATGTTGAGCAAGTTAACTGAGTCACCAATAGCTACATTTAGCTCGTATGCCAAGCTATCACCAATCACAATGTTTGAACCACCTTCGAGGAATTCAATATCACCTGTGAGCATATTGTCAGGAATTATAGAAATTTCATCTTTGGCAGATGTACCCTTAATGATTACTCCTTTGGAGATATCTTTATTGTTAATTACAACTTGAGATGAAAGAAAAGGTGCAACAGCCAGAACATTATTCTCTTTTAAAATAATTTCCGAAAGCCCTTCTATGTCTTCAAAACCTCGACTGCTTTCAAATGTTACATGTGGTATTACACCTAGTATTCTTTTTTGGAGCTCATTCTCAAACCCATTCATTACAGAGAGAACAACAATTAGAACAGCAGTGCCTAAACCTACTCCAAGAGAGGTAAGTAGTGTTTGTGAGGAAAGTGACTTTGTACCTTTGTGATAAAGGTATCTAAATGAAATTTTTCTTAAAAACTGATTCAAGAGAGTTTCTTCATTACTTTTGAGAGTATTTCAAAAGGCTTGCTTCTAGGCGGCCTTAATGCTCCAAAAAGACTATCTGAATTAGTCTGATAGTAGATAGCTCTTAAGTTAGAAAAATTTAAGAACCCCTCATGTCCATGATAATGACCATACCCAGATGGACCAACCCCACCAAAAGGCAGTCGAGACTGCATAAGATGAAACATTGCATCGTTTATGGTGACACCTCCTGATCTTGTATTATTGATAACAAAAGTCTGTTCAGATTTTTTATTTCCAAAGAAATACAGTCCCAAAGGGTGATCATGTCGATTAATATAATCGACTGCCTCACTCAATTTTTCGTAAACCATTACAGGCAACAATGGACCAAAAATTTCTTCCTGCATTACTCTCATATTGTCGTTGACGTTTAATAAAACTTTGGTCGTTACTATGTTTTTTTCATTTGAATCAAACTCACCCAAACTGACAATTTTCGCCCCTTTCTCTTTTGCATCTTGTAGGTACTCATGCATTCTTTGATGATGATGATCATTAACTATGGAGGTATAATCTCCGGCATTACTATCTGGGTAAAAAGATTTAAATACTTCTTGAAGGGCAGAAACTAATTTTTCTTCAAGCCCTTTTTTAATCATTATGTAGTCCGGTGACAAACATATTTGACCTGCATTTAAAGTTTTAACAAACATAATTCGCTTAGCCGCTAACTTAAGATCAGCATCTGATGAAATTATTGTTGGACTCTTACCACCTAACTCTAAGGTTGTTGGCACTAGATTTGTTGCTGCATTTGCAACAACTTTTCTAGCTACAGCTCCACTTCCTGTGTATAAAAGGTGATCAAGAGGAAGAGCTGTAAATTCTGCACCAACCTCTGGCCCACCAAGAAAAACAGCAAATTCTGATTCATCAAAATACTTGCCTACAGCCTCTTTTATCAAGCTTGCGGTATTTGGAGTAAATTCTGAAGGCTTCACCATTATCCTGTTACCTGCTGCTAAAACAGATGCTGTTGGGTAAAAAACCATTCCAATTGGAAAATTCCAAGGCGCTATAATGCCAACAGTGCCTAGAGGTGATGGTTGCATAAATGCTTTTGAACCTAATAAATCAGCCATAAATGAGGATGGTCTTCTGGATGGCTTCATCCATTTTTTTAGGTTTTTAATCGTGAAATTTAGATTTCTAATTGATTGAATCACTTCTGATGTCATTATTTCTGTCTCAGATCTGTTCTTGTAATCTTCGTTAAGTGCTTCAACTATTTGAACATCATGTGTCTCTAGAAGTGCAATACATCTTTTGAGACTATCAACCCTTTGGTTGTAGGTTGGTTGGCCATTCTCAATAAATGCCTTTTTTTGTAACTCAAGTGTTTCTCTCATCTATAAACCCCTAACTATGTTTACTATACATTTTACCCAACTATCATTCGAGTTTAATGAAGGAACATAATCAAGTTTCTGACCACCTTTTTCAATAAAAAGTTCCTCATATTCATCACCAATTTCAATAATAGTTTCAAGACAATCCCCCGTAAAAGAAGGAGAAATAACTAAAACCTTTTTAACGCCTTCGTCAGCAAAATGTTCTAAAACTTTATCACTAAAGGGTTTTACCCATTTAGAGTCTAATCTTGATTGAAAGGAAGTGATTGCCTTGTTTGGGTCCAGCTTAATTTTTTCTATAAGAAGTTTTGTAGTTTCATAGCAGGTTGCTCTATAGCAATGATGATTATCACCCTCAACGCCTTTTTCACAATCTCTATCATCACAAATACCATCTTTGTAAACGTCATTTAATTGACTCATTGGGAGACCGTGGTAACTAAACATAATTTTGTCGTAATTATTGAGATCAAACTTCATAATATTTTCTGCAAATGCATTTAAAAAATCTTCATTGTCGTAGAACTGGTCAACAGTTTTTACTGAAGGAATAACGTTCCATTTAGCAATTTGTTTTAATGAGTATTCAAGGAAAGAACCGTTCGCTGCCGATGAATATTGGGGAAAGACAGGAAATAAAATGACTTCATCGTAACCAATGCTGTCAAGCTCTTTTAACTTATCCTTAACTGACGGGTTTTTATATCGCATCGCATAGAAAACGTCATGTGTATCCTTGAGTTTTTCTTGCACCTTTAGAGTCAGGTCTTCCATATGATACTTTAGAGGAGAGCCTCTTTCGGTCCACAGTTCTTTGTAACTTTTGGCAGAAGAAAAAGACCTGAATGGCACAATGACAAAATTCACCAGTAGGAATCTAAAAAAAGAAGGTATATTTACGATTCGTGCATCACTGAGGAACTGTCGAAGATAACTTGCCACATCAAACCAACCTGGACTATCAGGTGTGCCTAGACTAATCATCAAAACGGCTTTTCTATTTGTATTCATTTGAATTAAATATATACGGGTGAATGAAGCTAAATCAAATCACTTATTAGTAAGTAATTATAATTTAAAGTCTGTTAATACCTACTAATTTTTTTACTTCTCTAAGGGCTGGGATAGTATGAACTCTTACTTTCTCAGCTCCTGATTTTAGAACTTCCTCTATATATTTCTTATTATTACTTAGTTCTAAAAATTTCTCTCTTATTGGTAAAAGCATTAGATTAAGTTCTTCGAATACCTTTTGTTTTGCATCTCCCCAACCTATTCCATCTTCAAAAAGGTTTTTCATTTCCTCTTGTTTCGCAGTTGTAGTAAAACTTGCATAAATTGAAAATAATGTATTGTCTTTCCATTCTTTCTTCTCACCAGGTTCCTGAGAGTTTGTAACTATCTTCAACACTGACTTTTTCAGTTCTTTTTCTGTAGATAGTAAAGGAATTATATTATTGTAGCTCTTGGACATTTTTCTTCCGTCCGTTCCAAGTACTGTTTTTTCATTTTGAATAACTGCTTCAGGTATATTGAAGAATCTACCGTATTTATTATTGAATTTGTCAGCAATATCTCTTGTTATTTCAAGATGTTGTTGTTGATCTTTTCCAACAGGCACATGTGTTGCATTAGGTGTCAAGATGTCAGACGCCATCAACAATGGATATGAAAAAAGCCCCAAGGATATGCCCTCATCCATCTCTTTTTTTCCGCTTTCATTATTTTGATCTACGGCAGCCTTGTAAGCATGCGCTCTATTCAAGAGCCCCTTTTCGGTAATACAGCTAAGTAGCCAAGCTAGTTCTGTTATCTCAGGCACATCTGATTGACGATAAAAGCTGGTTTTATTTGGATCTAATCCTGATGCCAGCCAGGCCATCGCAATAGCATTACTCAATTCATCTAATTTCGTGGGTTCAGAAATTTTAATCAAAGCATGTAGGTCTGCAATGAACAAAAATGAGTCACATTTTTTATCTAAAAGATCTAGGGAAGGTTTTATTGCACCTATATAATTTCCTAAATGGGGATAGCCACTTGGCGTTATACCTGTTAAAATCCGTTTCATTCAATAACTATTTGTTTAAAATTATAAATAATATTCAGCTAATTTGTGGGAGACAGAGCAATAAATCTTAATCAGCAATTAAATGAAATAGAGAGTTTATTCTCTACAGGCCACATAAAAAAGGCCCAAAAAGACCTACGTAAGTTAAATTCTCAGTTCAATAAAGATAAACCTATCCCCTCGAAATTTAAGCATAAATTTCAAAGATTAAACTTCACTGCGAAAGAATATGATGATTGGGCTGAATTTGCTACCTCTGATAAAAGATCAGAACTTATAAAAGAAGTTCAAAAACTTGAAGCTCAAAAACTTGAACCTAGGGCTTTAGCTAACAAAATCAATTCATTCCAAAAACAATGGCAAGACTTAGACCAGCATGGCAAAACTGCAAGCAAAGATAAATGGTCAACTTTTAAAGAAGCTTGCGAAAAAGCCTGGGTACCATGCAAAGATTATTTTGCAGTACTAGAGACTAAGAAAGAAGAAAATAGAGATAAAAAGTTAAACCTTCTTAAAGACATAGATACATTTCCAGCAGGTAAGACTGTTGAAAATACAACAGTAATTCAAATTGTAATGTTTCTTAAAAGTATTCATGAAAAATGGAAATTATATGCACCTGTGCCAGATCAAGACTTTCAAGATTTGAATAAAAAATTTAAACAATCAAGAGATGGTGTAAATAAACTTTTAGAAGAAGTTGAAATCTACAATAGGAATCAAAAAGAAGCAGTTATAGCAGAGGTTGAAGCTTTAGATAAAAAAGATATTGATGCTTCTGTAGCAAGAATCAGAGAGCTTCAAGACCATTGGAGAACTTTGGGTCCAGCAGGTAAAAAACTTGATCCAGAGGTAAACCTTACATTTGAAACTGTGTGCGATGCAATCCTAAAAATTAAGGATAAAGAACTGGACGAATCTAGAGGGTTAATGGATGCAATTATCAAAGACTTGAGGGACAAAAATATTACTCCTGGTGAAGCAGAACAAAAATTTCTTGAGCTTGAGAATCTTCAAGGCACCCAAGAAGAGAAAAGATTTAAAAAGGCAATTAAAGATTTTGCTATGTTACAAAGAAATGAAAAAGCTCAAGAAAAACTTAAGACCTATCAGGATTTATTTGAGCAGTTAATTGACTATGGTTCTGAAAAAATTACTAAAGACCTAATACCAGAATTTGTTAATGGCAAGCCAGCTGAATCGATGGATCTAAATGAAGCAGCAATACGATTTCAAATGTTTGCAGGCTTGGATCCTGTTGGTCCTAAAGAGATGGTTTCTAGAGTTAAATTCGAAGAATTAAAAAATAGATTTTCTGAAAAATCAGTAGATTTAAGTGAAAAACTAAAAGAACATTTCACAAACTTAGTTTATTCAAAAGGCACTTCAGACAAAAAAGAATCCGCTGACGTTAAAAAAGCTATGGTTAAAGCTTTAAAGAAAGTCGAAGAGCTTATACCTTAAAAAAACCAATCACTTTATTTTAAGTATTCCCTAATACTTTCAAATATTTTTATCGTTCCAGCATTAGCTTTTCTGATGTTTGTTAAATTCACAAAGCCATGTATTAGTTGTTCAAAGTGCAATCTTTTTACTTTATTCCCATTTTTTTCTAGCAAATCTGCATAAGCAATTCCTTCATCATGTAGCGGATCAAAACCAGCAGTTATAATTAATGTGTTTGAAAGCAACCCTGTGATTTTTTCTTGTTTTAATAAATCAAATCTAGGATTCTCCTTATCAATTTCAGATGCTTTAAGTTGATCCCAAAACCACCGCATTGAATTTTTCGTTAATAGGAAATTTTCTTTAAACAACTCCATTGATTCAAAATTAAGTGATGGAGATACCATTGGATAAATCAAAATCTGAGCAAATGGAGATGGGAGATTTAATTCATAAAGATCATAAGATAATGAGGCGGCAAGATGTGCACCTGCACTGTCACCGCACAATAATATTTTTTCATTATCATATTCTTGCATTATTTGAAGGTACGCATTTTTTGCATCTTCCAAGGCATATGGAAATTTATTCTCAGGGGAAAGACTATATTCAAGTGAATATATTTTCATACCTAAAGATATAGACATTGAAGCTACAAAATTATGATGAGTTTCAACACTTCCAAGTGCATAACCACCTCCATGAAAGAAGAGTAGAATTTTATCGGTCTTAATATCAAAAGGATTATATTCTCTCATAAAAATTGTTTTATTTTCTTTAAGGTAAATGTCGTTGAAAGTTATATTATTGTTTGGCTTTTTATTTATGCTTAAGCTCATTCTTGCACTATTGGATTTTATTCTTTCTGTGTTGTTGAAGTTTTCAGTATCAAGCTTGTAACCAAATACATCGATAAGGCCTAAAAATATTTTTGTTTGCTGATCTAAATAATGATTTCTTATAAATACACGCTTTTTTCTAAACAATATTCCAAGAAGCCAATTCGGAAGAGAAAAAAATAGATTTAAAACTAAATTAATAAAAAAATATTTCATGCTTTTGTTCTTGAAGTAATATTAATAACTAATATATTATATTCATGGTAAGTTACTTAAAGATTTTTTAGTCTTTAACTAATTCAATAAATAGGGCCAGAAATAAAAAATGCATACTTCAAATTTAATTGCCTACGTCGTGCCAGTTTTTACATTGATGATTTTTTGCGAGTTTTTATATGGCTATCTCAAGAAACAAAATAACTACAGATTGAATGATACTGTGACAAGCATTGGCTTGGGCTTAATGAGCAGATATCCTGCTCTTCTTGGTCTTGGTGTTCAAGGGCTTGTGTATGCCTTTATTTCAAAGCAATTCAACCTTGGTCTACTAGCGTCATACGACCCGTATGTATGGGTGATAGCCTTCGTGCTTTATGACTTAAGCTATTATTGGTTGCATAGATCACATCATCAAATTAAAGTCTTGTGGGCTTCGCATGTTGTTCATCACCATGGTGAGGAATACAACTTATCTACAGCTTTAAGACAGACTGGAACAGACTTCTTATTTAAGTGGATTTTTTATACCCCAATGCTTTTATTGGGTATTCCAGTAGAAATTTTTATTACCGTTGCTGCACTTAACTTAATCTACCAATTTTGGGTACATACAGAGCATATTAAGAGATTAGGTATTTTAGATTACATATTGGTAACGCCTTCTAATCACAGAATTCATCATGCTCAAAATAAAGAGTATATTGATGCAAATTATGGTGGTGTCTTTATTCTTTGGGACAGAATGTTTGGAACCTTCATCGATGAAAGAGAAGATCTGAAACCAGTTTATGGAACTTCAAAACCGCTTAATTCCTGGAATCCCCTTTGGGCGAACTTAGAGGTTTGGAGCGAAATGATTAAAGATACTTGGAGAACTAAAAGATGGAGAGATAAAATTGCACTCTGGTTCTCCACACCAAAATGGAGACCTGCAGATGTTTCGGAAAAATATCCAATTAAAAAAAATGATTTAACTCAATTCCAAAAGTTTGATACTAAAACAACTCTGTTTGCAAAAATATTTGGCTTCACCCATCTCGTTTTTGTTAGCATTTACACTCAAGGTGTCTTATTCAATTCTGCCACAATCGGGTATATAGATTTAATGCTTATCTCCTTTAATATAGTGACTCTTATGGTATTTGCCTCTTTAATGTATGAAAACAGAACGTTTGTTTACTACTTAGAACTCATAAGATCATTATCTGTACTTATGCTTATTAGTGTTGGTTACTTTAACTTTTTGCCAGAAATAATTCTTGGCTATACCCTCTTTTCTGCAGCGGCTTCAGCTATTATAGTTCTGAGGGGTAAAGTTCTATCTCCTAGCGAAGCTCGCTAGGTTTTTTTATAAAGACTAAATCTGCAGATCCATTAGAAAGCTCACTCCAATCTTGATCAACTGTAAGTGCAGCTAAACAACAAGTTGGATACTTATTTATAAATTTATTACTCAGATATTCAGTTATCTGATGCATTGATGGGTTATGTCCAACCACCATGACATTTTTAGAATCTTCTGGTATTCCAAAAATTACACTTAGTATCTCATCCAATGAAGCATGGTAAAGAGATGCTTCAAATTCAATATTAGGCATCTCTAACTGAAAAAAATGCTCTAATGTTTCCGATGTTCTTTTGGAAGGGCTTGAGAAAACTAGATCTAATTTTATTTTTTTGGACCTAAAATAATTGCCCATCAAATCTGCATCTTGAATGCCTCTTGTTGATAAAGGCCTATCAAAGTCTTTGAGAGCAAAGTCATCCCAGCTTGACTTTGCATGTCTTAAAAAATAAATATTTTTCATTTCAACTAGCTTTAGACAGCTCTTTTTTTAAGCGATATCTAAATGAAAAATCATCTACAGTGATTGTGTGTCTAGCAGTTTCAAGTTGTTTGACATCTGGATTATCTAGCTCATTTTCAACTAAATCTTTCAATAAACCATTTGGTTGCCACTTTCCATTTAAATGTTTTGCCGCTAATTTAGATTGCAATTCAGCACCTGGCCAGATACAGCCAAGTGGTTGAAATAGTCCTATAAAATAAAGATTTTTAACATCAACTGGCAACATTTTATGTAAAAGATTTACAGGACCCTCTTCGAAATTTATTACTTCTTTATCAAAAAAAGTATGTTTAATTTTATAGCCTGTACAAGCTATGACAACATCAAATTCCTCATGTGACCCGTCTTGAAAATAAACAGTTTGTCCATCAAACCGCTCAATGTCACACTTTGGTTTTACTTTCCCGTGTCTTACAGCATTATATAAATCTGAATTAACTGTAGGATGCGTTGCTAAAATATGGTTTGTTACTTTTGGAAGCCCAATGTCTTCATTTTTTCCCTGAATCAACTCAAGCATAAATTTCATGAACGGAAGTCTTAAAAACCGAGGCAACCATCTGGCTTTTAGCGCAAATATATCGCTGGTTAAGCCAAACATGAACTTAGGTATAAGGTAATAACCTCTTCGCCAACTTATTGCGGTTATTTTTGAGATACGAGATGTCTCCACAGCAACATCACAAGCAGAATTTCCACCACCTATAACCAAAACTTTTTTTTCTGCAAAAGGCGAAGCTTTTTTGTACTGGTGAGAATGTAAATATTCACCAGAAAATTCTCCTGGATATTCAGGATATCTTGGTGCGTGATGATGACCGTTACAAACAACTAAAGCATCAAATTCTGTTTCAGCTACTTCGTTGGTATTTAAATCTCTCCATTTAACTTTCCATTTATCCTCTTTATTTTGTGAGCAATGCATAACTTCGGTATTGAATTTGATACTTCCATTCAGTTTAAAATGGTTGGTATATGCTTGAAAATATTGAAGTAATTCTTGGTGTGATGGATAGTCAGAGGCATCATCTGGTAAAGGAAAATCCTCATAGTAAGATGTGTATTTTGAACTTATGATATGTGTAGTTTCAAAAACGCTAGAGTGCCCCGAAGGGTCATTATACCGCCAGTTTCCACCAACTCCTGAGCATCTTTCATATGCAGTAACGCTGAAGCCTTGATCTTTAAAATTTTTAATTGCTGTAATGCCCGATGGGCCTGCACCTATGACTGCTACCTTTTTCATATCAATTTGTAATTACTACGTCTGTCCACACTATAATAAAATAATTTATGGCATCTATAAAATCTGTTGACCACAACTTTTGGGAAAATCCTCCTTGGGGTAATGGCAAAGAAAAATATCGTTTAGGCCTAAAACCTATTGAAAAGATCCGGTGGTTCGAAGTAAAGATCACTGATAGCCTAAAAGCTCACAAAAAAAACCTCTTAGCTACCCAGTATGAAGATGTGATTGCTACTACCGAAGAATCAGAAGCATCCCAAAATCTACTGGCAAAAAAGTTAAAAGTCGAAAACAAAACTTATCCAGATTTAATAGCAGACATATCTCTTTCAGTACCTGATGACCTTTGCATCATAGAGTGCAATAAAAAACAAAGGCTTCTCGCTGCATCGGTTTGCTCTCCGAGTTACTGGAATATTAAATCTAAAATTGGAAAATCACTTAGAGAAATACACAAACCCGTTGAATCATTGAATGAAAAAATTGGTAACCCTATTGAAAAATTTATTAACAATGCCCCACTCAATAAACCTTTTTTAAGGGAAAATTGGTTAATTCACGGAGATGATCAACGTATGCATTTGACACCCGAAGGATTCCCCAGAGGAAATGTCAAAGACTGGATAGTCAGATCAGAAAGAGAAACTTTATGTAAATTTAGTGAGGATTATTCTCTATTTGCTATAAATGTTAGATTTCAAAAACTCTCGTCAATTTTGATGTTTGAAGATGCTATTTTAGGGTTAAGAAGAAGCCTTGAAGGCATGGACCAGAAAGAAATTGATTATTTTGGGGGCAATAAAAAAGTTCAAAAAATCTTTGATTTTATTATTTCTTAATTGAAGAAAAATACTTGTCTGATTGTTCAATAACTTTTGGTGCCAACCAAATAGATGCTATGAGCGTTGGAATAGCCATCATGGCAAATGCACTATCAATAACATTTAGAGCCAAGTCCAAAGATGTAATTGAAAAAATAAACACAAAAACGATAAAAATATACTGATATATTTTTACACTTTTTTCGCCAAACAAAAATTTTGAACAAGCTGAGCCATAGTAGGAATACGTAAATATAGTACTTAAGCCAAAACTTATTACACAAACAAAAAGGATAACAGGTCCAATTGGCCCAAGGGTTGTTAAAAAAGCTTCAGAAGTGAGTGTTACTCCTGAGCTGTCAGAGGTCTGATATACCCCAGAAATGAGAATTATTACTGCTGTTAGAGTGCACATAATTAGTGTGTCAAATATTGGTCCTGTCATTGCAATTAAGCCTTGCTTAACTGGGTGACTTGTTTTTGCTGCTCCATGTATCAAGGCTTCAGTTCCTATGCCGGCTTCATTGCTGAAAGCCCCTCTTTTAATACCTATCAAAATAACGCCGACTAGACCTCCTGCAACAGCAGAATCAAAAGCAAATGCTTCAGTTACAATCAATCCTAATGCAGGGAAAAACATTTGATAATTCATTAGTACGGCAACTAAAACTGCTAGAAGATATATACCACCCATTAGTGGAACTAAAAGCGCAGAAACATTGGCTATACGTTTTAGCCCACCCAGAACGACTGCAGCTGTAATGACTGCTAAAAGAGCGCCAGCGTAGTAGACAAAATTTTCAACTTCTGGAAAATAAAGGTCGTTTGTGAGCTGAACGACCTGATTTGCCTGAAAAGCTGGTAATCCAGCGATAACTCCAAAAAAAGCAAAGAAATAAGCCAAAGGCAGCATAAATTTTGGTAATCCATTTTTAATAATGTACATTGTGCCAGCGTTTGGTTTACCGTCTGATCCTTGCTCTCGATAAAGCACTGATAGTGTAGCTGTAAAAAATTTAGTAGCTATACCAAAAACAGCTGTAACCCACATCCAAAATATAGCTCCAGGACCACCCAACTGAATAGCTACTGCAACACCAGCGATATTACCAAGCCCAATTGTTCCAGACAGGCTTGCGGTCAAAGCTCTAAAATGGCTAACCTCACCCACTTCATCTTTACTTGGATGTTTGCCTTGTAATATCTCAAAAGCGTAACCGAGATAACTGAAAGGTTTCAATTTAGTTTTAAGTGAAAAGTAGACTCCAGCACCTAATAATAGAACTGCTGTTTGCCAACCCCATGCGTACGCAACAAATTCAGAAAAAAAACTATCTATCAGTTCCATTGATTTAATCGTAGAAAAAGAAAGTAAAAAAGCAAAGAAAAAGCCACACAAATGTGACCTTTTCTAATCAAAAAAAACTTTATGCTTCGTCATCCGGATCAGGATAAAACTGATAAGAATTACTAGCGTTTGGTCCTTCACATGTAGCAGACGCATCAAACATAGCCTGAACTTCAGTTCCGTTCTCAGCAAACCTTGCATAAGATGTTTCTGCGTCAGTGTGACTTTCATAATAATTCATCCAGAAAAAATCGTAATCCATATAAGGTTCTGGATTTTCACCATTGTGGAAGATTACACTGTATGCAAATGGTTCCGCGTTATTTGCAGCTAAGGTAAAGTCATTAAAAGCACCAACAGCAGATCTAAGCAGCTCAATTCCATCTTCGCCATTAAATTTGCAATAGTGCGCATAGGTAACCCATTGATTTGGACCATTCCAATTTGCTTCTTCACCCATAGGCCAGTAAAAGTCATACGCCCTTCTGTTCTCACCATCACATGTCATTACAGATGAATGTTTTGCTCTCCAAGCACCAGCTTCAGTGTTTGTAGCCCAATCAGCCCAACCAGCTTCAGCAGCTTCTTTAGTTTCCCAGAATAGTTGCCAGTAAACTACATTCTCTCCACCTAGTGAAGCACTTTCTACAGGGTCATGACCTGCAGCATATGCAAATCCTTCAGCAAACTCAAAGTCATTCCATTCATCGATCATAGCTGCAACAGTTGCATTACTATAATCAGCCCCAGGCATGCATGTCATATACTCAGTATATGGAGGACCTTGTTCTTCAGTTTCAGTATTGTCTGCTTCCGCTTCAGTTGTTTCAGCTACAGCTTCGTTCTCACTCGAACAGGCTGCTAGAAACAAAATAGACAAAAGCGCCATAAATTTTAAATAATTCATAAAAAACTCCTAAGTGTTTAACTATTGCAAGATTAGAAACTTTTGACAAGAATTGCAGACACATTAGCTTACTTATATTTAAATTCTTTGGATAATACCCATTTAATTAGTGTGATAGTGGAAGAAAAAGCAGTTTGTCCATACTGTTGGGAAAGTATATATTTCGAAATTGACACTTCAGTCTCTGAACAAGAATACGTAGAGGACTGCCATGTTTGTTGTAATCCTATTTTGTTAAGGGTAAATTCATTTGGAAGTGCAGTTAATATAGAAACAGCTAAAGAGGATGATGGATTTTAATTAGAATGAGTATTTTTACATTGGGTGGGATAGTCTTTATTGTAGCCTTCACATTTTTTAAAATATCTGCTTTTAGAAAATCAAAAGCTGAACAGACATGGCAAAAAATTACTATAGTTGGCTTAGTAGATTATCTTGTGTTGATAGTTGGAACTATAGGCACAGGCATACTGTTCATGAGCCTATATTCTATGGGTCATGGCTAGGTTTAGTTTTTGGGTTATCTTAGACTAGTTTTATTTCACCGACGCCTAATCTGCCTTTGTACTCTTCAACTGTGAATTCAACATTATCGTTTTCATTCAAAGATTCAAGACCGCTTTTTTGTAAAGCGCTGATGTGTACAAATACATC
>MDTB01049656.1_pt1 | contig 27627 bp, 21 predicted proteins | sample 811161 | NCBI WGS metagenome assembly MDTB01 (sample SAMN05326650, study PRJNA326480) | marine metagenome | isolation source: seawater | place: Mediterranean Sea | collected 2009
CGGAAACTCTCAGAGCGAGAATTGCTGATTTAGAGCTGGCTCGCCTTGGTTAAAGCGGTCATTACAAAGGGTTTGAACGGACGCCCCAGCGTCAACCATACTACTCGACTCGTTCTTCAATCCATCTCTTCAGACTATTCCCTAAGTCTTCTCTTTGTAATGCGTGATCTATCTGGGATTTCAACCAAGATAGCGGATTTCCACTGTCATACATGCTGATATGTTCCAATTTCACGGCTTGTAAACCTCCATTTTGGATTAGGTGGTTTAGAATCTCAATGGATTGCAACTCTCCGAATTCCGAAACTGGATACATTTCTAGAATTTTTTTGGTATTATCTGGAAAAATGTACCTCCCACAAAGTACGTACTCACTCGGGGCCGTTTTCATATCGGGCTTCTCTACAATCCCTCTAACCATCTGATTAGAAATATCGACTACCCCGTAATTACTAACTTCTTCCATTTCGACAGGACAGACTCCTACAACTGGCAATCCAGTTTTTGAAAATAAATCTACCAATTCGCTTGATGCACTAGAAGCATGTTCCGGCCCCGAGTCAAGTGGACCAACATGCCTATCCATCAGCAACATATCCCCTAGAAGTACTAGGAAAGGTCCATCCAATGAATCAATAGCAGTCGAAATTGCATCCCCCACTCCTCCGGGACTAGTCTGGATGTGTGGGATGACGCTCAATCCTTCCAAACCTAGCCTAAGTGAATCTCTTGGAAGATCAGTCCTAGTTGAGTCTTTATGGACTTCTTCATTATCAATGAACTCTTGGAGAATTCCATACTTTCTTCTAGAAAGGACCAGATGAACTCTAGATACTCCAGCCTTAGAAGCCTCCCAAATCAGATGGTTGATGAGAGGCGTATCGACTAGTGGCATGGTTTCTTTGGGCATGAAAAGACTAGCAGGAAGCATCCTCGTTCCATTTCCTCCAGCTAGAATGACGGCATCTTCCACTTTCGCCATGCAACTCCCCGTGCATCGGCACCTTTCAACAAAGCGCCAAATTATCAAGCAAACTATCTCGGAGGGTGGTAAAGTGAAAAGCCTACTATACACGGCAAAGTCAATGGAAAAGGTAACCGTCATAGTTCCCGTCAAGGATGAAGAAGTTGGTTTGAACTTCCTTCTTGACGATTACAACGGTTCCTCGTTGAAAGAAATATATGATATCCGCTTTATTTTCGTAATTGATGTAAGAACCAGCGACTCTTCCAAGAAAATTGCTTTGAAGTTTTCAGAGAATATTATCGATCAGGAGAAAACTACGGGCAAGGGCTCTGCAATGATTCAGGCAATAGACAAATGGAAGCAAAGTCCAACGCCAAAGATTGTATTCCTTGATGCAGACGGCTCTTACTCATTCGAGTCAGTCATCAGAGTTCTGAAGACCTTGGATGATGGTGCTGATGTTGTGTCCGGATCAAGATTCTTGTCAGGTAATGGCAGACCCGAGGGCATGAGCAGACTCCATAATTTTGGAAATAGGGTTCTTTCTTCGATTTCCAGTATTCGTAATGGCCGAAGGATTTCTGACCTTTGCACTGGCCTTTGGGGATTCAACTCTAAGTCCCTTATGGCTATGGAGATCAAATCTAAGGGATTCGATATCGAGGCTGAAATGGCCGGTCTAGTAAGAAGGAAAGGACTCAATCACGTAGAAGTCCAAGTCGATTGGAGCCAAAGGAAGGGAGGGACAAGCAAGCTTCGTTCGCTGACTGACGGTTTCATCATTCTTCTACGAATAATCAGGACTTAACTCCGAACCAACCAGTAACCGTTTCATTAGGTGAAATCATCGAACATGGTACGATTATGGAGCCAGGGTTTGTCACCACATTGCATCCAAGTTGACTATCGTCTCCGATCAATGCCCCGAGTTTATGGAGGCCAGTACCAACTCTCTCTCTATTTTCTAAAGTTACGGCAATCTCCCCCCTGTCATTCCTAACGTTAGAAAGTTTCACACCAGCGCCAATGTTTACTCCAAATCCAAGTATAGAATCGCCAACGTAGTTGAAGTGCGGTGCCTTGGAATTGGGAAGCAATATTGAGTTCTTCACCTCTGATGAGTGCCCAACCACTGCTCCCTCACATATCCAGCTCCCTTTCCTCAGATAAGCAGAATGGCGGATTTCTGCATTAGCTCCAACGTAGCAAGGCCCATCGATACGAACAAACTCGCCAATTTCAGCATCGGGATGGATGAAGACGCCATCGGAAGATCCAACTATCCTCATCAATTGAGAAGCCAAACTATGATCCCCAAGGGCTAGAATAGACCATGGTTTTTCATCATCCTCCCATGATGGGATGCCTTCAACCGTGGTCTCGACGATATCGGGAAAAAGCCTAGTCAATAGGGACATGTATCTGCCAGCAGGGGAGAATAGCGAATAACTGTTTTCTGATTGTATGACCTTGTCGCAATCTTGCTCTAAACCAGATTTTCAATTGATACTATAATTTTCCGGGGTCCTTTTGATAAACTCTACTTAACCCGAACAATTTGATGTGTGGCATTTATGGGTGCATATCCCACGACGCATCGGCCCGCGTTCTGGAAGGTCTCAGAAAGCTGGAGTACAGGGGGTACGACTCCGCTGGTTTGGCGGCTATCTTCTCCGAGAATGAGGAGCCTATAGAAACGGAGAGAACTACTGGATACGTCTCAGACCTGGTCCTAAAGGCCAATGGGAGATTCGACGGCGCTAGGATTTCAATTGGACACACCAGGTGGGCGACACACGGCGGGGTGACTGACTACAATGCGCACCCTCATAGCAGCGAAGATGGCAAGTTAACAATCGTCCATAACGGGATTATAGAGAATTCAGTAGAATTGGCAAGTAAAGTTTCCAAACTAGGATACTCTCTATCTTCTGAGACTGATACTGAGGTCATTGTACATCTCCTTGATCATGAATTGAAGACCCAAGCAGAGGGAAAGGGCCACCTAGATGCCTTCTGCTCGGTAATTTCTCAACTCTCTGGTTCATGGGCAATAGCCGCCATGGCCTCAGGGTTGGAGGGGATTCTTATTTCTAGAAAGGGAGCACCACTGGTTATTGGAAGAAGCCCTGACAGCATTTCTGTCTCGTCCGATGTTCAGCCTTTCTACGGTGCATGTTCAGAAGTCGCATACATGGAAGACGGTGACAACTTATTGCTTACCAAGGAGGGAATAGTGCCTCCAACAGATCAAGAGACTCCGGTCTTCGAACCCCTTCAGGGCGTTTATGACGAAGAAGACCCCGGAAACTTCCCTCATATGATGCTCAAAGAAATCCATGACCAACCAACCGCCCTCTCAAACGCTCTTAGTGGAAGGATTAGTGCCGATGGAATCAACTCAGAACTAAGTGGATTTGACCTTTCCCCGGAACAAATTAAGAAATTAGATCGAATAAATCTCGTTGCCTGCGGAACTGCATATTATGCCTCAGAAATAATCTCCTCCTACATCAGGCAATTCACCAATTTAAGATCCGAGGCTTTCATCGCAAGCGAGTTTCCCGCTAAATCGGTTTGTTCCAAAAACACCCTTACCATAGGAGTCTCACAGTCGGGAGAGACTAAAGATACGCTAGATGCCCTCTTCGAGGCCAAGAAGTTCGGTAGCCATATCAGCTCAATTTGCAATGTAATCGGCTCAACAATGGCAAGACTTACGGGAAATGGGGCCTATTTGCATGCAGGCCCCGAATATGCTGTAGCCTCAACTAAGGTTTTCACTAACATGGTAGCAGTGGGCCTACTTTTCGCCCTAAATGTTTCCAATATCAGTCCCCTAGAGAAGAAGGCGTTAATCAAGGAATTGCGCAAACTACCCAACATCATTTCAAGCCAACTTTTGGACGTTGATGACTCGATTTCTAAAGCAACAGATTTGATTGTCAACTCAGAGCCTCCAATTTTCATAGGAAGAGGGGGGCTCTCCTCTTATGTCGCCAAGGAAGGCGCGCTGAAGATGATGGAAATCTCCTACATCCCGTGCCTCTCCTTACCCGGGGGAGAATTGAAGCATGGCCCTATAGCCCTAATCTCCGAAGGTTCCCCAGTGATCGCAATAGCTCCCACCGATTCCAAACTTAATCTAATGGAGTCTAGCATTAGGGAGTGCAAGAGCAGAGGGGCAAAAATAATCCTGATCACCGATAGCGAGGGCCCGATTACGGAACTTGCTGACATCCTGATAAATACAAATTGCCCACACCCCGACTTGTCTCCCTTCGTCAATGCGATACCAATCCAACTCTTGGCATATCACGTCGGTGTAGAGAACGGAGTAAACGTCGATCGCCCCAGAAACCTTGCCAAGTCCGTCACAGTGGTTTGAGTCACCTAACTGGATCCCAATTCTGGTATCTCCTTCCTAGAATGGCCTGAATGTGGGCTATGATCGAAATCAGTACCCCCCTACCCAAGAATCTCCCCTGACGAGAGACTAGAGTCAGTAAAATTGCAAAAATCGAAGCGGACTCCCAGTTGTTACCAATTCTGGAGTCGATTGAGAATGCCACCACTGAATTCATAGTGAATAGAAATGCCACCCATGGAAAAATGACGTATAGAAAAAGCGCATTAAAGATGGCCATTCTCGAACTCTTTCTAGGACTCGATATCGCCAAGTAAGAATTTTTGATTAGGACTACGGAAAGCCCCTGTGCCCTCCTGACAGACTCTTTCAAAGTCCTCCTCGGAGATCCTTCAAAGCCTCTGAAAGTAATCCTCTGATCAACAATTGCTCTGTAGCCTCTTCTGATTGAGATGAATCCAATTTGTGCGTCATCGGCATTCATCTTCTCATTAAGTCTAAATGAGCCGAGTGCAGATGTCTTCCATGCTAGGATACTACCCTCTAGCACAGGGGTCGAGTCAATATCGGACTCCAAGATTCTAAGTCTGTTTGATTTACCCCTGTAGTAATCATCGAACCCCTGGTTATCTGCGAAGATTTCTCTCTCGATTCCAGAAACTACTCCTATCTCGCGCTCCTCCATTCTAGAACATACTATTTCCAACCATCCAGGTGAGACAAACGCATCTGCGTCAGACATAACTATAATATCCGAGTCAATCGTTTCTAAAACTCCGTTTAGCGCGACATTTTTTCCTCTAACATCGAAACTCATGATCTTCCACCTGTCATCTTCCAAGGCGGACCCTTCAAGGATTTCCTTCGCGACGTCCTTTGTACGATCTTCTGAATCAGAGTCAGCTACGATTAAATCAACGAGTGGGTGGGGCAGAATCTCCCCAATCATCGATGATAGTTTCCTCTCCACATTGGAAATCTCGTTTCTCATCGGTAGAATTACGCATATTTTCTTTTCAGCAAGGGAAACCTCCTTGATTTCGGGAGTACTTGGTTTGGATGAGTTAATCATTATCCAGTAAAATACCGGGACCAATAAAAGCAGGGAAAAAATGACTTGCCCCAACATTAGCCACTCCACAAACTGCTCCATTATATTTCTACAATCAAACCTTATACATATGCGTGGCGGGGGGAGATGTCAATTATGTCCAATATTGGGGAATTGAGGCATGTGGTCGTTACCCCGAGCAGGAACGAGTCCGCCTTCCTTCCGGAATTAGCAGAATCAATGGTAAAACAGTCGATAGTTCCATCCATGTGGATTGTTGTTCTGCATAACTCTGAAGATGAAAGTAGGCGTATCATGGATGGTTATTCTAAGAGATTTGGTTGGGTATCCGTAATTTCAGTAAATGACAATTCAAAGAGGAGGAGAGGGGGACAAATTGCTAGTTTGGTCAACAAAGGACTAGAATTATGCGGTAAAGATTGGGATTTCTTTTCAAAGATCGACGCCGATATGGTCCTCCCAAACGATTACTTTGAGCAGATTTTTACAGAATTCAACTCTTCTGCTGAGCTCGGAATTACCAGCGGCTCCTGTTACACTATGGACAGAGGGAGGAAAAGGCCGGAAAAGGTATCTCCAGATCATACCAGAGGGGGTCTGAAAACCTACAGAAGACAATGCTTAGACGAAATCGGGGGAATAATGGAATTAGATGGTTGGGATGGGATTGACAATATAATGGCTCAAATGGTTGGATGGAAAACCAAACCAATCAATCGCCTAGAAGTTCTACATCAGCGAACTACCGGTTCTCATTCCGGAGTGGTTTCAGGTTGCTTTGAGTCTGGAAGATTCGCCCATTCAATGGGTTACTATCCCCTTTTCATGTTCGCTCGTTCCATACATAGGATGACCAGAAGGCCATTTATTATCGGGGGAATATCGATGTTTATGGGTTATTCATACTCCATTTTATCTCGTCAAAAAAGACAAACCGAACCTTCAGTAGTGGCGTATCTTAGGAAAAAACAGAAGAACAGACTCAAACCTTGGTGAGTAGTTTCCTTCACTCTTCCATGCGTCACTCAGAAATACTCTTGGCCCGTCCATGTGTCGTGGACGAAGAACAAATCGATAATGATGCCAAATATATTCTGGTTAGGAGCACCTCTCCTGTCCTAGCCTCAGCATCCAATAAGTTAGGAACCTGGGTTAGCATGAAGATAGACGAGGGTTGGACTCCGCATGGATCTCCTCAGATACATTACGACGGTGAGAAATTCCATCTAATTCAGGCGATGACAAAGGCTTGACACAGTAATATCGGCCTCACCTGCACATAACCGTTGAAAGCCTTCTTGTGGACGGAATGACATGGCGAGAGGTGGTTGGTTAAGATCCAGGTTCCTAAGACGGTGCAGATCTGCCTACAATTCAGGAAACTTTAGGAGCGCATTAAGACGTTCAAGAACTTCCTCTTTGTTCTACAATGATCCTTCGTTCCTAGATATTTCCGCTCGTAGCGCTCTCCGACTGAAGCGATTCGAACTAGCTTCATCAATATACAGGAAGGCTAGGAATCAAGGTTGGGTACTAAGAGACCATCACGAAAACCAATTTAGAGCAGAGTTCAATTCCGGAAACTGGCTTGAAGCATACCTAGTTTCTTCTTCAGATTTGTCCCAAGATGGAAATTCCAGAAGAGAAATGTCCGTTGAGAAGATATCTAAACTCACCGATTCTGAAAGAGTTCAGATTATCCAAAAAATTTCCGAATCTAATACAATCGGTGAAGATCTAGCAAAACTATTGCCATGGAAGCCAAAGAAAATTGAATTGGGAAACCAACCCGAATCCTTCTATCTATTATCCAACGAGAAACTACAAATCGATCGATATAAGAGAGAACTGTCTAGAATTAGGGGTTCTGCCACATTTAGATTGGGAAGCTTAGTCTCCTCTTCTTTTCGTCATCCATTTAGACTGCTTTCATTGCCATTCACGGCCCCTGCTCTCTTCTTCAGAATTATGCGAGAGAAACTCGGCCACATCGAGAGAGTAAATGTTGAATCATACCCAATAGATACTAGAATAGGGGAAAATAGGGATAGTATTGTTTTCTTTCCAACTAATGGGGTTGGTTTTGGGCACTTCACTCGTCTTCTCGCAGTAGCAAATAAGATTCAGAAGGCTAATCCTGAGGTAGAAGTTGTCTTCTTTACTACAATGCCCACGTTGCATATTTTATCGGATTTCGGATTCCCTTCTTATCACGTATCTGGGAGATATAGGTACAAGGAAATGGATCCAAACGTATGGAACTCAATATGCGAGGAGATGCTAAACATGGTTTTTTCGCTGCATCGTCCCAAGGCGTTCGTTTTCGATGGAGCGTTTCCTTACAGGGGGATGCTGAATGCAATCAACAGTCAAGAAGATAGTATGTTGAAGGTATGGCTTAGGAGGGGTGCAATTCGTCCAGGGTCGAGAAATATCCCAGTTGACAGCATCAACCATTTTCACGCAATCATTCGTCCGGGAGATTCTGTAGGAATTGATTCAGAAGACGAACTTGACCATGGGGTTTCTCTTGTAAGATGTAATCCAATACTATTGATGGATTCAGATGAGATGGAGTCACATGGTACTCTCAAGAAGAGATTGGGAATTCCTGCAGAGGCATTGCTATGCTATGTTCAATTAGGTGCAGGCAAAATTAACGATATAGACTCAGAATTGAGCATTGTCCTAGAGGCCCTTTCGAAACACCCTCAGGTTTATTCTGTAGTAGGTGAATCAATGCTGGGAGAGCGGATATCTTCTGAATTCGAACGAGTTAGGGTATTGAGAGACTACCCCAACTCTAGATATTTCGAAGACTTTGATTTCGCAGTAATGGCAGGGGGTTACAATTCGTTCCATGAGGCGATACAGGCATCCCTTCCGACAATTTGTTTACCAAATATGAAAACCGGAAGGGATGACCAACTTGCTCGGACATCTGTAGCAGAAGAAGCAGGTTGTATGGTAGTCATAAAAGACAAGAATCGGAAGATTATCCAAGCCGCTGTAGATCGAATTGTTGAAACAGAAGTAAGAGATATGATGAGGAACAATTTCAAACTACTACAAAGGGAGAACGGGGCCAATCAGGTTGCTAAGTGGATTCTTTCGCAGGCTCTTTCTGACTAGAGATCCTGCCAAGATGAAGTAAGCTTAGAATGGGCACTCTTAGTCGTTTCAGAGAGTAGGAAGTCATCCATATTCCAATTCTCCAATATCTGTTCTTGCTCCTCTGTCATAGTAGGCATAAACTTGGAAATTTTCTCGATTACCGATAACCTGTATTTTTCTGGGACTAACTCTTTGGAAGGAGAATACCAAGAACCTAGTAGGCTAAGATTTATTTTCGTGTCCAACCTATTTCTGAGAGGTCTCAAGAAAGGATACTTTGATGCATCAATTCTTTGAATCGAATATGTCACTACGTTCTCATGACTAATTGGATATGCAGAAAGCCTGATTTGCACCTCGGAACTATTTCTCATCATCCCTTCTAGATCAATCTCCCTATCCGGAAATAGGGCTAGTGAAAGCAACTCCTTACGAAAACATTTCCAGCACCTCATACAAGGAGAGTCCCTTTTTCCTCTAATGCATGACTGGGCCAATTCTCCCAATGGGGAATCCTCAACTATTATGCAGGTGCCTACTTCGCTAACCCCTCCAACAGGCAGAGAAATCTGCAAACCCGCTGCGGATAGAAGAGTCCCATAGAATCTTTTATGAGAACCATTTGGATAATCGATATACTGCTCATGACCAATTCCGTATGCAGACTCTAAAATTGTCCCGAATGCGATTGAGTCTATACCTAGATCACCTGAGAGGAGAATTAGAGGTATTGCATGGGCCAAATCACTCGGGAAACCGACTGGTTCTCGCAAGTATTCCAAATCACAATCTACCACCTTGACATCATACCCTATCTGCTTCAACAATTCACAATTCTTTATCGGAGCATCAGAATCATACATCGATCCCTTTCTCATTGGCCTGTTCATGAAAACTGGAATGGTATTCCCGGGCATCACAGCGAGCGCTGCGGTAGAGTCCGCCCCCCCGCTAAATGCAAGACCCGGTCTGGAATTAACTGGAGTTTCGTTAGGGTAGATGCTCATTTCTGATTCCGAGGTGATTTTGTACTTACTCAGAATGCCATTAGTTTTCTCTAGAAATTCCTCACTAACACCAAATTGCAAACGTAGCTCCTTGCCGACAAATTGATGACTCATCAGAATTGCAGATAGGCCTATCAGATCTGGATGTATGCTCTCTATTTTCAACCCTCCAAGGTTGATCCTAGCCTCCTTTCCTGCTAGTCCTATTTTCGAACTCTTCAGATGTTCTATGTCAGAATCCTCAGGCTCAAGGTGAAAACATAATGATTCTCCGTCTTGCTCCAATGAAATGTTCATCGAAATCACTTCTTTTCTTCAATGAACCAACTTACAGTATTTTCTATGCCCTCTGAGAAATCTACCTTTGGAAAGTAATTCAGACATCTTCGTGCCTCAGTTAAATCGGCCAATGAGTCCTTGATATCTCCCTCTCTGGGAGGGGCATAAATAGGTTCTATGTGCCCGGAATCGAGCCTTATATCGATACTCTCCCTGATTTTATTGAATACTTCATTTATTGAAAGAGTATTCCCACAGGCGATATTGAAGCTTTTACCATAGGCGTCAGGAATATCGCCAAATAGGGATAGAATGTTGGCATCAACTGCATTCTGGACATATGTGAAGTCTCTAGTTTGCTCCCCATCACCGAAAATTTTCGGCCTCTCTCCTTCACTCAGAGCTTTCATGAATAATGGTATTACTGCAGCATATGCGCCCTCGGGAGACTGCCTCGGGCCGAAGACATTGAAATATCTCAGACCAATGGTCTCCATCCCATGGATGTGATTGAATACGCGTGCGTAGTTCTCAAATGCTGATTTTGTTACTGCATACGGGGACAAGACATTCCCAGTCCTATCCTCAAACTTTGGCATATCTACATTGTCTCCATACACCGAGGAACTAGATGCAAAAACCAAACGATCTATCGAATGTTCCTGTGCCTTTGTCAAAACGTTCAGACTCCCAACAATATTGAATTCGTTTGTCCTACGAGGATTTTCGATTGATCTCGGTACAGAACCCAAAGCTGCTTGGTGGCAGACATGAGTACAATTAGGAATGTGAATATCCAATAATTCCGTATTCCTGATATCCCCCTCGATAAATGTAAATCTAGAATTTTTGCGAAGATGCTCAATATTTTCTTTAAATCCCGTGGCAAGATTGTCAAAGCAGACTACTTCATGCCCCAAATCCAGAATCCTGTCACAAATATGCGAACCAATAAATCCTGCACCGCCTGTGACAAAAACTCTGACCATTTTCATCTCTGCCTCCTAGCTATTGCTCTGCTGCCACCCGTGAATACATTTCGCACGTTCTCGATATCATCTTCGATACGGCAAACCTCTCCCGAGATTCAAATTTCGCCTTTTCGCCCATTCTAGAAAAAGAGCCCCTACTCATAAGTTTGACAATTTCTCTGCCCAGTTGTTCTGATGAAGATGAATTCACGAGAATCCCTGTTTCGCCATCAGTTACAATTTCAGGGATTCCTCCCACAGAAGTAGATACTACAGCAACCCCAAATCCTTGAGCTTCGATTACTACGTTTGGCAAACCCTCCGATATCGAAGTGAAGAGAAAAATATCCATCTCGCTCAACCATCCCCCTACATCTTCAACTTCGCCGATAATTTTCACAATCCCATCTAATCCTGATTCTCTTATCCGGTCTCTTAGAGAAGACTCCATCCTTCCCCCTCCTACAATTATCCCTCTAAGAGAATCGTCCCTTTCTTTTGCGTATTCGAATGCCTCTATCCAAAGTTCAGGCCGCTTTCCTGGTTCCAGTCTGAATAGCCCTCCAACAATTCTATTTTCTCTAGTAAATCCGAACTGTTTGATTGTTTTCCTAATTGATTTGGATTCCATCCTAGACTCAATCTCCTTGAAGTCTACCCCATTGTGATTCACTTCTATTTCAGACTCGTCTATCCCAATCCACTCGGAATAACTCTTCATACCAGCAATACTATTTGTGCTAAGAAAATTCTCTCTACGACTAAAGATCTGCATAAAGCAATTTTTGAGATACGGTCTTTTTCTGATATGCAATTCTGTTTTCTCGTCTGGCCTCAAGGATCTCGCAGACCCCAGGATTCTCGGAACACCAGTCAATGCCCCCGCGATAGCACATGTCAAAATCGTCTCATCCTGCCAGGCATGTACTAGATCAGGCTCCTTTTCAGAGAAGTATACAATGAGTTGCCGAATCTTCTTTCTAACTCCTGAATCAAGAAGTCCCAATAGTTCCTCATTTTGTATTAATATCTCCCTACCAGATAAGCTATCATTATCAAATTCAATTCCGTCCAAATTGTAAATATGGTCCTCCATACCTACTAAATCATCAAGATATGTTCCCGCCCCTCGAATATTCTCCATTCTGTGGACCGCTAATGAGCATTGGAACTCTTCTTCCCGCTTCATATGTTTAAGAGTCATAGCTACTTGTCTTTCTGCCCCGCCCCTGTCCAAAGAAGATGAAATTAGATGACATTTTATCGGCCTTCTTCTTATCAATCTCGTCTTCACCGATTTCCTAAGTAATTCTCTAGTAACAAGCTCATTAATCCACACCTGTTGCCCCAAATCTGCTCTTTTCTGGAGCTCTTCTGTTGTGGTATTAGTCTTGTTAATTATATCCAAAAATCTCTCATTTAGAAATGATTTCATAGGATCCTGTCCATGGGAATTTAGAACCTCCCATGCGCCTCCAATGTCTCCTAGATTTAGATGAATCTCGGCCAATCTATCAGAGAATCCCGGCTCCTCTGTGTACCTTTTCGAATTTTCCTGGATAATTTTCCTGTACTCCTCTCTCCAATGAAATTTTAATGCAATCTCGATAGCCGTGAGAAAATTTTCCACACTGTTATCGATTTTCTTCTTCAACTGATTCCATATTTCTCGAACTTCTTCATTTCTGTCCATCATTAAATGAGCTTCCAACAATGACTCCCAAGCATTTACCGAAGTAGGGTAAATTTGGCAATACTTTCTCATTGCAGGGATGGATTCCGATATTTTTCCTAGACGGACCAAACTTCTTGATTGATACCTTAGTCCAATTTTAGATTCAGGATTTATCCTAAGCAACTGTTTGGATAAATCAATACACAAATCATTGGAATGAAGGTTGTAGTGGGACCTTACCATCAACTCCAGAATCTTCTCATGAAAAACACCCCTATCGGAATTTCTAGAATTTAGATCAATTACACTATGGAACCTCTTTGAATTATAGTAGGAGCGAGAGGAATCAAAAACTTCCTCGGGAGTAAGATCCCTTAGTTTGCGTATTTTATCCCAATACTCGGAAGAAACTTCCCATTTCCCAAGTGCTGCTTGCGATCTAGCCGCTATCAACAGAGCGAACCAATTTCCACCATCTTGCTCGAGAATATCTGTAGATTTTGCATATGCTACTCCCCATTCCTTCGAATTTTCCGCTATCCTAATCATTCTAATTTTATTTCCAATATCATTATCGGGAAAATTTTGAAGAAGAGTATCGAGCCAGTATTCAGCAATATCTGGCCCTAGGTCATATGTCTCTAACACGGCCATTGTTTCCATCAAACCCTCGTCTTGTTGATTCGACTTCATTTGCTCATAAAGAACACTCTTTGCTATTCCAAAATCTCCCGAAGATGCCAAAGTCAGAATCCTACCTCTATCTACAACCGAAGAAGGGATACTCGTTACTTTTGTAAAATCTCGCTCAATCTCCCTCCTTCTTTCGGCCAAATCAGAACTTAATTGAGATTCCATATCGATGGGCTCAATTTCCCTGCCACTAGACAATCAACCACCTTTACGCCCAGCCGAGGTACACAAGGAAAAAATCGTTTGGGAACTATTTGATCGGATTTCCAACACCATGATACTCCCAACCATCCGACTCCATCTTTTGCCTCGGTAGTACTCTCCTTCCGTCGTAAACCCTAGGTTTATTCATAATTTCTTTAATTGACTCCCACAAGATATTGTTTGCATACTCGAATTCTTGATGAGGAGTTGCTAGAATGACTAAATCTATACTCTTGCATTCCGTAGGATTCACAAATTCCTCAACCCAATCCGGCAAATCTTCAGTATTTACTAATGGATCCTGAATAATAATCTCACAACCACTATTTTTAAGCCGATTTACCATTGGATTTACCGGGGTCTCTCTTGTATCTCCAACATTAGCTTTGTACGAATACCCCATCACCAAAACTCTCGGACGATCTACATTTTCCAGAATTCCAAGAATTTCATCTGCCGTGTTAATTGGCATGGAATTATTGATCTTCCTAGATGCAGTCGCCAGTGAAGAAGGAAAACCCGCCTTTTCTGACAATTCGATGTAATAGTATGGGTCAACAGGGATGCAATGCCCCCCAACTCCTATCCCAGGAGTATGTCTGTGGAAGTTCCATTTCGTAGAAGCGGCAGCCAAGACCTCTTCCACATCGATCCCCACTCTGGGCAGTACCATAGCTAACTCGTTTGCAAAGGCGATGTCGATATCTCTCTGGACATTCTCAATTAGTTTTGAAGCCTCAGCAACCTCAATTTTGCCTACGTAGGTTGAACTTTCATCAGTAATCTTCGCAAAGAGATCTGCTAGCCACCCCCCCCACTCCTTATCGTCGCATCCAACAATCTGAGCCACAGACTCAATCCCCCTTTCGAAGTCTCCAGGATTGACTCTCTCTGGACAATATGCAATGACTAGATCTTCATTTTCTGAAAGTCCAAACTTTGAGCAAAGGCCACCAAGAACCTTTCTAGTAACTCCTGGGTATACCGTACTCTCAAGAACAACAGCAGTCTTACTTCCGGGAGATATATTCGATATCACACTCTCTGATGCTGCCTCAACATAGCTAAGGTCCGGACTATTATCAGGATTAACTGGGGTAGGGACTGTGATTAAGACTACGTCGGAATCGGACACGGCATCTTTGAATTCAGTAGTAACCTCCCACCTATTGGAGTTTATGGGGATTTGTAGTTCCGCACTGGAATCAACTAAGTGGCTAGAACCTCCTCTAAGTTTCGAAATTATTTTTTCTGATACATCTACCCCAATTACTCTGAATCCAGCCGAGTGAAATGAAATCGCAGTTGGTAGACCGACATATCCGAGTCCAACGACACAAATCTTCTCGTCGCCACGTATCTCTCTCTTTCCGACTATCCAAATCCCTCTAACGACCTTCCGTAAAATACTTGGTTCATAATAGGTTTTGAACCTAGAACCTCGGAATGGACGGGTTTTTCTCTGATTACCACGGGGGAGAATCGTGGAGCATGAGACAGCGGCTAATCAAGTCGCCTCATTCGAATTGAGAAAGGCACTAGAGGCGTATGATTGGGGCGAGATAGACAATATTTGTTCGAACAATGTAGGCAATCTCTCCGACTCAGATATATCGCTATGGGTCCGTGCAAAGTATATGCTCGGGGATTTCTCCAAATGCTATGAATTATGCTCAACTAATTTTCTAGATGAAGGTAAGAAGCCCACGCTGGAATCATGCCGTTTCATGATAAGGTCCGCATTCAAGATTGGGGCGGATGAGACGGAAAATTCACTGCTTCTGTTCTCTGAAAATTTTCCTGATGACTCAGAGTACATGAAATTCCTCATGCAGTCACAGTATAGGAATTCTGAGTTCAATGAGTGCATTTCTACTTGCAATGATATTATCCAAATTCAACCAGATAATCTATACGCACTTCGATTCAGAGCTCGTTCACTAACGAAAATCGCTAAAGATCAGCATGCTATTCGAAATTCATGGAAAATTTTAATTGAGGAAAATGAAAATGATTTAGAGGCGATAAATAATATCGCTAGAACGCTTATCTCCGAAGGCGAATTAGACTCGGCATCGACGTTGATTACTCGATTAGTTGACATCGATCCGGATTATAGTCCCGCCAAGACCACCATAGCTTACTTCGTTTCCTCGGGTGGAAGTTCCGATGGTTTTTCCACAAAGACTGTTGGTGGATATAGGATAGCATATGCAAAGGAAGAATATAATACACTAATTGACGATTTAGGCGGTTTGAAGAACTGGAAGAAATGGAACGAAGATGAATCTGTATTCATTTTTAGATCTCTAGTTAAACTGGAAAGATTTGATGAAGCAATAAGACTATTCAAGCGTCCAAAAAATGACTTCTCAAACTCCTTCCGAATTATTTCAGAGGTAATTACTTCTGCAAGAGAAACGTCTAATCATTCTCTCATGAGGAAGTTATTGTCGACACTAGGTCAAACAAGATCTTCAGATGTAGAAGCTTCGAAATACTATTTGCGCCATCTAATTTATTTCGAAGATGACGTGGGTTTTGTCTGTGAAGAGGTGAGGAGGCTGTTAGATCAGCACGATGACAGTTTGCTCATCCCCACTCTGAAATTCATTCTAAAGTCTGGACGCTATGGAATAATTGAAGACTCCCAAATTTCTTCAAGTATTTCGGATCTATTAGACCCAATTCACGGATATATCGCGAATGAAAGGAGCGAGATTTTTTCCGATTTGTGGCAGGAACTAAATCAAAAAATCACACACGCTCTTTCCACTAAGGATACTTTCCAAACTAATGATGCATTCAATAATGCATTATTGGAATCTGGTGCTTCCTTCCCCGTCTTAGAGGAGAACAAGTACACCCACCTAGGAAATGAAGAGAATATCACAATGGCGGAAATAGATGAAATTTGTGAAAAAATCTCTCCTCAAGCATACACTTTTGATTCCGATTCAGCACAACAGAAATTTGCAATATACTGCTCTAAAACTCCGCTTCCACAGGAAATATCTGGTTCCATCGAAAGAATCATCATTTTGAAAATTAACCTCTCAGAAAGTGGAGTGGCAATCAACATGGAAGAACTTTCAGAATCGGGAAATGAGATAGTTTCCGAATACATTGTAAAACGTGATCCGCGTATTAACATGGGTAGATTTCATGAAATCACGAAACATCTTGGTCTATCTAAAATAATGATAATCTCATCTATCCTGGAGATTATTTCGGAGCACTATCCAAGCGAATTTTGGTATGATGAGAATCTTATAGTTTCAAAAATTGCAGCCAAAATTCTCGGATACCCCGATGATAGAATCAGGTTCATAGAATGATTTCTAACCGAGGCAAGGTGTTATGAGTTTGAGAGCGTTGAGGTAAGCATGGGTAGAATTGAGGGATCCCGAATTCTCGTTACAGGCGGTACTGGAAGTATAGGATCCGAAGTAGTGAGGCAATTGCTAAAGCGCGATCCTTCTCATATCACGATTCTTTCTCGCGACGACTCAAAACAATTCTATCTCAAGGATGAGCTTTCTGATAGGGAAAATGTGACTTTCATTATCGGAGACGTTCGAGACAGAGAGTCGCTGCAAAGAGCATTCAGGGGCGGAATAGATATCGTAATCCATGCAGCAGCATTGAAGCACGTAGAAATTTGCGAAATCAATCCAACTGAGTCAGTCAAGACAAATATCCTTGGAACTCAGAATGTTGTAGATCTGGCAACTTCCCACGGCGTGAAATACCTAGTTACGATAAGTACTGATAAGGCAGTAAATCCCACAAATACGATGGGTGCAACAAAATATTTAGCAGAAAAAATCACTCTAGATACAAATGATAAATCCTCAGTTAATTCACTCTGTGTGAGATTTGGAAATGTACTATCAAGCCGAGGCTCGGTGATCCCTTCAATGGTTAAGGGAATCAAAAAGAATGGTAAGATTTGGATTTCCGATGGAAGAGTTACTAGATTCGCAATCCCAATAGATACCGCTTCTTCTTTGGTTCTAGATGCCTTAGAGATGAGCGGGGGCGGGGAGATTTTCGTGCTCAAGATGAAGGCCTTCTCGCTGGATCAATTAGTCAGAGTGATGCTATCTTTGGATCTCTATGAAGGAGAGGTAGGGATGGAGCAGAGGGGCCTTACACAAGGGGAGAAGCTTCACGAGGATTTAGTCTCAGATGAGGAAATCCCGCGACTTTGGGAGAGTCAGAATCATTACGTTATCATGCCCCATTATGCCCAAGAAAAACCCCCTCTAGAATTTTCAAAGTCTGATAAGGAAATGTACAATTCAGGTAGTGAGGAAATGTTCTCAGATGATGAAATAAGGAAAGAAATCCTGAGATACGTAAATGAACCTTAGATTTTTTTTCAAACCTTTTTTCTACTAATCCTTTGGTTCCGATCCCAAACATGATCGAACATTTTCTCATAGTACATAGCACTCCAGTCAGCCACTCTCTCTTCCACAGAAATGAACGCCTCCACACCCATGCTCTGGAGTTTGTTGATTTCGCTGAAACTGTCTTCTAGTGCCGAAATCAAACTCTCAGTTGTTCTTGGAATCAGCCAACCACACTTCTTGTTAACTACTTCGGGAGCTATTCCAGCATTAGTCGAGATAACAGGTCTTCCACATGCCATAGCCTCCAAAAGAGGCATTGGAGTACCTTCGTTAGCAGACATGCATAGATACAAATGCCCCCTGGAATAAAACTCCCCCATCTTACTATGTTTGATTGGATTAGCCTTCGTGGTTGTGATCAACTCTACAAAATCTAAACTCTCTATGGCAGGTAAAATATGCTGGTAGAATCCCTTCACATCTCCATGGTGAGAAGTCTCTGGATCTCCAGCCCAACAAACTTTCAACTTCCCCTCAAAGGGTGGTAGGGGGCGAGGATAGAATTTCTTTGGTTCGTATCCCGTTGGTGCATAGAACTTGTTTTCCATTGAAGGAAATTTCTCCATCAACTTGTTCGAAGAGAAACCTATTGCAGGGTAATACTTGAGAAGATTGCCTACTTGCTCAACAGTCAAACCCCGCTTTAACCACGAATTGTGAGACTGAACTGTTACGCAGACCTTGTTAATATCAAGATTCTCTATGAGGTATCCCCTCTGAAGCATATCATACCAGAAAAAACCCATCACTACGTCGAACTCGCTAGCATCAACAGAATCGGATCCGTTGATTAGATCTCTAAAGTATACTGTCGAGGCTTCGTATTTTCTGAATTTGCCAGAAATAGATTTGGCAATGAAGTCATATGCCCATCCTTCAACATCGGCGATCATTAGTACACTTCTGGACTTCATTTCTCTTCACCGGGAATATAATTTGTTCATGTTCTTTGAGTATGTTTTTATTCCAAACTTCTTTTCTATGAACTTTGAACCTGATTTCCTGGATTTCTTCTTGAAGTCTTTACTAGTTAGAATTTCATGAAGGAGTTTACACATCTCGATAGGGGAATCATCATACGATATTAGTCCGGTCTCCCCCTCAATAATGCACTCTCTAGAACCCCCAGCATTTGTCGATAAAACGGGGATTCCGCACGACTGTGCTTCGATTACAACGTTCGGCAAACCTTCAACTTTTGATGTCAGTAGGAAGCAATCGAAGTTTCGTAGATATTCGCTTACCTTGTCCGTAAAACCAACAAAGTGTACCTTTCCACTCAAAATTTCCGACTCTTTCACAATCTCTCTTGCCTTGTCGAACTGTGGCCCATCTCCCAGCATCACGAAATTGATATCTCCTTCTAATTCTAATGAAGCTAATCCGCCGTCTGAACCCGAAGCCTTGCCCTCATTGTCGAAATACCACTCTTCCAGAGTCCGAGATCTAGCCCGACTAGCTCCCCGGCTTAGAATTTCTTCGGCTATCTTCAAGAAAAGCCAAGGCCTTTTATCCGTTGTAAATCGACCTACATAACCTACTATGGTGGTATTTTTGTGAAGGCCGATCTCTTTCCTCAGATCAAACTCGGATTTTGCCCCTTTCCTCCATTTTGCCACATCAACTCCGTTATGTATTGTTATGTTCTTTTCACTCGGTACTTCTAACCACTCTACGTATTCATCATTTCCAAAATCAGAATTATGAGTCAAAATCACTCGCTTTGATTCAAGTAGAATTCTATAGCACTCTAGATATGATCTTCCTTGTCTAGCAGCCAACTTTCCTTTCTGAGGGGGAGGCATAGTTCTTGCAGACATTACTACTTCTTTCACTCCAGAAATTAATGCCGCTATGCCCCCGTATATGTTGCAGTAATCTTGCCAAGTATGTACGATATCATAGTCTCCTACGGAGAATATCCGAATCAGATTCCTCAACCTTCTAGCCTTTACAGAATTCAGATGTCCAACAATTCTGTCCACATCTTCTGAAATCTCACCTACAATAACCGGTTTGATGTACTCAATGACGTCCAAACTCTCGATTGTTAAATTTCGATAGTAAGTCTGGCTTATATTGGATTTATTCGGGATTCTATGAGTAACAAGAGAGAAACTAGAATTCTTGATCGAATTCCTTTCTAGTAGTTCTACTAGTAGAGAAGCCTGTCTCTCGGCCCCCCCAATGTCAAGTGTATGTGAGTGGACTGCGATTCTTTTTGTACTAGATTTTTTAGAATGTTTGACTTCTCTTGTTTCCTTCATTAATCTCCTGAGAACCTCAACATCTGTGAAAATAGGGGCTTCAAGTATCTGCTCATCGCTTATGTTTCTGGGATTAATTTCTAGATCTATCATTATCTGTTGTATCCTTCTTCCAACTTCTATGACTTCTCTATCCCTTTGCCCTACATTCAGAGAATGCTTCAAGAATTGAAAAGCGACATCCGGCCTCTCCAATGCAAGGAAAGATCTCGCTATCAACAATGGGACCCTTGTTCGGTTCGGATCCATCATTACTGCCGTGGTTAATTCTCCTAGGAAATCGTCAGAAAGTCCGAAGTCATAACCAACTATTGCCAATATTGCTCTCTTTTCAGCAAAGTGGCAGTAGTGCGATTGTAAGTAATTATGCTGCTTAATACATTCCTTATCCTCCCCAATCTTGTACAGAGAATAGTAATGTCTAGTAAGTTCTGAGAGAGTAAAATTTCCCTTCATTATCTCGTTAGAAGTTATTTCAAGATAATCACCAAACATTCCCAGTTTGAAGTAAATTGATTTTAGCGTTTTTATCTCACTCTCACTCAATACTTCTCCTTTCTCCTGGAAATCTTCCATTTCCTTCTTGGCAATCTTAAGATTTCCTATTTCTATCATTATCCTCCATCTTTCAATATCCGAGAAGTACTCACTATATTCTTCAACGATCCCCTCTACTAATTCTAATTCCCCTAGTGAAATAAGCGAACGAACGAATGCAGAAGTTAATTTCCTATCATATGCTTCAGTCAATTCGAAGTGTTCCAAAACCTCGATTATCCACCTATCTTCATTGTTTGAATGGCAGACGTTAATGAACTCCCCAATCATCTTTTGGAAGCTCTTCTTCTTGCCTTCATCCTTTCCAAGTGAGAGAATCTCTCTGAAGACCTCTTCCAAATATGAAAGATCGGTGCCGAACTTCCCAATCCTCATCGTGCAGTAAATTCTAGTGAGCTTGTCAATCCTCAGAGTTTTCACTAAACCTGCAATATCTGAAGGATCAGCAAACCTCGAGTAACGTTCAATGAAGTATACTACAGATTCTGGATCAGGCTCCGTCTTTTTTGAGATTCTGATTAGAATATCCTTTGGAGGACACGCATTCGAATCCTTCTCTACCACATTGAAATACGATCTTAGGAATTTGAAAGAGTCAATTGATTTAGATGGAACCAATTCTGTGAATCTCTTATGTTCCAGAAACATTCTGTTGATCTCCAGAATATGTGCCATCCTGTCTACAGTGGCAGGCTCCATCTCCTCTGTGCAATCCTCGATTAACCCGATTACTAGGCTTGTTTGATTGCAGCCATTGGCTGAAATGATGAATAATTCGAAAAGCTCCGCAGAATCTCTAATTCCGTGAATAATGTATGGATTTAGTAACCGCACAGACTCCTCAAATTTCTTTTTCTCGATTAATATTCTTGCCAAAACAAGAGAATCCCTCAATCGAATCCTCTTCTGTCTATCCAAAGTGTCTCGAAACAGATCAATTATCTCGAAGCCCTTTCCATCATCCATTATTTCTTTGGCGGTACCGTCCTTGGAAATCAGTTTATGAAGTAGATTCTCGGATGCCTCTATATCTCCCGAGAAACCTATTTCCCTAATGTTTTGAATAGTGTCAGAAATAGAAATATCGCTCCTTTCAATTCTGCTTAGTAAATCCTTTTTAGTATCAGAAATTATTCGTTCTGCGCCGCCAATATCGCCCATCCTTCTGAGGGTTCTAGCAATGATGAAATTACTTCTGAATGACGCATTTTCTCTGCCAAATATTTCTACCGATTCAATTAGACCTTCATTATCTCCAACTGTATAGAGAAAGTCTAGGATTGAATCAAAATTAGTCTGATCTTTAATTTTCCTTGCTGATTCCTTGGCTAGTATGATGCCCTTTTCACCCTCACCAATTGATCTATAGGACAATAATAGGAACTTGATCGACTGAAAATTTTCATCTCGAGGTGAGACTCCCTCAAGCCAGCCAATTATTCTTTCAAATCTTTTTCCTCTAAACAATTTCTGGACCCTCAGCCTCAAAGACTCTAATGTTTCAGATGACTGCTTTATCAGATAAAAATCCTCATCATCGAGAAGATTGGAAATCATCCCCTTCATCATCGAAGTAGTGAATCCGGACGGCCTGAACCTATCTCGTAAAACCCTGTCCAGAATAATAGAATCAACAATAGTTTCCATCCCTTTGTCTCCAGCAATTGTCTTTCTAATTGTCCGAATTTCTCCTTCCCTATCTTCATCAAGAGATGCGTTTAGTAGCGTTTCTATAATTTCCTTTCCATTTCCAGAATCGTAGAATTTCTTCAAAGCTGTTGATAGTTTCCTGGGTTTTTTAGCATTGAAACACGATAAGATGTACCTCTCAGAATCAACTGGCGATTCTAGTAAAGTCTCTATTCCTCCATTGGAATCATATCTCTTGAGTAGTCTTTCGAATTCTCCATTATTGAACAGCTCTTCAGAGATTCCTTTCCCCAAATCTGTTTCAGGTGTTGCCGGTCCCGACGTACCACTCACAAACTATGGTTCAAGAATGCATATATTAAGAACGTCGTACGGAAAACATGCCCCCGTCCTCTGTGCTATTATTTCATAAAGTTCCAGCCTTCTGGGAATCCGAAGCCAGATCAAATCCAGAAAAGCCGCACCCGATCTCTTCAGATTTCCCCTCAATTAACGACCTATCCCCGGAAGAGAGTAGTTTACTGAGCGGATTCGAAGAGGATATATTCTTTCTTTTGGCAAGAAATATTGCTGATTATCTTTCGATTGAGAAGGTAGACGTAGTGCTGGGGCAGGATAAATCCGAAGTGAGGAATTGGGACGTAATTTCGAGAGATGGAGTCATAGAACAGGATGATAAGTTCGTATTTTGGAGTACCAGCTCTTCGGACCTACTTCCAGATATTGATAGTGTCGAGGTCCTCGTTTTGAGGGGTAACTACCCCAACTTTCACAATCAACTAATTTCCAAGTATAAGCCCGCTGCTACAGTTTTGTATCCAGCTACTTCTCTCTTTTTCCCTCACTTCTCAGATAGGATGCGTGAGCTGATACCATTAGTATTGAAGGGACACATATCTTTGGAAGAAATTACATATTATCTCGAAAACCTCTCCAGACAACCTGTTTTCTCAAAGGTAAAGATGCCAGAAATAAAGAGTAAAATGACAGATCTTGAAGTTTTAGAATTTAGGAAACTATTCAGAAATTTTCTCGAATCCTGTATTAAGATTTCAAATGGAATTAGGGAGCGTAGGTCTCCTGGAAATTACTCGATAGTTCTGTACGATGAGAAGTCTAATTTGGAGTCACTTTCTGCGATATACCCCAACTCAAGATTGGTGAAATTCAATAAGGCCGCCTCACCAATTTTTAATTTAGACCTCCAGAGCGTCAGAAATTATGATTTGCTATTTACAGGGACGACTATCCAGAAAACTAAGAATCATCCGCTATTCTACGAGATTGTCGATAAAATACTCTCCGTAAATTCAGAAATTAGAATCGCCATAGTGGGGGTTACAGATGGAATTGAAGATCTGCAGAAGAGATGGAAAGATAGCGAAGTTGAACTCTTTGGTAGAATCTCAAAGAAGGAACTATGCGAAATTTACAACAAAAGTAAGTCTCACGTAGTCACTTCTGGAAGAGATTGCTTCCCAAGGACAATTCCAGAGTCAATAGCATGTGGTTGCCATGTTCTCGCTCTCGATATATTGTCAGATGGCCTTTCTGTATTATCTGAAAATCCGTTGATTGGAACGGTTATTGACACAAAAGAGGACTTGTTCAGTCTCGAGCCAAGTTACAGTACCTCTATTGCATTGTCTTCAGAAAATATCGTTGATCAGATATTAACTCAATTGTCAGTTAGAAGGGACCCTCTTCTAATAGCAACACTAGGGGGGGAAATATTCCCCATTGATTGCATGGTGCAGCTAGATATGATTTGGCAGGAGATCGATCTAAGTCTTCGAAACCTCTGATAAGAAAATCTCGAATCAGTCTTCTCTAGCCCTAACCATCGATTGAAGAAAACGTGCTGCATCCTCATGGATATCTATGCAAACGCCCCCTATTGGCTGCCAACCATTTGTTATCATCTTTCGAACTAGCCTACCCAAGTCCTCTCTACTTCCTGCTGCCTCTATGGTATACTCCTTCCACATGTCTCCCACTTCTACCCGTCCTTTTTCTTCTTTTCTAGCGTTATCCACATCTGTCTAGCTCTGGGATCCCTTTCAATTTCCATCAAAAATTCACCAACCAAGGGGTCTTCCTCTCTGAAAGTCCTCTCAATGGACATCAACTCAAAATTTTCAACAAAGAATCCCATAATGTCTGGAAGATTGTAATACATGGAAATATATCTAGTCGCCATATCTTCTCGATAGTAATCTAGCAGGTAAGATTCAGTAAAAGAAAGAGGGTGCTTGAGAATTAGTTGCCCCCCTTCTCTTATCATTTCCGAGCATGAATTAGCGAATCTGTCCATTTGCTCTTCATTGGTAAGGTACTGGATTATCCCTATTCCTATGATATAGTCACACCCCTCTACTTCTACCTGTTCTGCAAAGTCAGTTGCACCACAGCAAATACCCAATCCATTTCTCAGTCCCGACTCCTCCAACTTGCTATTCAAAAAATCTATATTTTCTTTTATGAAATCACAACCAATTACTCTATTTTGGCTATCTCTCAATTTTTCAGCAAGCCAAATTACATGCCTCCCAGTTCCACAACCTACGTCCAAAACTACATCGCTCTCACTGAAGATCAAATTTTCATCTAACCATTTGCATTCCACTAGATCTGTCAGTCTAGACAAATCTTTACCATACCTCCATGGATCATGGCCAGAAACGATTTTTGATCTACTCTCAAAAATGTCCCTTATGACATTCTCTTCCCCGATAATACCACCACCATCAAACTTCTACATCCGAGTCTCCATCAATCTGCGAGGGCAACTCATTGAAGCTTATTCCAGAACTTACTTCAGGCAATACCGCGTTTGTAAAGAAAAGATGTTTGAATCTTGTCAAGTCTCCTGGTCTGGATTTTGGAACCGGTAGGATTCTGATTCCAAGTGGCTTAGAAAGTACTGAACTAATTGCGAAAACGTCGAAGAATAGGCTAGATATTGCCTTTCGAGGACTTCTTTCAGATAGTGGTAGCATGTCTATTCCACAACCACAAGTAGTGGACAATAGTAGTAAATCACTAACCCCAATTTCTCCACTAGAGAACCTAGCACTAAGTACTGAATCTTCTAAAACTGAATACATTATTCCATTGAACCCAGTGGTTTTGTATTTCTCCGAGTCAACTATTTCCTTCAAAACACCTGTAAGGAAACTATGAACGAACATGGTCCCATTCATTCCAAATCTATATTCCATATCTCCCCTTGATCTAGCTATATTTCCAAGCATCTCCATTAGTCCAGCTACACTCTGGTCCTCTAGAGGGTAAGGATATGGTGCGATAGAAATGTCAATACCCAGAAACTCAAATCCCGACTCTTTCTCAATTCTTTTGCAGCAATCAGTGACTTGGTCCAAAAACCAACAAATACGATTCAGCAACTCTTCTCTGATTGTACTCAGCGATTTTCTACTGTGCTTTTTAATAACCTCCACTATCAAATCTATGAATTCAAGACCTATTGCAAATCCAGATTTTTTCCCAAATGATGCGTAGGGGAAGAAGGGCGTCTCTTCCTCCATACCAAAACTAAATCCAAGTCTAAAATTATCAATGCCCTCATTCTCCCGTGAAATCTCCTGAATCATCTCAGATGAAGGAGAAATTGTATTCGAGTCCATCTTTGCTCCAGACTTTGTAACTTTGAAATTTACAAAACCATTCTTCGTTTCTCTTATTATTTTCCTAGCAGTTCCAACCTGATCTCTGTTAGTTGGGTCATCGAATGAGGCACAGAATCCCCAGAAACCCATCTCTTCAATATCTTTTGACAATGCACCGAAATCACTCTCAGAAAAATCATTTTGGTCAATTACAACTCTCTTGGTTCGAACATCGATACTTTCTTCCTCAAAGATTCTCATACAGTCCATGAATCCTCCAAGATCCAATAATTCTCTTCTTTTTGTGAAAACTGTTGCAGTCCTGACTCTAGCAATTTTCAATACAATTCCTCCAAGTCAATAGAGCACTCTGGAATCTCGGTCGGGAACGAGTACTTTACGGTCTTGTATGGATAAACATCTCCCGATAGTGTTTTTGACATTATTAATTCCAATGTCACCTCATGGCTTTTCGGTCTTAGTGACCAGAAATCGACTTCAGAATGTGTAAATCCAATTGCTGGGATTACCGTCAGTCCCATTGCTTTTGCAACTTCCATCCTATGCTGACCGTCCATCACTATGCCGAATTCATAGTCTATGCATATTGGCTTATTCCAAACTCCATCTTCTTCGATTTTGTTCCTTAGCCATAGTACCCTTTTCTCGCTGAATCCTTCTACATGAAGTAACTTCTCTGTTTCAACTAGCTTTATCTCAGTTTCAACACCCATTTCTGCCATTATTTCGAGATATTGTTTCTGAGTATTGAATGTCGAGAATTCTGCTTCATCCCCCAGTCTAGTAATTTTAACTTCCAACTCACCTTCAATAAGTGGCTGAAAATAGTATGTCTTTGCTGGATCTGCTCCGCTTTTATCCAACCAGTTGTTAATCTGAGTAAGATCTCTCTCAGAAAATAGTACTGCTCCGGACATGTTTGACCATTCTGATAAATCCATTCCAGGGTTTCTTTCACCCATTGTGAAACCTGCAAAATTACCATTCTCGTCAGATTTAACTACTGCATTTTTTCGATTCAAATCAACATCACCTATGGAAAAAATTGTGTTTTTGTTTGAGCCTATTGAAGATATGAAAGCCTCCATTGAAACTTCATTGAATATGCAATCTCCTTCGAGGATTAATACGTCAGAATCAACGTCCGATGATCCTCTTTGTGCCGAAATAATGTTCTGATCATTCTCATACTCTAAATTTTTGATTACGGTTACCCCTTCGACGTCCATCCCTTCCAAAAGTTCCTCTATCGAGGAAGATTTGTAACCCGTAACCAAACGAATTGGTACTGAATCATCTATCTCTCGGATAAGACCGATCGTTCTTTCTAGAAGTGTTCCCCCTTTGACTGTGCTTAGGCATTTGGGGTTCTCATCTCGAAATCTCCTCCCACTTCCGGCCACTAATATTACTACAGTCACAATGTCCTGAAAAGTCGAAGCGATTTGAAAATTCCTGTCTCTTCTAGAAGTGGAAGTGGGCCCCTCTTCCAGTCTCCTTCCAGTGTTTTCTAGCTTCGGATCTAAGTCTAGTCAGTATTGAATAGATTTCATGCCACCCCGATAACTGCATCGAATTTACGAACTCAACCTTTCCACTACTTTTTGGCAACGTTTCCGGTAGTGAGGCCTTCTTGGTGTTTGAGTTTATCCTGGATGAAACGTGATGGAAAGGTACCCCTCCCTCTGAAGGCCTGGCTACGTCCTTGTGCATGTGGTTGAATGCTGCAGCCAGA
>MDTB01231202.1_pt1 | contig 27625 bp, 25 predicted proteins | sample 811161 | NCBI WGS metagenome assembly MDTB01 (sample SAMN05326650, study PRJNA326480) | marine metagenome | isolation source: seawater | place: Mediterranean Sea | collected 2009
AGTGCAAATGCTGGTAATGCATTTTTGTCAACCACAGTAGTTGCACAACAAACAGGTACTACTTTTAAAAATTACACACTGGCAGAAATTATTCAAGAAATTACAGATGCAGGTATCTCTAACATCACAGCAAGTGCTGATGCCAGCAGATTAAAGATAACAAAAACAACCAACACTCCTTCAAATCCATTTACTTTAACAATAGGTGTAGGTACAAGGAACAACAGCGTTGGATTCGGAACAGCAGTTCAACAAAAAACCAGTTCAAGTCAATCAGTAACCAATGACCTACCACTTTCACAACAACAGGTAATTGATCAAATCAATGCGGCAGGTATTACAGGAGTTACTGCACAAGCTGGAGCCACAAACAATTCACTATTACAAATTAATTCAACCAACAGCAATTTGTTTATTGGTGGAGGAACTTCAAACACAACAACTGGATTACCAAGCGGACTTATTCCAGCAAGTACAACGCAATCAACAAGTAATGTTGGTTTGAACATTATAGACATTGTAGAGAAAATAAATACGTTAAGTATTGCAGGAGTTACAGCCAGTAATGCCAGCAATAAACTAAGACTAACAAGTACAAACAGTACATTAGTAATTGGTGCTGGTACTGGAAATACTACAGTTGGATTGACTGCTCAAACAATTAGTGCAACACAAAGTACCACTAGTGCAGTATTCAATGCACTAGTAGACAATAATGGTAATCCTGTATTCCAAGAAGATGCAAATGATCCAAACATTTTTAGTATTTGGGTTGCAGATGACAGTGAATTTGGCAACTACAACCTGGGCTATCAAATTTACCAAACAATGGATTTTGGCATGTATACTTTTGATATATGTGCAGGGCCAGAAGCGGCAGATGAGGCTGAAATCAAAGTAAACAGACAAACTGGTGATGTTCAAGCTCACAATCTTGCAGTTGGTGATTTTATTTTAATCAGAGGTAGTAATAGTGTACCTAACATAGACGGCGTACACAAAGTTACAAAAATCAGTAATCAAGTAAACAAATTTTTCATTGATGCATTTATTGAACAAAATGGTAATACTGGTAACGTTTATCCACTGAGAAAAATGCGTTTCTCAACTTACACAGCATTAGAAGCCGATAGACAAGTTAAAGTTAATAATGTATTCAAATACAATTTTGCAGATATTAGACAAACACTATCAGCAAATCCAATTTATGCATTTGTTGATGATGATGGCACCGGAGCAAGTGCAGTATATCGTTGGATAGGAACCTGGAATGATACCAACGGACATGTCGGTAATTGGGATAAAGTAAGAAGTGGAACTGCACAAGCTAGAAATGATTTACTTGAAAACATAACATTGTATGATGCTGAACAGCAAAGCACTATTACAACATTAGAAACCTATGATCCTGCTAAAGGTATAATTTTTGGATTTGTCGATAGAGAAATAGATTTTAAAACTACAAATGATATTGCCAACTATAACTTTAATAATATAGATGGTGGTGTTACAAATATTGAAACTTGGGGAAGAGAATATTTAGGTTTACGTTGGTGGAATACAAGCACCGCAGTATATTTGGATTATGAACAAAGCACAATAGATTACCAACAAAACAACTGGGGAAAACTATTTGATGGTGCTAGCATTGACATTTATGAATGGACAGCAAGTCCAGTACTTCCTGAACAGTGGAGTGAACTAGTTATACAAAAACAAATTGTTGATGGTAGAGAAGCAAGCGGTGAAGCATATAGTGTTCTTATAAATGGACAAACTGTTTACAACTGGTCACAAGAGAATTACTACAATACATCAAGTAAACAAACTGAAACAGTTTACTACTTTTGGGTAAAAAATAAAACAAATAGCACAAGGCAAAGCAACTATAACGTATTTCAATTAGCACAAGTGCTTACAAATCCAAATAGTTTTGATTTGAGTTGGTCTGCACAAGTTGGAGGTGATAGTTTATTACTAGCAAACATTACTAATTTTGTCAATGATGATACAGTTGCACAACTTAAACAAAAAGCAACAGGACTTGCATTGCCAATGCAAGACTGGATTATGCTTGCTGAAAAAGACAATAATATAACAATACCTGAATATCTACATGTAAAAGTAAGAGATAGTTTAGCTGGATTTAATCGATTTAGTGTTGATAAAGACTACACCACATGGAGCAATGCTACTGTTTACGCAATCGATTCGGTAGTTAAAGAAGGTGCAAACTTTTACATAAGTTTAAAAGACAACAATCAAAATGAACAGCCTAGCACAGACAATGATATGAGTAATTGGAGTAGAATTTACGATTACGATTTTATAGAAGATACACAAAAAGATGATATTAGAATTTGGCGTGGGCAACCTGTGCCAGATCTTAAACTTCATAAGTTCAACAGATACGGACATCAGGTACGTCCTAGACAAAGTTTATATAGAGATGTAAAAGAAGCTAGACAAAACTTCGTACATAGTGTAAACTCATTGTTAAGTGAAGTAAACGTTATTGATGAAATTAATAATTGGGAAAATGCATTTAGCACTACGTTTGTAGAAGGTTCAGTAACATATAAAGTAAAAGACTATGTAAATCTAGTTGATTGGCATCTTGTAGAAAAAGACAGTGATGGAAATGTAACATACAGATTCAATCCTAACACAGTAGCTGACTTGGTATATGATAATAAAAATGATTATATCAATGCAGGTGAACCTACTGAAAGTGGCACTTATGTATTAATTAAATCAACAAGTCCAAGTGCAGATTTAGATAGAGCTGAAATGTACTATTACATAGATGGGATAGACAAGTTAGTTTATAAAGAAAAAGCAACTATACAACTCAGTGAAGAACTTTGGAACCAGTCTAAGTTTGGTAACGGATATGATGCAATTGGTTTTGATGTTACTCCTTTTGACAAGTGCAGTGACAATGTAATTGGTCAACTGATGGATTTAATTAGAAGTGAAGTTTTTATTGCTAAACATCATGTAAAATACAATCAACTTTGGTTCAAGTTACTTTATACAGCTATACTACAAAATACAGCAAGCGACTTTGCATTTAAAACTACTTTTGCTCACTTGGGAGTTAAGAGACCATTGCTACTAAACAAAGCAAAATATCAAGAGTATGATATAAACACTATAGAACAGTTTGTCAATGATATTAAACCTTTCCATACAAAAATACTAAGCAGTATGGAAAGCAATACCTATGGTGAATCAACTATGATTAATGTTGAAGAGCAAAGTAGAAACAGTGAAATTACTATAAAGTATGAAGATCATAGCACAAGAACTTGGGCAGGTGATACAGAACTATTAGGTGGAACATTTATAGATACACCAACACATACAGATTCTTCATTGTTTACACATGTACAAGCAGACCTAGAATATGATTATAATGGACAGGTATTTGTACAGCCGGCAACTGAAGGTTGGGGAGGAGAACTTGTACCTACAGACTTCACAGAGAATATCAACATGTTAGTTCAAACAAATGAAAGTGGTCCTGTTACAATTACATCAGGTGCATTGTATAGTGTAAATTCAGAAGAAAATCAACCTAGAGGTATAACATTCAATGACAATGGAACAAAAATGTTTATCATAGGTACAAATGGTGATGATGTGAATGAATATACTCTTTCAGTAGGATTTGATTTAGCATCTACAGTTACATTTGTAGACAGTTATGCAGTTACAGAATGCCCAAATCCAACAGCAGTAAAATTTAGTTTTAATGGTTCAAAAATGTTTGTTACTGGTGTAGGAAATAGTAATGTTCATGAGTATTTTTTAACAACTGGTTTTGATGTTTCGACTGCAAGTTTTACTCAAACACTTGTTACATCAACTGTTGACAATGATAATTTTGGACTTGACTTTAAACCTGATGGCACTAAAATGTGGATTACAGGAAATCAAAATGACAAGATATATGAATACAATTTATCTACTGGATTTGATATTTCAACAGCAACATTCAATCAAGATTTATATTTAGGTGCTATAGATATTGAACCTTTTGGTATAGAGTGGAGTACCGACGGTCAAAGATTGTTTATAGTAGGAACACGAGGAAACGGTGTAGATGAATTCAGAGTAACTACACCCTGGGATATTTCAACTGCAACACATGTAGGATTTTATGCTGTGGTAGTTAATCCTTCGGGTTTACATTTTAGTCCTGACGGATTAACAATGTTTGTAGTAGGAAATATAAGTGATGTAGTAAAAACAAGACACTTATCACATCCTTACAGACTGATATCAAACGACGGATATAGTCCTACAGCAAATAGTAGAGCATTTAGAATGATGCAGTATCAACCAATGGATATTCAAATAAGTAATGTTATTATAGATAGTCAAAAAACTGAATTACTTGCTGATATTACAGTATTCAGTGATGAGATTACTGTTAGTGACGTAACAGTATTTGATGATCCTAATGTTGCAATAGCAAGTGTTCCTGGTGTAGCATGGATTGGAACTGAACGTATTGAATATGAAGCAATAGATATAGGAAACAGTAAACTTTTTGGAGTAACAAGAGGAACACTAGGCACTAGTCCACAAGCACACAGCACGGGTGACCAAATATGGAACACAGGCCCAAGTACACGAATTCCGACCACAGAAAAGTTCTCACATTATGGTAATGGTCTAAGACTAGCCTATAATGATAGTGGCGTTAGCCTTGCATCTGCAGGAACTACACCTGAACACGCATTCATTAGAGATGCAGGCAAAGGAACGATATAAATACATTAAATGGAAAGAACAATGAGTTTAGACAAGATCAATGATACATCACTTATAGGAATCGAAGGTCATATTAAAATATGGGATCCTGACTCAGGTGAAGTTTTGGTTCGTAGAAGAAATGCAATTAATTTCGAGAATATGAGTATTGCGTTAGCTAGTTTGCTTGCAAACGAAGCCGGCAATACCGGAACACATCATATTGCTACATTAAGATTTGGAAATGGTGGAACAACTATTGACGGATTGGGAAATGTAACGTATAAAGCTACTAATACAAATAGTGCAAGTGGTGTATTATATAATCAGACATTTAGTCAAGCTGTTGACGAAGCAGTGACTTCAAGTGCCCTTAACGGTACTGAAATAAGTCATACTAGTCCTAATACATACAGTGATGTTATTACAACATGTACACTAGATTATGGTAGTGTTGCAGGACAAGATTCAACAGACGTAGCTACAAATATGAATGACACATATGTATTTGATGAACTTGCAATTTTTAGTGGCAACAACGATTTGTTGACACATGTTGTTTTTCATCCTGTGCAAAAAAGTGAAAACAGAAAAATACAAGTAATTTACACACTAAGGATTCGATCAAGTTTTGCAGACTTATAAGGAAAAGACATGCCGTATACAATAGATTTTAGTCAAAGCAGTAAAACAGCAATAGTTGTTAACGATGGAACAATTGATACCAGTACTAGTATAGGATTAATTGGTAAAAATTATACTCGCTTTGGAGAAACATTAAACGAAAATTTACTACACTTACTGGAAAATTTTGCTAACACAAATGCTCCAAGTAATCCAACTGAAGGTATGCTGTGGTACGATACAACAAATAGTCTCTTGAAAGTTTATGATAATGGTGTTTGGACACCTTTACTTTCAGGAGCAGGAACTACAAGGATTGAATTCAGAAATAGAAAAGATACGGGCGGTACTTTCCATAAAACAATAGAACTTATAGTTGATGCAAATATTGTCCATATTACAACAGATGATACTACGGCATGGACACCACACAACGATGAGAAATTGGAAGATGGCGTAACTCTACTCAGTACACAGTTTCCTACAATACAATCTGGTATTACAATGAACAATACCACACATTACAAGTTTAGAGGTATAGCCACTAGTGCAGAGTACGCCGACCTTGCTGAAAGATATGAAACTGATGATGAATACGAAGCAGGTACAGTAGTTAGACTAGGCGGAACACACGAAATTACGCAAACATTACAGGAAGCAGACGAAGATGTATTTGGTGTTATAAGTACTTCACCTGGTTTTGAAATGAACGCAAGTGCAGGTACAGATGCTACACATCCTTTTGTAGCACTAGCAGGTAGAGTTCCATGTAAAGTAATTGGAAAAGTAGCCAAAGGTGATAGAATGATAAGCAGTTCAACTCCTGGACATGCAATGGCACACAAGTATGCGCCATCATTTGTAGGTGACAGGTTTAGTTGGAATATAGTAATAGGAAGAGCATTAGAATCAAAGGATACAGACGAAGCTGGCACAATAGAAATAGTTGTGGGGTCAAAGTAAATGTCTGGAACTATCGGTGGATTAGCTACAAACGAAGAATACAATTTAGTTGCTGTTGATGTAAACAAAGTATTCGGAGACAAGTATCCAACTGCGGCTGTTACTGATAGTAACCGAGTTAACACACATAAATTTGGTTGGGGTGCAGTAAACCTTGATGATGCACTGGCTGACGGTACATTGATTACCGCAGAGCGATTACAAGGAATGGTAACCAGGACAAACATCAGTTTAAATCATACAGAAATACCTGACAGCGTTTTAGTTTTTGCTGTTCCTACCAATAGAACAACTATTGCGGCTAATACACCAATTAGAGCTGAAGATTTAAATTTAGTAAGAACAAAGTTTAGCCCAATACTGGTTAATAATGAGCATACAAAAGTAGATGCTCAAAATGCCAGTGCATTCAATTCAGATACTACAGGGTATGAAAGAAGCACTACTTGGAATAACAAACTTGTAGGAGAGCATAAATTTGAATGGGCAGATTATAACAAAGCAAGATACTTTTTTAACGGAGGTGGTCAGCTTAGATTAGCACTCAACATGACCGGTGGATCAACTGCTGGATATTTTAACTGGAGTGATGTTATTAACGAAATGGGTGTCCTTAATATGAATTGGGATACCGTTACGCAAAGTGCGGCTATTACAAGTGGAACCAGCGAAGGAAAAGGCTTTTACGATCTTACAGACAAATACGGAGATGGTAGCGACGGCCCAACTACAAATGAAGGCTTGCTTTTTACGTCAAGTGGTGTTACAATAGGTAGAAAAGTTGGAACATATGGTTCTTATAGCTATGGATACGGATATGGTTATATCACAGGACAAGGATATCATCCAGCATGGACAGATCCTATGCAAAGCGGATATGGCTATGGTTACGGTTACGGCTATGGTGGCATTTATGTAAGTTCTTATAGCGCCTATAGTACATATCAACAATTAAAATTTAAATTATATGGAAAATATATTAACAATGGAGCAGGTGTTCAATTTAAAATATTCTTAGACGATACAACACACAACAATTTTGTAGATGGAACTATCACCCCTACAGTAAGTTATTTGATGCCTGATACATTAACAATAGGCACACATAGTTTTGATGTTACGCCTGCACCAACTTTTACAGTAGTTAATGATTTTACTGGTCCAGATGATTATTAAAATTAAAAAACTGTTGACAATCCACACATAAATAAGTTATAGTAGCATATAATTAAAAGGAGAAACTCAGTATGGACGAGAGACTCGAAAAAGCATTAGAGTTTGCAAACTATAGAATTACGTTAGGTAATCAAAAGCGTACACTGAAACAAAGAACACAAGTTCTGCAAACAGTACACTACGCTAAAGGTGTATTCCATTCAAGTCAGACTACTATTGCTTTCGTCAAAGCACTGGTTGATATTGGAAAAAAAGAATCTATTATTATAGATACAAAAGAAAATCCTATTGTAATTGATGATCTTGCAGATTTTTTAGAGACACTTGTAAGTGCATATACCGAATCGATGAACGAGTATAAGATACAGGCTGAAAAAATTAGGAAAGCAAGGAATATCAAAAGTTTGATGGATTGGTGATAAATGTCAGAAAAACAAGGAAATGGCATTTGTCTTTTTTGTTATAACAATGAACAACTAGACTATTCTAAATTTGCAATGTTAGCCTCGACTTATGCTAAAAAGCATTTAGACTTGCCAGTTACATTAATTACAGATGATGGCACAAAAGATTGGATGGAGCAAAACCATTCTCATGATGAGATTGATGCTTGTTTTGATCTAATGATATTAGATAATTCAGGAGTTGCTAGCAAACGCAATATGCGTAAACACATGGATAGTCCATGGACAGAATTTAACGCACCATTTTTTAACAGTAACAAACACACAGTATTCTATCATACACCTTATGAAAGAACACTACTGTTGGATACTGATTATATTTTAGGTAATAACTTTTACAAATATATTTTTGATACAGACGAACCTATTGCACTACATAGGTATGCACAATATATTGGCGGCGAACTTCCATACAGAAATGAAATAACATTGAATGAAGCAGGTATTCACCATTGGTGGAGTACTATTGTTTACTTCGACCAAAGCGAAGAATCTAAACTATTTTTTGATATTTGGAGTCATGTAAAAGATAATTGGGAATACTACAGTCTATTATATCAATATCCTAAATTGTTGTTTAGAACAGACTTTTGTGTAAGCATTGCCTGTCATTTAATGAACGGTATGAACAATGATAATTTCATACATGATTTCTTAGGACAGCCATTATTAAATATGGATCAAAAAGACGATATTGCAAAAGTAAATGGTGTTGATGATCTTGTGTTTTTAAAACACAATAGAGCAGAAGCTTGGAAAAACATTTTGTGTAGATATACAAAACAAAACCTACACATTATGAACAAACGTGCATTAGATAGGCACTACAATCATTTAATGACTTTAGCGAAAGAAGAAGCCAGTGTCTGACAAATTAGAAACACTTGAACTAGAAGAAGAAACACCACAACGTGGATATGTTACACTTGGTATAAACACCAGTGAAGATAATATTAGATATTGTTATGCCCTAGCATGTAGTATTAAAGTTTGTGATCCAGATGCAAGCATTACACTGGTTGTAGATAAAGGTCAACTAGGTAATGTACAAAGTTTCTATGAACATGTATTTGATTATATGATCGAATTACCCTACGGAAATAGTGCTCATAAAGATGGCTTCCACGGAATGAACTTATGGCAAGTGTTTTATGCTACGCCATATGAAGAAACAATATATGTTGACTATGACACACTTTTTATCAATGTTGATATACATAATCTATGGGACACAATGGCAAGTGGTACAGGAAGCATAAGTGTACCTAAAAATGCTTATAGTTATAGAAATTTTCCAGCAGTACCTATGTGGAGATTTGAATACGAAAATACATACAAGTTACCTAAGTATTGGTATAATTTGATATATTTTAGAAAAAGTAGTGAAGTTGCAAGAGAATGGTTTAAGATGGCTGACCCAGTTATGCAAAACTGGAGAGATGTATACAATCATGTTTTTCCAAACAAAAAACCAGAATACTTTCAGAAGAATCTACTTGGAAATGTTATTACACATTTTGTTGATCATACAGATGAAATTGGTGTAACTCTTAATAATCATTATGACCTACACAGTCAGTCACATGGTGCTTTTACAGATCCAAATGAAATTCCCAAGAACTGGACTGATATGTTAAATTATTGGGTAACAGACAAAGCCAAAATACAAATTGAAAATAGTATCATTAGCAGTGGAATTATTCATTATAGCGATGAGACTTTCTTATCAGATGAAGTAGTAGATGTCTTCAGAACTAACCTTACTCAGAGACTACAAGAAAGATAAACCAGCACCCAAGTGGTGTGTTTATTATGATACCGACACAGGTGATATTGTTACGGTAACAAATCGTGAAAAGGATTTCATTAAACATCCTTTTATCGAAACTAATAGTGATGATGCAAGAAAAATACTTATGGGTCATGTTGATCCAAAAAAATTTGCAGTAGTAGACGTAAATCAAGAACTAAAACTAGTAGAAAAATCAGCTGTACTTAGAATTAAAGAAGCTGAAAGACGTCTAAGTGTGATTCCATTAAATGATAAAACTAAAGCAGATGTTAATATTATTATGTATATTAACAACTGGAAAATGGAAGTAAATTTTAACCAAGACACACTTTATCGTATGACAGGTAAAAGATTTTTTCGTAACATCAGTTTGAATCCAGAGAAAGATGGATCGTATGATCCTATTACATTGTTTTTGATAAAAGACAACGACCCAAATTTTTTGGTCAGAACTATAGAAATTGATCCAGCAGAATTAATAGAAGAAGGATATTTAATTTTTGATATGGCACCTTTGCGTAGAGTATGTGCCTTAGGTGATGTAAGTGTTCTTACTAAAAAGATTTTTCAATCTTATAGACTACAACGAAAAGCAAACTTTACAGGAATAGATTATAGAACTAGATTTAGCAAGAGAAGAGCTTTCACTCAACCAAGTCCTATCATGGACGACATAAGTGCAGACTTTACAGTTTCTCGGGGCGATGGAGTTACTAGATTTAAGAGTAATTTTCAAAACCCACAAGAACAAAAGATATATACTAATGTTGCAATATATGTAACCGATAGTAAAAACCCAAGCCAATTGTTAGAAAGGATCGAATTACCTTTAGCTGATATTGGTTGGAATAGAACTGTAGAAGTACAAACACCAAACATCGAAGACTTAACACAGTGTGGTCTACTTTGCAGAGAGTCAAATACAGATTTGACTTTTGACTATGCTGAATAACACGGAGAAAAACCTATGCAATTAACGCCAATCACTGAATTTGATATTATTTTTATAAGCTATGATGAGCCAAATGCAGATCAAAATTATGCAGACCTGCTTGATAAATGTCCTTGGGCAAAACGCAGTCACGGAGTATGGGGTAGTGATGCCGCTCACAAAGCCGCGGCGGCAATGAGTGAAACAGATAGATTTGTTACTATAGATGCAGATAACATAGTAAGAGAAGATTTTTTTAATGCAGAATTAAACATGAATAGAGTTAGTGATACAGATGTAATTAGTTGGGCAGGTAAAAATACAGTAAATGGTTTGGTGTATGGTAATGGTGGTATTAAGTGTTGGCCCATAGATGTTGTTAATAGAATGCGTACACATGAAGCGGCTCCTGAAAGTGATAAAGCAAGTCAGGTTGACTTTTGTTGGAATATACGTTATATCCAAATGAATAATGTGTACTGTGATGTTATGAATAATGGTAGTCCATTGCAGGCATGGAGAGCAGGTTTCCGTGAAGGTGTTAAGATGGGACTAGAAGGTGGTGATGTTGTAGATCCTAGTCGTATAAAAGCAATACACAGAGAAAATTACAAAAGACTGTTGGTTTGGATGACTGTGGGCGAAGATGAAACAAATGGTTTATGGGCAATTTACGGTGCAAGGTTAGGTTGTCATATGACAAATATAGAGAGAAGAAAATGGGACTGGCGTAACGTGAGAGATTTCGATTGGTTAAGTAATTTCTTTAAAACAGATTTGTTTCCTGAATTTGAAGGTGGTGATCAAATGTGTATTAACACCGGAGTAACTTGGGATTGGAATAAACTTAAAAACAAATCTGTAGAACTAGGAGATCAACTTAGATCTGAGTTGGATTTTGAAATTACTGATATGGATCATACCGGTAGTAGATTCTTTAAGACAGTATACAAGAATCCGCACAGATTAGGTGCAATGGTCAGAGAAGATCAGGTTAACGACAGTATTGGGTAAGTATGACAGACTGGGATGAAATGTATGGAGAAACATTTTGTGTTTACCCTTGGTTGAGTTTGATGGTCAATACCAGCGGAAGCATCGACTTCTGTTGTATTGCTAAACCCAGTGTACTCAGAGGCGACGACGGAAAAATTCTAGACATCAATAAAACTACATTAAAGCAAGCATGGAACGGCAAAGACATGCGAGATATACGCATGGCTATGATGCAAGGAGAAGAAGTTAGCAGTTGCAAACATTGTTATCTACAAGAAGAAGTAGGTAAGAAAAGTTTTAGACAAATGCACAACGAAGAATGGGAAAGACGCATTGGTGAAGATGCAATACACCAACGCATAGAAGCAAGTTACGAAAATGATTTTGGATTACCAGACCATGACCCACTTTACTTGGATTTGCGTTTAGGTAATCTATGTAATCTAAGTTGTAGAATGTGCAACAGTTTTAACAGTAGTACCATTGCAAAGGAAGATGCTAAACTTACTGACGTAGAAGAAGATTATACTCGCATACAAGAAAAGACTTATGGTAAAAGACCAGACTGGATCAACAGTAAAGAATACAGAGAAAAGTTTGATGCTGATGATTTTTGGGCTGATATCTATGAATGGATGCCCAAGTTAAGAAAAGTTTACATGACTGGAGGCGAGCCAACTATGATTCAAAACAATATGCAGTTTTTGGATTATGCGGCAGAAAAAGGACACAGCAAACATATCAATGTGTTTATGAACACCAACTGTACAAATGCAAATCAGAAGTTTTTAGACAGTATTAGTAAATTTGAAAGTGTAGATATTAATGCTAGTTTAGATGGAATAGGGGTAGTAAATGAATTTATACGTGGTACAAAGAGTTGGGATATTATCCTTAGAAACTATAAAAGTATATTAAGTTTGCCAAATGTTGCAAGCAATATAAGTCCTGTATTACAAATTTATAACCTAAATAGAATACATGAAATACTGTATCTTGCAAATGACTTGGGAGAAGAATTTTATGCAGGAAAGCCAGGATTAGAATGGAAAAGTATTGGTGTTGATATTTTAATTAACACACATCCTCCGTATTTAGATGTAAGGAATCTTCCTGTTGAAATGAGACAGGATGCAAAAAATAGATTGCTTGAATTTAAAGACAAGTGTAATATACTATATGAGAAGAATTGGTTGATTAAAAATAGTGTAGACGGTATTGTTGGATACTTAGAACAACCGCAACTGGACACATGGAAAGAACAATTACAAGACTTTGTAAAGATGACTGAAACATGGGACAGACAGCGTAATACCAACTTTAGCATTGTTGATGATAAGCTATATGAAGATATTAGAAAGTTGGTAGAATAATGGCACAAGATTTTTTAGAAGATTATGGAAAGAAGTTTTGCATCTTACCTTGGATGCACATGGCAACTTATACAGACGGTACAGCTTTGCTATGCTGTCTAGCTCAACCTACACAGGATCAGCGTATTAACTTAAACAATGCTGATATAAATGCAGTATGGAACAGTTACTATTGGAAAAATGCTAGAAAAGATATGCTTGCTGGCAAGGCTCTAAAGGCTTGTATGCATTGTTGGAAAGAAGAAGCGGCTGGTATTCGTAGTCATAGAATGAACGAAAATAATCTATGGGCTAGAAAACTTGGTAGAGAGTATATCAATGATTTGATAGCAAGTACAAATGAAGATGGTAGTTTAGACCAAGATGTAATAACATTAGACCTACGTTTGGGTAATACCTGTAATGTTCAGTGTGTAATGTGCAGACCAACTGATTCAAGCAAATGGGTAAGAGATGCAGAAAAAATTAGAGACTTGAATAATGATAACCCAGAAGTTAGAGGTGACTGGGAATGGAAAATACAAGATCATTGCAACAACAAATATGACTGGGCCGCTGACGATGAATTTTGGGAAAAAGAAATAGATCCTCTATTACCAAACATGCGACATTTTATATTTGCAGGAGGTGAACCTTTATATCTTAAAAATCATAAACGCTTTCTTAAAAAATGTGTAGAAAGTGGACATGCTGGAAACATAGAATTACGATACCATACCAATGGCACAATTATGCCAGATGATATACTTGAACTGTGGAGTAACTTTAAATTTGTAGAACTTATGCTTAGTATAGATGGCATAGGAGAGATGAACAAATGGTTACGCTATCCAACTGATTGGGAAACTGTGCATAAAACACTAAACAAAGTAGAACAAGCACCAGAGAATATTGTTGGTAAAGTTCTGTGTACAGTAAGTGCGTTAAACATTTGGTATCTACCTGACTTTGCTGAATTTTTGTTTAGTCAGAACTACAAAAAAATTGGAGTACACGATCACCAAGGAATGTTCCATCCTGGAGTATTACATTATCCACAATACATGTGTGCTAAAGTTTTACCACCAGCAATGAAAGAAAATATAACAGAAAAAATTGACAACTTTATGCAAAAGTATCCGGAGAAGAATAAAGTACAAGAACTTAAAAATATGACTAACTTTATGAACAGTGAAAATTGGAACGACAAATGGCCCGCATTAAACAAGTACATCAAAAGTATAGACATAATGCGTGGTACAGATTTCACACAAGATTTTGCTGAACTTTATAAAATATGGAGTCAGTATGAAGTTTGAGCTTGAGTTAGAAAACAAAGATAAAGACACGCAACTTATTACATGTGATATATTTGCTTATTGGTTTGACCTTGGATTAGATAGTATTGGTCAGCCAGAAACAACTCATTGGAATGTTTTTCATAAACATGATGCACTAGAAAGATTATATAAGGTTATTCCTCTACTCAATGATAAAGTCAATGAATGGAATACTATTGCTGAAAAATATAAAACAGCTGATGTTCCACTTAGCAGTATATTAGGTCATACAGTAATGAGTAACGGGCAAGCGTTTTGTACTATTGAAAATAAATTAGACAAGTTTAAACCACTAGAAGCCTGGTACAAATTAGATGCAGGAAAAATTGATCATAGATGGGGATTAATTGTACATCAAGATATTATTAATCCAATGCAAACACAATGTATACTGGTCTATCGTGTTTTAAATGACCAGGGTTATATAGACAATGTTAAAAAACTAGTTGACATATTCAATACACTAAAAGTATTAAGAGACATAACAACAACAATTACACAAGAAACAAATCTACAAAATTTTGGTTTAAAATTTAATGAAGATTTTCATTTACTAGATGATGAATGGGCAGAAAGATTTAGCATGGAACGAAATCCAGGTGAGATATTTTTATATCCTACACAAATTGGATACGACTATGATAATGTTATGATTGAAATGTATGATGACGACAAGCACAATGCTATTAAAATGACCAGTAATAGTTTTGACTTGTTAGAACAACAAGTTTGTTATACAGGAGAATTATTGTTTTGGTGTGGTGACCCAAGAACACACGAAGAAGCATTAGATCATTTAAATTACAGTCTTATGGATTATTGGGGCGGGTACAAAATTAAAAAAACTGATACAAGAAACAAATATGACATGCTTACTTGGGGTATGATAAAAGTAGGCAGTTTTGATGTTGTTCCAGAACCAGAGTTTAACACAGTAAGAAATTATAAAATTATTGAACAAGACAATACAACTGAACAAGAGGAAGAACTAATAGATGTTGTCAGATAGTGCTGAACTTGTTGAAATAAAACAGAAGTATAACAAGTACTTCCATATCAATTGGAACTTGACAAACAAGTGTAATTTTAGTTGTGCATACTGTCACCCTTATAACTATGAAGGAAGTAGTCCAAGTTTTGATTTAGATACTTACAAAAATTTTGTAGCACGAGTAAAAAGTTATCTCAACGAAGACGAGGAACTGGTAATAAGTTTTACTGGTGGAGAACCTACAGCATTGCCATTGTTTGATGACTTTTTAACTTGGCTTGTAGAAGAAAAAGTACAAGTTGGATTAACAACAAATGGTAGTAAAAGTTTAAAGTTTTGGGAAAAACACAAAGAAAGTTTTCGTTGGGTAAGTTTTAGTTTTCACAGTGAAAAAACTAACCTTAGACATTGTGTAAATGTTATCGATACATTATGGCCTTATACACTATTAGGTGTGCGTATTATGATGCATCCTGAACAACAGTATTTTGACAAATGTGTAGAATTCTTTAACATTCTCAAAACTGAGCCTTATTTGGGTCAGTTCTATGTAGAGAAAGTTCCTATTGTTGCTGACTGGTTAACAGAGAAAGAACGACCACATATCTATACTAAAGAACAGCAAGCACAGATTGATGAAAAAATTGCATTCAAAAGAAAAACTGGAAATTTTGATGTCAGCTTTGAACAGTATTCAATGCCTATTGATGCTACAGCGGTTTATAAACTTGCTGATGGTAGATATAAAGAAGAAACTATATTGGATACAAATGGATTATATTCAGCTAAGAAGAACAAATTTAAAGGTTGGAAATGCAATGCTGGTATAGATGGTTTATTTGTTAATGAACTAGGACTAATAAGTGGTGCGGCATGTTTACCAGAAGGTAAAGATGAAAACGGAAGCATAAAATGGTTGGGTAGAATAGACAAACCAAAAAGTTTTAGAATGCCTGCTTATGCGTATACATGTGAAAAAACACATTGTTTTTGTAATACAGATTTAATACTAAGCAAGTTTAAAGAAGCGGTAGCCGTATGAAAAAGTTACATTATATACCAAACTGTTGGCATGAACAAATTGCAAAATTGTACGACTTAGAGCTTGTAACTGAAAACGCTGACATAGTTATATTGCGTGATCCATTTGATAGAGCTGTTGAAGAAGTAATGGATTTTTTGGATAGTAAGGGTGATACTCGAGGTAAAACTTTTGAAGAATTGATATTTGAAAATAAAAATGTTTATTGTAAAAGTCTTAAAATAGATAAAGTACACACAGATGATTTAAAAGAAAAAAACTACAAGTTTGTTTGGTTTACAAGTTATGCAATATGGCCTAGAATAAGTGGAGTACTTCGACCTAAAGAACAAGTAAAAAATCATAAAAATTTTACATTAGAGTCAACAGCTGAACAACTCAGTAAATATCTTGGAGTTGAAAACAAGCCTATAAATGTAAATCAAAGATTTGATACATTTGAATTAGATACAGCATTGCGAGGAGACTTTCAAGTTTCAAACACAGAGGATTATAGTCTATTGCGTAAATTAAAAACTAGAGCAGATACTGGAGATAGATATGAAGTCAAATGATTTATTAGTATTTCCTCATTGTCCTAAAACAGGCGGCACAACTCTCAAAGAAAGATATAGACATGGTAACGAAAGTTTTGTTGTTACCGACCTTGGTGATCGTGTTACTGACAAAACCAAAGTTGCTTTTGGACATAGTGTGCAAATTGGAGAATATGATAAACAGTTTGACAAAAATATAGTTTACCTAACTTGTGTAAGAGATCCTATCAGTAGGATTATGAGCATGTACAATTTCTATCGTACACAACTGTTTTACTTGAATCCAGACAGTCCAGATGTTGATTTTTATCTTTGGTTCATCAATAAAGATGTTATACGACCTATGCCAGTAACCAAACAATACGAATACTATTTGTATCAGCATGTTGATGTTGATGATTGGTTTGCCAATAAAGTTCTACTAGACAATGCAAATATAAACGACATGTATAACAACACAGTTTTAACCTGGGATGTCAAAGAAGATAAGAGTTATGTGGATAATAAAAAGATACAGAAATGTTTGAAAGAAAAAAACAAAATTGAAACACATAATATGGAAGTTACTTGGGAACGCATTATGAATAAAATGAATCATGTGTTTTTTCAATGCGAAGATATAGTAAACAAGTTTGATGATTTAATAGCACACTATAGATTGGATCTTAGAGTTTGGGACAAAATGACTATAACCAATGAAACCAAATACGATCTTAAAAGACACAATTTAGAATATGTAAGTTTTTTTGAACTTGATGAAGACTTGCAATATCTAGTAGAACTAGATCTTCAAGCAGATATTGAATTTTTTAAAAGGTGCCAGCAAAAATGGAAACACTAGCAGTATTTCACATACTTAAAAATGCAGGTACTACACTGATTGACAGGTACAAACACAATGAAGGTTTTGTATATCAGAGAGTTGCCAATGAAGTAATTTATAGATATCAAAGCGAAAATCAATCAACTTATTATATAGATGAATGCAATGAAGCACAACCACAAGTCGTATTTGGACATGGCGTAACCTTTGACTGGGATTATCGATTGCAAAATCGTGTAGAGTATGCTACTATACTAAGAAATCCTATAGATCGTATCATGAGTGCATATAATTATTTTAGAACAGAAATGGCTTCAGTGCATAGTCATTATACGGATATTGATTTTAAAACTTGGATGATTAACTGTAGTAGAATGTTGCCAACTCCTGTGTTTAATCAATATCAACAATTTAGCAAGCAAGTTTGCTTGCGTATAGATTATGGTAGGAATATAGATACAGTGCGTGAAAAACAATTATTTGATGAAGCTATAAAGAACATTACTCGTTTGAGTAGTGTGTTTTTTATTGAAGATAATTATATAAAAAAGTTCGATAAACTTGTAAAACAGTATGGAGTTAATCCAGAACCTACTGTCAACTATCAACATAATACAAAGTTTATTCTAAGTCAACATGGATTAGATTATCTGCATTATGAAAACTTAGATGACTCTGACAAACGTTTGATAGAACAAACAACTACTTGTGATGTTGAATTTTACAATTACTGCAAGGAAAAATTTGCATGAGAGACTACTACAAACCAAATAGAAAGTATGTAGGACAAATAACTACCGATAAACATGGCACTGCTTTTGAGCATGGGCTTGGGTATTACGATCTTCCATTGACTGGTAAATGTGCTGGAGAATTCGATTATAACAAAGTAACTGGTGTTGGTGCTAAGATTTGGGAGCATGGAGAAACTTATGTAGGTCAATGGATGCTCAACAAAAAAGAAGGTATTGGTGTACATGTATGGCCCACTGGTGCAAGATACTATGGACAATTTCAAAACAACAAGCCTTGCGGATACGGTATACTAGAAACTGTACACGAAGGCGTAAAATTTGTAGGTCGAGTAGATGGTATGATAGCTGAACCACAAGAAGGACAGTGGTATTTAAATGGCGAACCTTGTGGATTAGAAGATGCAAATATAGATGGAACAGGTCGTAGAATACAAGAAGATGGAAGTATATTAAATGCAGTTGGCGGCCGAACAACAAAATTTTTAGAAGACGGTGAGCATAATCAAATAGGTGGACAACTTAAAGATATATGGATCACTAGACATGAAGAGAAAAACATTATAACAGAAACAAAACATGTAGCACCTTTTGACTTCGAACAAGGCAAAAGAGATACAACTTATTATGGCGACTGGATGCGTACACTTAAAGGACACTTTTTAAGTGGCAGACCACACGGAAGAGCATTAGTACATCAGTTAGGAGCCTCAGATTTTAAAAGCAATTGGATCTTAGGTGACCCAGTTGACTTTGACACATACAGTAGTATTGCCTTTGAAAGTTTACCTACTAGAAGTATTAAGCGTAGAATGACAAGAAGATATTGTGCAATATATGATTTAGCTGTTAATCACTTGAAAAGAACTAATCAAATATATGGTTTGAACGAAGAGTTTACTATTGTTGAATTTGGCATCGGAAGAGGCGAACATTTACAGTTCTTAAGAAAAGTATTTCCTGAAGCAAAAATTATTGGAGTTGATAGTTTAACACCAGACAGTGAACCTCAGAGTGAACTACAAGAAAGACAAATTGCAGATATCAAAGTAGCAAGCCGATTACATGATAAATTTATATTGGAACTTGGTGTTGATTGTTATAGTTCAGATACATGTAAAAATTTACTAGAAAAACATGGTCCGGTTGATTTAGCAATACATGATGCAACGCATGGACCGTATGTTTGGAATAAACTAGGAGCAATAAAAAATTGTTTACATAGTCAGCGAGGTTTGTTGATTACAGAAGAAATGTGTTGTAGTACAGATGAGCATGACCGTGAAGGAATAGATTGGGTACAAATTAAAAAAGCCAAAGGTCAAAAATGGCGTATATGGGACTTGCGTCCTTTGAATTATCACACATACAAAAATAGTTTTATAGGTGTATGGACACCTATACTTCATCAGTTTGAAGCTGGTGCATTAGGATTATATGAGATTTATGATGACTAGACATCGCATTCCAAGAATAAAAGACAGCTTGATGTTTTTAAAAGAATCAGGTTACATGATTGATTACTGTCTAGACATAGGGGTGCATACTGGTACTCCTTGGTTAGTGTTTAGTTTTCCAAAAGCACATTATGTTTTAATTGAACCGGATACGAAACATAATACAGCAATACACGACAATTATAAAAATTACAGCTACAAATTAATTAATATTGCACTAGGTGGAAGAACCGAACAATCGATAGATTTAAATTGCATACATGAAGGTAAAACTTTTGGAATAACTTCTGATATGGTCACACTAGATAGTTTGCAGTTATCTCCACCCAAAAACAGTTTATGTAAAATTGATGTAGACGGTTATGAATTAGATATACTAGATGGTGCATACAAAACACTACCAAAGTTTGATCTAATTATAATTGAAAGTCAACTTGACAAAATGAGTAATATAGTGTACTCAATAGAAGACTGTGGTTTTAAACTTTGGGATATTGTAAACATGGATTACGAAATGGGTAATCTACATCAAGTTGATTTAGTATTTAAAAAAGAAGACTTTACAATGAAAACAGTTTTAGGATATCCCGACTATGACTTTTTCAGACAAGGGAGCGAAATTCAATGAGAGTAACTAAAATAATGCTCAGAAATGGATATAGCGGTCCAGGAGAGATGGACGACAGTGTTCATGAATACACAGGTGGTAAACGTAATGGACTTGGTGTTGATAAAACTTATGCTGGCGAATACAAAGATGACAAACTGCATGGTTATGCCATAAGCAAAGTTAGTAAAAATCTTAGTAGATACGAAGATGGCATTATTGCTGAACAACTGATTACAAGATATATGAATGGTAATATTTGGATTGGTACAGATGATACCGGCATACTCATAAGAGATGATGGTAGTATTGGATACAGCAAGCCTATCTATGTTGAAAATCCAGTTTATGTACTAACAGACAAAATGGAATACAAACGCATAAGCATGGTTGATTTAAAAATGCGTGAGATTGATTTCAGAGGTTGGTATTGTCCAATATATAAAAGTAACTTTAGTATTAATCCAGTCGGAGAAATATGCAGTGGTGTTTGTGCAAATGTAAGACATATTGCAAGTCACGAAGGACATTGGAAAGATATTAAAAAACTAAATCTAAAAAAAGAAACTTTGTGTAAAACCAAAGCCTGTTTTTGTGATGCTGATATACTACAACCAAAAGCAAAAACAGAAAAACTATTAGAATACTTTGTTACAAACAAAAAATTTAATCACTGGCAGTTGGAAGAATTACCAGTTGCAAAACCAGATGATAACCTTGTAGCAATGGGCAGAGGTATGGCAATGCCAATGGCTGAAGTACATTTTCATCTTGGGTTACGTTGCAATTATGATTGTGCATATTGTCCTGGCCCAACCTATGATGAGACAGGCAAGTTAATAAATGGTGTACATGATAATAAAAGTCCACACATGACTGTAGAAGAATTTAGACATGGTTTAAATTTAATAGATCCTCACTTGCCTAAAAAACCTAATAGAAGAATGTATCTAACAGGAGGTGAACCTACGCTTAATCCTGAGATAATGAAATTTGTTGAGATTTGTTTCCAAAGAGGATATGAAACTAGAATGAGCACCAATGGCACAGGCAGTGAAAAAAAGTATAGAGATTTGTTAGACAAAGGTGTATTTCTAGAATTTAGTTTTCATGTTGAGTTTACCATAGACAAGGTTATACAAAAAGTTGCAAATCTTGTTCAAGACTATCCACAAGAACAAATCAATGTCAAGTGCATGAGTTTTGAAGATACTCCTTTTGCTGAAAAAGTGCAACGCATTATACCCAAAGACAGAGATATTTTTTATTATCCTATCTATGGAAGAGATATAGAACACAAATACTATCATGAAAGAACTGAAGAAGAAAAAGAAAAAGCAGAGGTAATTTTCAGTGATTAAAGATAGTGTAAAACAATTACAAAGACCGCATTGGTCAGGCTTGTTGAACAGAGTAGAAAAAATTGAAGCAGGATATGTTAACCTTGATAGGAATGAAAATCAAGACGAAGTATTGTGTGGTCATATACAAAAAGCAATTAAACATTTTTTAGATCTAACAAGTAGTATGAAGTACGAAGACTACTATCGTTACTATGAAATGTTTGCTGACTATTACAATACCAGCATGGATAATATATTAATTACTGGTGGTTGTGACGAAGCAATACGTTTAACATTTGAAGCAACACTAAAAAGCGATAGTGTATTTTTAACAATCTCACCTACATACAGAGGCAGTGTTACAAATGCAATAGACCTTACTACAAATATAATTGAATGTGGAGAAGACGAAGACGAAATCACTGCTCATATAGAACAGCATAGACCAGACGTATTTTATATTTGTAGTCCAAACAATCCAAGTGGTCGAGTCTATAGTGCAAAATTTATAGATTATATTTGTGGTGCATATCCAAATATGACTGTGCTTATTGACAACACATATAGACACTTTTGCTCAGAAGATTATTTTGATTTATGCAAATACGAAAATTGTTTGCTAGCATTTAGTTATAGCAAAAGTTGGGGGCTTGCGGGTGCTAGATTAGGTATACTACAAGGACATGCAAATACAATTCAACAAATCACAAAGATTAGACCAATCATGAGTGTGAGCAGTATTACACTTAGATTAGCAGAATACCTGCACAAACATCATTATATAGTAGAAAAGAGTCTTGAACGCAATAGAGAAGGTATAGCTTTTGCACATAAATATTTTAGCAACTGTGAAATCTATAGCGAGCCAACTATTAATCATGTTGTGTTTGAGCCAACTGAAGATATAATCAGTAGATTAGATTCTCAAAAGATATTGTATGGCAAAGCACCAGAGTTTAGTAGCACAGCTATTAGGTTGACCACATTGCCCAAGGATCAGTTTGAGAAACTAATATGTTTAAATACCTCCAAATAGAAACAACAACATTTTGCAATGCAACTTGTTGGTTTTGTCCAAATCATTTAGTTCCAAAAGAACACATGGAACTTGATTTAATTTATAAAATTATAGATGATACTAGAGACATGGGTATAACTTATAGACCTTTTGGATTAGGTGAGCCATTGGTTGATACAAGACTTCCAGACATAGCAAGATATATTAAAGAAGATCCTACAGCAAAAGTAGAATTAAACAGTAATGGTGAACCCATGACACTTAAAACAGAAAGAAAGATTGCACCTTTTGTTGACATAATACGTTTTAGTGTTGATGGATTTACCAAAAAAACTTTTGATGAAACCAGAGGAATAAGTTTCGATAAAGTGTACGAAAACGTAACAAGGTTTGTAGATAACCATCCAGAAATAGACTGTGAAGTTAGAATGATTGATTTACCAGACACCGAAGCTGAACAAGAAAAGTTTTTGGATTATTGGAATAATGTAAGACCAGGCTGTGCTAAGATAACAAAATTATATCAACACCCTTGGGAAGATCAAACTGAAAGTTTAAATCTACCCTGCAAAAAAGTTGAAAATGAAGCATTTATATACATCGATGGTACAATGTATTTGTGCCCATGGGACTTTGGTAAACGTAATCCTGTGGGTAAAGTTGACATGCAAACAAGTCCTGTTGATGTCTGGAACAACAACCAATACGCAAAATATAAAGCCTTGTTGGCCGAAGGGAAACGCTGTGACATCGACCTCTGTAGCAGATGTAGTGCAAGATTCGATTAGATTAGGACGTGGTGCAGAATTAGACGAAAGTTTAATCCGTGCTGACGATAAAAATCTAAACGGAAGATACTGCGGATATTTTTACAATAGAGCAGAGATTGCCGCTTCTGGTAGAGTGTTTATGTGTTGTCCAAATTGGTTACCTGTAATTATAGGTGACTTAAAAACACAAACCATCAAGGAAATGTGGAACGGTCCTACTGCACAAAAAGTAAGGCAACAATTATTTGATGGCAATAACTGGCCCTTGTGTAGACACAAAACTTGTCCTAAAATAAATCAAAATGAATTAATATACATAAAAGATATTGATGCAAAACGTTTCAGTAACAATCCAGAAGATTTTGACTATCACCAGCTGAGTGACTGGGAAGTTAATGCTATTAAAAATAAAAGTACTGTAGCTGAATTCTTTCCACATGATATTCAAATCGGAACAGATGAAAGTTGTAATCTTAAATGTCCTAGTTGTAGAGCTGATAAAATCATGCACACTAGTGGTAAGATATATGAAAAACGCAAGTGGTTAACTGATAAAATATTTGACGAAATACTTGCTACGCCCAAAGACTATCCAATTAAAATGTGGGTAACAGGTGGAGGTGATCCTTTTGGCAGTAAAATTTTTAGAGAACGTTTACAAAGTATGGACTTGACTGACAGACCAAATACAGAAATACATTTTCAAACCAATGGAGTTATGCTTACTCCTAAAGTATGGAACAGCATTAGCAAATTACACAACAATATAGGCAGTATTATATTCAGTTTTGATGCAGGTACAAAAGATACATACGAAAATCAAACAAGACTGGGAGGTCATTGGGATCCACTTATTAAGAATGTAGATTATATTTTCAACAATTATAACAACTATGAAAACTTTCATTTGAATCATAATTTTGTTGTGCAAACTTGTAACTACAAAGAGATTCCAGACTTTTTACAAATGGTCGTAGAGCGTTGGGTAAAGCCTAACATAAAAGAAAGCATGGCTACGTTTAGTTTGATATTAGATTGGGGTCATATGTCAGACTATGACGAACGTGCAATTTGGAAAAACACACACCCTGAACATGAAGACTTTTTACGAGTATTACAAGACCCTAGACTTATGAAATACAGAAGATACGCAGACTATGGAAACATGACAACATTTGTAGAGCAAGCACACAGCAAGGACACAGGGCCTGGATACACATGAAACTATTGATACTTGGATGCAGTTTTTCGGCTGGTCACTATACCTGGGCTCAACTAGGCATTACCAATTTCGAACCAGATGAATTCAGCAATGAAAAATTGCATCAAGATTACTGTTGGTATGATGAACTTGGTATAAACTATACAGCATATGCACACCCAGGTGGAGGTCTTATGGCGTATTGTCAATGTTTGTCAAAAATAGATCTTTCCAAATACAGTCACATTATCATACAAGAAACATTTGAGCCTAGAATTGTAATACAACAAGAACTGTTATATGAACAAGGACAAAGACATAATGTTCATTTGTGGCGTATACAAAACATATTTCACAACAAGTTAGGCGGACTACACAATCAAAGTAGCCAACTGGCTACACGTTATCAATTTACTTGGCAGGATACAATGAACAGTTGGTTTTATGAAATGAACGAAAAGAAACCAGGATGGGACATGCTTGCAAATGCCTGTGCAAGTCATTTGGATACACTTGCAGAACGCACAGGACTACCAACATATGCTTACAGTTTTACAGGAATTAAATACCCATATAAATATATTAAGTATTTGAATGTCCAATCTGCAACTGAAAAATTGTTTTACAAAAAAGATGTCCACTTTGTACATTTTAATCGTAACGGCAATCGTATACTAGGACAAATGATTAAAAAAGGTTTGGATAATGTTCTATAAAAACAGTCTCAAATATCGTAGACATGTTTTGGTGTTAGGATGTAGTTTTACATCTGGAAGCTACACCTGGGATCCTGACTATATTGTTTATTCAGAGGCATTACAGCCAGATGGAACTTATAAAACCATTGACCAAGGTCTTGGCAGAGAAAGAATGGACTCAAATGGTACTTGGGTAAGATGGTTAGATTCAAGAGATTATTATACCATATTTGCACTTCCTGGAAGTGGTATTATACAACATGCCGCCATAGTCAAACACATGGATATGGAAGGTACACTAGATGATATTGATTATATAATAGTACAAAAAACATATGAGCCAAGATTAGTTTTAAGCAAACAACAAAGATTTTACGATCGATGGATGGAAAATTTTAAAATAGAACCTACACCTGAAGTAGAAAATATAATAATGTGGAGAAATGATGCAAAAAGAATTAATCTAATGAATGGTGTCGCCAATGGTGCAAACCTAGGAGGTCATTTTAAGAATGATCAATATGACCAATGGTTAAAAGATCTTTATCATAGTACAACAACAAGAACTGCAATGCAAAGTGCTTATGTTTATATTGATGAAACTTGTAAAAACAAAAACATACCTGTATACGAATTTTCATTTACTCCCCAACCCGGCCAAGGTAGGACAAAGTTAGATAACAGTATTAAGTTAGATTTACCTAATTTTTTTGCTGGTGATTGGGCAATGAAACATATGATGTACAAGAAAAAATATCATGTGTTTGGTCCTATTGATGCTAGCATAAGCAGAGATGGAGAAGATATATTTACTGGACATTATACATTCGAAGGTAACAAAAAAATTGGTAAAATGATTCGCAAACAGTTGGAAAAATACACATGAATATTTTAGTAATAGGAAATCGTTACTGTAATCCAGAAAGCAGTTGGCTTGAAACTGCAAATATGAAAGACAATTATACATTTTATATTATACCCAATGGCAACTACATTAATTACTATGATATCTTGACAAGGATCTATGAATGTAATATAATAGAACAGTATGAACATATAGTTATACAAGGTAAAAATGAAAAACATTTTTGTTTTTACCACTACGACTGGATAAGGGATCTATTGGAATATCCTAGCGATAAAAAGAATTTTAAATTTTACGCCGCTGATGCCAAGTATCTGGTTTGGCAAGACAACATATTTCACTTTGCCAGTTCACAAAAAGATAACTTACTGGAAAAATATGATATGACAGTAAGTGAAAGACAAGCAGAGTACTTGCAATTTTTTACAAACAACAACGAAATTACAACTGTAATGCAGGGCAGTAAAATATTGCTCAATAGAAAATTAGATGAAATAGGTATACCATATACCTTTATTAAGGAAACAAAAAATGAAAATCTTGATATTCGGACTGCCCGGTAGTGGAAAAACTACACTAGCAGAACCGCTTGCAAAACTATTAGGTGGAGTGCATATCAACGCAGACGAAGTACGCAGAAAGTACGAAGGGCATGATATGAGCAAATGGGACTTTAGTCCTGAAGGTAGAATACGTCAAGCAGACCGTATGCGTCATCTAGCAGACGGTATTGTTATGTCAGGAAAAATTGCTGTAGCTGATTTTGTTTGTCCTACTGGAGAGGCACGAGAAAAGTTTAAACCTGATTTTGTTGTATGGATGGATACAATACCAGAAGGAAGATACGAGGATACAAATCGTATGTTTGAAACTCCTAAAAAAGCAGATGTTGATTATCATGTTGCTGAATGGTTTAATGATACACATGTACAACTAGTACCAGTTGTAGAACGTTTTATGAAAAAACAAAATACAACACCAGTTGGATATATGGCATGGAGAATAGAAAATGACAATATTTGATTGGAAAAAACCCACAGCTCAGATGTTAGGAAGATGGCAACCTTGGCATGATGGACATACTGAATTGTTTAAACGTATACAAGCTGAACACGGGCAGGTA
>MDTB01087276.1_pt1 | contig 27624 bp, 29 predicted proteins | sample 811161 | NCBI WGS metagenome assembly MDTB01 (sample SAMN05326650, study PRJNA326480) | marine metagenome | isolation source: seawater | place: Mediterranean Sea | collected 2009
GAGTGCTGAATTAATTTGGAAATTTAATACTAATGCTGATCTCGAGGTGGCGTGTAACGTTCCTGGTCACTACGAAGCGGGCATGATTGCAAAAATAAATAATTTCTAATTGCCAGGTTTAATGAACTTTGAGTGGTTAAAGTCAATACTATCCAAAATTTTTCTTATATCTTTAATTTTTACAGCATGAAGATTATCAGGATAATCAAATTTATTATTTAATTTTACATAAAAAAATATTGAAGATGGATTGTAATTAATAGACAAAGGTATTGTATTCAAGTGAGGACTGTGATTACCATAACTCACAGGTAACTTAAAAATATTTTTTAGTTCTTGAATTCTTTTAAAATTAATTTTGTTTAACTTTTTACTAAATGAAGTATGAATTAGTTCAATTTTTTTTGTATTAATTTTTTTCAAAGTGTTCTTAATTTCTTTAAAATTACTTGTGCCAGTAGAAAGAAATATTTTTTTATTTGTTTTTATAAGTTTTTTGATAAGAAGAATATTTTTTAAATCCTTGCTCAAAACTTTATAAAAATCAATCTTTTTTTTTATAAAAAAATCAACCAGCGTATGGTCAGTGAGTGCTATACCAATTTTTTTATTTGATTTTTTAACCAAATTAATGAAATTTGATATTTCATTTAAATCAAGTTTGTATTTTTTTAAACTACCTTTATACAATTGACTTGGAATGACCTGGATAGTTAAAGCATCAATATCTTTTATCTTTAGATATTTTAAAAGATATTCTTTTTTACCTAAATGATTTAATCCTATTTCGCAGATTATATTTGGTTTATTTTTTTTCATAATTATTAAGGAGCGTTCTGTTACTCCTTGCTAATTAATTTACTGAACAAGTCATATCTAATCCACAACACAACGGTGATTTAATTTTTCCATGGTCATTTGGACATTTAGAAATTTGAACTTTTGAACCATCATCTAATTTCAAATTATCATTAACCAATTGGGAATTACATTTTGCACAACTTGCATTTACTGACATTCCACATTTTGAACATTCATATGTTGACATTTAATCTCCTTTCTTTAGGGGGCGTTCTGTTACCCGGTGCCCCAGACCGTGCTTATCTAATTAACCGAAGTTAATTAAGCAGCAATAGCGTAACTTTCGTTAGCAATTATAATTTAGCCCGTTACGTCGGTACAATCTCGAACGAAAGAACAGCCTTTAGACACTCGTCGATTCTAGTTCACCCCCGTAAGTTGTAAATGGTGGAGGTGGTGGGTACTGCCCCCACGTCCGCAATGTTTATTACGAAATTCGTTTATCGTCATAGTTGGAAATCCAACATAAATAATATAAAACTTTATAAAAAAGATTCAATAAATATTAAATATGCCTCTATCAGAACAACAAAAAAAAGAGATACAAGAGCAACAAAATCAATCAAATACAACAAAAAGAGTAACTGCACCAAATCTTGAAAAAATTCTTTATGAAGTAATGCCAGCTTTAGATCATGGTTTTATAAGGGTAATAGACTACATGGGAGATGATACATCAATTGTGCAATCTGCCAGAGTTTCATATGGCAAGGGAACTAAACAAGTTTCAACAGACAGTGGTTTAATAAAATATCTAATGCGTCATTGGCACAGCACACCATTTGAAATGTGTGAAATTAAATACCATATTAAACTTCCAATTTTTATTGCAAGACAATGGATTAGACACAGAACTGCAAATGTTAATGAATATTCAGCTCGTTATTCTATTTTAGATAAAGAATTTTATTTACCTTCAAAAGAAAATTTAGCTGCACAATCAGCTAGCAATAGACAAGGAAGAGGAGATGTTATCGAAGGAGAACAAGCCAAAGAAGTTTTAGAACTTTTAAAAAATGATGCTGCTAGAACATATAATAATTATGAGATGATGCTTAATCAAAGATTTGATGGATCAACAATTGATGAAAGCAAAAAAGGTTTAGCAAGAGAACTTGCTAGAATGAATCTAACTTTAAATACTTATACCCAATGGTATTGGAAAACAGATTTATTAAATTTGATGAATTTTTTAAGACTTAGAGCAGACAGTCATGCGCAATATGAAATTAGAGTTTATGCTGACATAATGTTAGATACAGTTAAGAAATGGGTTCCTATAACTTATGATGCATTTATGGATTATAGAGTTGGAGGCACAGAAGTTTCTGCAAAAGGAAAAGAAGTAATTAAAAAAATGATAAAAGGCAATCCTTGTGATTTTGAAAACTCAAAACTTTCAAAAAGAGAATGGAATGAGTTAATGGATTCTTTTGACCTTAAAGACAAGATTGTTTAATTTGTTTTGCTATATCAATAAAAATTTTAGAAATTTTATGATCAGGATCTTTCTCAACAAGAGGTTTTCCATTATCTGCTGCAATTCTTAAATCAATATCTATAGGTATTTTTCCAAGAAATTTTTTTTTATAATCAACTGCAAGTTTTTCCACACCACCTTCTCCAAAAATATTATAATTTTTTCCATCATCAGCTTGAAAAAAACTCATATTATCTACAAGTCCTAATATTGGAACTTTCAACTTATCAAACATATTAATTCCTCTTTTAACATCTGCTAAAGCTACTTCTTGTGGAGTAGAAACAATTATTGCACCATCCACTTTAATTTCTTGTGCAAAAGTTAACTGAGTGTCGCCTGTACCTGGAGGCATATCTACAATTATAAAATCTAAATCATTCCATAAAACTTTCTGTGTAAAAGTTTTAATTGCACTTGTTACCATTGGACCTCGCCAAATCATTGGAGTTTCTTCATTTACTAAGAATCCTATAGAAATACATTGGATGCCATATTGGTTTATTGGAGTTAAGCTTTTTCCATCTTCACTTTTTGGTTTTTCATTTATTGACATCATTTTTGGAAGAGACGGACCATATATGTCTGCGTCAAGTATGCCTACTTTAGATCCTATAGATTTTAAAGATAAAGCTAAATTCATAGCAAAAGTTGATTTTCCAACACCTCCTTTTGCACTTGATATTGCTAAAGTAAATTTTGTCCCTTTTATAGGGTTTTTTGAAAATTTTTTAGGCTCTGTATTAGCTTTAAAAGAACCACTTAAATTTGCTTTTTTGTCCATGTGACCTATCTTAACTTGTTTTTATATAAAAAGTCATTATATAGAGTCACATGGCAAACGATAATGATTTTAAAGGTGGTAGTCCCTGGGGTTCTTCTTCTGGAGGGAATGGATCCGGTCGTGGTGGCCAAAGACCTCCCAATATAGATGAGGTTATAGAGAAAATTCAAAAATTAATAAATAAATTTACTGGAGGAGGCTCAGGTGGAAGTAAACCAATTATTTTTGGTTTAATTTTGCTAGCAGTAATCTGGGCATTTAGTGGTTTGTATAGAGTATTACCTGATGAACAAGGAGTTGTATTAAGATTTGGTAAATTTACATCTACAACGCAACCTGGATTAAATTATCATATACCTTATCCTATTGAAAAAGTGCTTACTCCTAAAGTTACAAAAGTTAATAGAATAGATGTAGGATTTAGATCTGCTAGTGACTCAGGTAGAACCTCTGGAATAGGAGATGTGCCTGAAGAAAGCTTAATGCTAACAGGAGATGAAAATATAGTTAATATAGACTTTTCAGTTTTCTGGGTAATTAAAGATGCTGGAAAATTTTTATTTAAAATTCAAAGCCCTGTTGAAACAGTTAAAGCAGCTGCTGAAACTGCTATGAGAGAAGTTATAGCTAAAAGTAGACTTCAACCAATATTAACTGAAGGAAGGTCAAGTATAGAAATTGAAACACAAGAAATTATTCAAGGAATTTTAGACGAATATGAGTCTGGTATTCAAGTCACACAAGTTCAAACTCAAAAAGCTGATCCACCAGATCAAGTTATTGATGCTTTTAGAGATGTTCAAGCAGCTAGAGCTGACATGGAAAGATCAAAAAATGAAGCAGAAGGTTATGCTAACGATGTAATACCTAGAGCAAGAGGTGAAGCTTCCAAAATTTTACAGGAAGCGGAAGCATACAAAAAACAAGTTGTTGCAGCGGCAGAAGGTGAAGCTAGTAGATTTCTTGCAATTTATAATGAGTATGCAAAAGCAAAAACAGTAACCCAAGAACGAATGTATCTTGAGACAATGGAAAAAGTTTTAGCAGACATAAACAAAGTAATTATAGATAAAAAATCTGGAGGAGTAGTTCCGTATCTACCTTTACCAGAATTATCTAAAAAGGTAACTAATTAAAATGAAAATAAATAAAATTATACTTCCCGTAATAGCCGGCATAGGTTTTTTAATTTTTTTGTCACTTTTTGTAGTTAAAGAAACTAATCAAGCAATTGTTTTACAGTTTGGTGATCCTAAAAAAGTAATAACTAATCCTGGTCTTCAGGTAAAAATACCGTTTATTCAAAACGTTGTTTACTTAGACCGTAGAATACTAAATTTAGATGCACCTCCAATTGAAGTTATTGCTTCTGATCAGAAAAGATTAATCGTAGATGCCTATGCAAGATTTAAAATTACAGATCCTCTAAAATTTTATATTTCAGTTGGTGATGAAAGAGTGGTTAGATCAAGACTTTCTACAATTATAAACTCAAGAATAAGAAGTGTTTTAGGTACACAAAATTTAGCTACATTGTTATCTGAGGATAGAACTAAACAAATGGCAATTATCCAAGATGGTGTTGATAATGAGGCTAAAAGTTTTGGTGTAGCTGTAATTGATGTTAGAATTAAAAGAGCAGATTTACCCCAAGCAAACAGTGAAGCAATTTACAAAAGAATGCAAACTGAGAGACAAAGAGAAGCAAAAGAATTTAGAGCAAAAGGTGCTGAAATGGCTGTTACTATAACTTCTACTGCTGATAAAGAAGTTACAGTACTTTTAGCAAATGCTAAAAAACAATCTGAAATTTTAAAAGGTGAAGGAGATGGGCAAAGAAATAATATTTTTGCTGGTGCATTTGGTAAAGATCCAGAATTTTTTGCTTTTTATAGAGCGATGCAAGCTTACGAGACAGCATTAATTGGTGGAGAAACCTCTTTAATTCTTTCTCCTGATAGTGATTTCTTTAAATTTTTTGGTAAGTCAGGAATTGTTCAAAAACAATAAATAATTCAATGAAAGAAGTGCTAATGGCAATAGGGCTTTTACTATTTATAGAAGGTTCTCTTTATGCCTTATTTCCCTCGAAAATGAGACATATAATTAGCGTGTTAACAAAAATGCCATTAAATCAATTAAGGTTTACTGGTTTTTTTTTGGCTTTTGTAGGTTTTTTAATTATTTGGTATATAAAAAAATAAATTTTATGAATTTTAATAGTAAATTTAAAAATTTTTTATCAATATTTTTTTTATTTGTATTGATTTTCTCTGGATCATTTGTTCAAGCAAAAAATTCACCAGCTTCCTTTGCTGATTTAGCCGAAAAACTAATGCCTTCAGTTGTAAATATATCAACTACACAAACTGTTACTACAAAACAAAACCCTTTTCCTTTTAAATTTCCTCCAGGATCACCTTTTGAAGATATGTTTAAAGAATATGGGCAACCCCAAGAAAGAAAAGCAATGTCATTAGGTTCAGGTTTTATTATAGATAAAAAAGGAATTGTAGTAACTAATAACCATGTTATTCAAGGAGCAGAAGATATAATAGTAAAAGTTGATGGACAGTCTGAGTATAAAGCAAAAATTATAGGAACAGATCCTTTTGCAGATTTAGCAATTATTCAAATAATATCTGATAAACAGTTTCAGCCAGTAAACTTTGGAGATTCTGACAAAGCTAGAGTCGGGGATTGGGTAGTTGCGATTGGAAACCCTTTTGGCTTAGGTGGAACAGTTACTTCTGGAATTATTTCAGCTAGAAATAGAGATATTGGCATGACAAGATATGATGATTTCATTCAAACAGATGCTTCTATCAATGTTGGAAATTCAGGTGGACCACTATTTGATTTAAATGGAAAAGTTGTTGGAATTAATACAGCGATAATTGCTCCTGGATCATCAGGATCAATAGGAATCGGTTTTGCAATACCATCAAATGCAGCTTCAAGAGTTATAGGTCAATTAATTGAATTTGGAGAAACCAGAAGAGGGTGGCTAGGGGTAAGAATTCAAGAAGTGACAAAAGAAATAGCTGAAATAGAAAAATTAAAAGAAGCATCAGGTGCTTTAGTTGCTAGTGTTTCACCAGATAGCCCAGCAAAAAAAGCAGGAATAAAAGAAGGTGATATTATTTTAGAATTTAATGGCAACAAAGTAAAAACTATGAGAATGCTTCCAAAACTTGTAGCAGAAACAGAGGTTGGAAAAAAAGTTGTTGTTAAAATTTGGAGAAATCAAAAAATGATTTCTAAAAGAATTATTTTAGGAAGGCTAGAGTCATCAAAAGATTTTGCGATCGAAAATAAACAAAAAGAAGATAAAACGAAATTTACAAAAATTGATCAACTTAAAATTTCTGTAAAAGATTTAACAAAAGATGACATTAATGAGCGTAATCTTCCCAAAAATACCACAGGTGTAGTAATCACAAATATTTCAAATGATAGTCCTTTAATAAATTTAGCTGTAAATGATATAATAGTAGAGTTTCAAAAAAAAATAATTAAAAGTTCATCACAATTTAAACTTTTAGTTGATAAAGCAATTTCTTCTAATGAAAAAACACTTTATTTTGCTACATTTGATTCAAGAAATCAAAGGGGTTATATAACAGTTAAGTTAAAATAAATTTTAATTTAAAATTTATATGAGCCATAAAGAAAAAGTTATTTTATTATCTGGGCCTACGGGATCTGGAAAATCTGATCTCGCAATTAAATTAGCTAAGTTACTCGATGGTGAAATAATTAATTCTGATAGCATTCAAGTTTATAAGGATTTTGAAATCTTAAGTTCAAGACCAAAAAAAAAAGATATAAAAAAAATAAAACATCATTTGTACGGAATAAAATCTGCAAAAAGTCAGTTTACAACTGGGGATTGGTTAAAAATAGTTAAAAAAAAAATTGATGATTGCTTCAAAAGAAAAAAAATACCAATCTTGGTAGGTGGAACAGGTTTATATTTTAAAGCTTTAACTGATGGGCTTATCATAATACCAAAAATACCCCTATATCTCAGAAACGAAATAAGAAAAGTTCAAAAAAAGATAGGTCAAAAAAATTTTTATAAAAAATTGTTAAAATTAGATCCTTTAGTTAAATTAAAAATTAATTCTAATGATGTTCAAAGAAGTATAAGAGCTTATGAGATAAAAAAATTTACTGGAAAATCAATCACTAAATTAAAAAAAAATACAAAGCCTATTTTTGAAGAAAAAATCTTTAAAAAAATATTTTTAGACATTCCAAGACCTATTTTACATAAAAAAATAAATTTAAGAGTTGAAAAAATGTTTAAAGAAGGAGCTGTAAAAGAAGTAAAGAAAATTTTAAGAGCCAAAAGTAAAAAAGAATTATCTTCTTATAAGACAATAGGATTTAGAGAAATAGAGCTATATTTGAATAATTTAATATCAATAAATGAAGCAAAAGAAAAAATTAAAATTAAAACAAGACAATATGCAAAACGTCAATTTACATGGTCTAGAGGCCATATGAAATCTTGGAACAAAATTTTTTTTGAAAATAATAGCATTTTACTTGAAAAAGTAGTTTCTTTGACATCCTAAAACTTGACCATTATCAAAACTCAGATAGATTTACTTTATGCCAAAATTAATTACAGGTGCAGAGGTTTTATTTCAAGTTTTAAAAGAAAGAGAAGTTGAATTTATTTTTGGCTATCCAGGTGGAGCTGTTTTGCCTATCTATGATGAATTAAAAAATCATGAAGATATTAAACATATTTTAGTAAGACATGAACAAGGTGCTGGGCATGCTGCTGAAGGATATGCAAGATCATCTGGTAAACCAGGAGTAGTTTTAGTAACGTCTGGCCCAGGTGCAACTAACGTAGTTACAGCATTAACAGATGCTTACATGGACTCAGTTCCAATCGTATGTATATCAGGCCAAGTTCCAACACATTTAATAGGCACTGACGCTTTTCAAGAATGTGATACTACAGGAATTACAAGACCATGTACTAAACATAATTGGCTAGTAAAAGATGTAAAAGATCTTCCAAAAATAATGCACGAAGCTTTTGAAGTTGCAACTACTGGAAGACCAGGCCCGGTCTTAGTTGATATTCCAAAAGATATTCAGTTTGCGAAAACCAAATATTCTACACCAAAAAAAGAAATAAAAAGCAATGGTAAATTAAAAAATAATTTCAGTCAAAAAAATGTTGATGATCTGATAAATCTAATGAGCAAGGCATCCAAACCAGTTTTTTATACTGGTGGTGGAGTAATTAATTCAGGACCCAAAGCTAGTGAACTATTAAGAGAACTTGTAAGTTTGACTGGATTTCCAATAACATCAACTCTTCAAGGATTAGGCGCTTACCCGGGAGATGATAATCAATTTTTAGGTATGCTTGGAATGCATGGAACATACGAAGCAAATAATGCAATGCACGAATGTGATCTATTGATAAACATTGGAGCAAGATTTGACGATCGTATTACAGGAAAAATTGATGAGTTTTCTCCAAAATCTAAAAAAGTTCATATCGACATTGACCCTTCATCAATTAACAAAATTGTAAAAGTTGATTTATCTATTGTAGGTGATGTAACGGAAGTTATTAGCTCAACTATCAAAACATTAAAAAGAAAAAAACTAAACTTAGAAAAATCAAATAAACAAAAAATTTCAAAATGGTGGGAGCAAATTCAAAAATGGAGAAACAAAAAATCACTCGATTATATTAATAGTGACGAAATTATTAAACCGCAGTTTGCTGTTCAGAGACTTTATGAACTAACAAAAGATAAAGATGCATATATAACAACAGAAGTAGGACAACATCAAATGTGGGCTGCACAACATTATAAATTTAATAAACCTAATAGGTGGATGACATCAGGCGGGTTAGGAACTATGGGTTATGGATTACCTGCAGCGGTCGGAGTTCAAGTTGCACACCCAGAAAAATTAGTTATTGATATAGCAGGTGAAGCATCTGTTTTAATGACAATTCAAGAAATGTCCACAGCCGTTCAATACAATTTACCTATAAAAATATTTATTTTAAACAATGAATACATGGGAATGGTAAGACAGTGGCAAGAATTATTACATGATAAAAATTATTCTGAAAGTTATTCAGCAGCTCTACCAGACTTTGTAAAACTTGCGGAAGCGTACGGATGTGTTGGCATTAGAGCAAAAAAACCCCAAGAATTAGATGAAAAAATTAAAGAAATGATTAATACTAATAAACCTGTGATTTTTGATTGTCAGGTTGACCAACAAGAAAATTGTTTTCCCATGATCCCATCTGGTAAGCCTCATAATCAAATGCTTTTAGGGCCAAAAGACCAAGAAGAAAACAAAATCACTGGAAAAGGAAAAACTTTAGTTTAACATGGCAAAATCTAAATCAGCTTACAGTACACCCGGCAAACAAGGAAAATTAGATACTCATATTATTGTAGTTTGGGTTGATAATGAATCAGGTGTTTTAGCTCGTGTTGTAGGTTTGTTTTCTGGAAGAGGTTATAATATTGAGTCTTTGGCAGTAGCTGAAGTTGACTCAAGGCAAAACCTATCAAGAGTTACAATTGTAACAACAGGAACCCCAAGAGTAATTGAACAAATAAAATTACAATTAAAAAAATTAGTACCAGTTCATAAAGTTGCTGATTTTAAAAGAGAAGATAAAAAAGTAATATTTAAAGAGATGGCATTATTAAAAATAGTATCCAATAGAACAAAAATAAAAAAAGCTTTAAAAGCTTGTAAAAGTTTTAATGCGGTTGTATTAGATAAGACAAGTAAGTCAGTTGTAATACAAATTACAGCATTAAGAAGAGAAATAGACAAAGTTACAAAAAATTTAAAAACTCTTGGTCTTGTAAGTGCCTCAAGAACTGGAGCAGTTGCGATGACTAGAGGTGCTGAAGTATTTAAATAATTATTTATAGGGAGAAAAAAATGAAAATGTTTTATGAAAAAGATGCTGATGTAAATTTAATAAAATCAAAAAAAGTTGCAATCTTTGGCTATGGTAGCCAAGGACATGCTCATGCATTAAACTTAAAAGATAGTGGAGTTAAAGAGGTGGTGGTTGCTTTAAGAGATGGCTCAGCTAGTAAAAAAAAAGCTGAGTCTAAAGGACTTAAAGTTATGAATTTATCTGATGCAGCTGAATGGGCAGAAGTAGCAATGATTTTAACTCCAGATGAACTCCAAGCAACAATTTATAAAAATCATATTGAACAAAGAATCAAACAAGGTACCAGTATTGCCTTTGCCCATGGTTTAAATATTCATTATAAATTAATTAATGCAAGAAAAGATTTAGATGTATTTATGGTTGCCCCAAAAGGACCAGGTCATCTAGTAAGAAGTGAATTTGAAAAAGGTGGAGGAGTACCTTGTCTTATGGCTATTCATCAAAATGGATCAGGTAAGGCGAGAGATCTTGCTTTGTCTTATGCTTCAAACATTGGAGGAGGTAAATCAGGAATTATTGAAACAACATTTAAAGATGAGGTAGAAACAGATCTATTTGGAGAGCAAACAGTTTTATGTGGAGGTTTAGTAGAATTAATTAAAAATGGATACGAAACTTTAGTTGAAGCTGGTTATGAACCTGAAATGGCATATTTTGAATGTCTTCATGAAGTAAAATTAATAGTAGATTTAATTTACGAAGGAGGAATTGCAAATATGAACTATTCAATTTCAAATACAGCTGAATATGGGGAGTATGTTTCAGGGAAAAGAATAGTACCAAGTGATACTAAGAAGAGAATGAAAGAAGTTTTAGCAGATATTCAGTCTGGAAAATTCACTAAGGAATGGATGAACGAATGTAAAGATGGCCAAAAAAATTTCTTGCAAATGAGAAAAGATTTATCTAACCACTCAATTGAAAAGGTTGGTCAAAAATTGAGAGATATGATGCCATGGATAGGCAAGAAAAAGCTTATTGACAGCGATAAAAATTAGTTAAAAATATTCGCTTTAAAGTTGCAATTATATTTCATTTTTTTTAATATTAGAGTACAATTATTTCATAATGCCCAAAGATAAAAATAGAGTTTTCATTTTTGATACCACAATGCGAGATGGAGAACAATCTCCTGGAGCATCTATGAGTATTGAAGAAAAACTTAACATAGCATATTTATTAGATCAGATTGGTATTGACGTAATTGAAGCTGGATTTCCAGCAGCGTCTAAAGGTGATTTTGAAGCCGTTAGCGAAGTCAGTAAAATTTTAAAAACTTCGATTCCTTGTGGCCTATCAAGACATACTAAGAGAGACATAGATGCTTGTAATGAATCTTTAAAATCTGCTGAAAGATTTAGAATACATACTTTTATATCAACTAGCCCTTTGCATATGAAACATAAACTAAATAAGAAACCAGAAGAGGTTTTGGATGCAATAAAAGAGCATGTAACTTATGCAAAAAAATTTACTGATGATGTTGAATGGTCATGCGAAGATGGAACTAGAACAGATATTGATTTTATGTGTAAAACAGTTGAGCTAGCAATTAAATGTGGAGCTACAACGGTTAATATTCCAGATACGGTAGGATATTCTGTACCATCAGAGTTTACAAAAATTATTAATTATTTAATTAACAAAGTTCCAAACATAGATAAAGCAATTTTATCCACTCATTGTCATAATGATTTAGGTCTTGCTGTTGCTAATTCACTAGCTGGAGTAGCTGCTGGAGCAAGACAAGTTGAATGTACTATAAATGGAATTGGAGAAAGAGCAGGTAATGCAGCTCTTGAAGAAATAGTGATGGCAATGAAAACTAGAAATGATTTAATGCCATATCACACAAATATTAATACAAAATTACTTAATAAAGCTTCTAAGCTTGTTTCAAGTGCCACCTATCCTGTTCAATTTAATAAAGCAATAGTTGGAAAAAATGCTTTTGCACATGAAGCGGGTATTCATCAAGATGGAATGTTAAAAAATAGAAATACTTATGAAATAATGACTCCCGAAAGTGTTGGAGTAAAACAAAGCTCACTTGTTATGGGGAAACATTCTGGCAGACATGCTTTTAAAGAAAAATTAAATGACCTTGGTTATACAGAAGTTACAGATGATGTAATTCAAATTGCTTTTGGAAAATTTAAAGTATTAGCTGATAAAAAAAAACATGTCTATGATGATGATATAGCATCTCTGGTTGACGATAGTTTAATTAAAGAAGATAGTGTTATTAATTTGAAATCTTTAAAAGTGTTTGCTGGAACTGGTGAACCACAAAAAGCAGATATGACACTTGAAATTTATGGAAAAATAAAAAAAGCAACTGAAACAGGAGATGGTCCTGTAGATGCTATTTTTAAATGTATTAAAAAATTATTTCCTCATGAGGTAAAGTTACAACTATACCAAGTGCATGCAGTAACTGAAGGTACTGACGCTCAAGCAACTGTAAGCGTAAGAATTGAAGAAAAAGGTAAAACAACTGTTGGTCAAGCAGCTGATACAGATACACTTGTTGCATCAGCTAATGCTTATTTAAATGCATTAAACAAAATGATTATTAAAAGAAAAAAAACAGCTCCAGATGATTATGAGAGCTCAACAACTAGAAAGGATAAATATGCTGGGATTTGATAAATTAAAAAGATATTGGTCACAAGATATGGCAATAGATTTGGGAACTGCAAACACACTTGTAGTTGTTAAAGGTAAAGGAGTAGTTTTGAACGAACCCTCTGTAGTAGCTATAATAGAAGATAAAGGAAAAAAAGCAGTTCTAGCAGTAGGTGATGAAGCTAAAACAATGTTAGGTAGAACTCCTGGAAATATATCAGCTGTTAGACCATTAAGAGATGGTGTTATTGCAGACTTTGTAGTTACAGAAGAAATGATTAAACACTTTATTAAGAAAGTTCATAAAAGAAAAGCATTTGCTAATCCAAGAATCTTAATATGTGTTCCGACTGGATCAACGCCAGTAGAAAGAAAAGCAATTCAAGATTCCGCTTTAGCTGCTGGTGCAAGAAAAGTTCAACTAATTGAAGAGCCAATAGCAGCAGCAATAGGCGCTGGACTTCCTATTCAAGAAGCAACAGGATCAATGGTTGTTGATATAGGTGGAGGAACGACAGAAATTGCTGTCATGTCTCTCGGAGGAGTGGTGTACTCAAAATCATTAAGAGTAGCTGGAGATGCAATGGATCAAGCAATTATAAGTTATATGAGAAAAAAATTTAATCTTTTAGTAGGAGAAGCTAGTGCAGAGAAAATAAAAAAAGAAATTGGAACTGCAATTTCATCTTCTGGAAATACTTATCTTATGAAAGGTAGAGATGTGAGATCAGGCACTCCTAAAGAAATTACTCTTAAAGAAGAAGATACTGCAGAAGCATTGTCACCCATTTTGGGTCAAATGCTATCTGGTATTAAAGATGCGCTAGAAAATACTCCACCAGAACTTTCAGCAGATTTAGTGGATATGGGTTTAGTATTAACAGGCGGAGGGGCACTTCTTAAAAATATAGATAAACTTATCTCTAAAGAAACAGGACTACCTGTTCAAATTGCAGATGATCCATTGTCGTGTGTTGCTATTGGAACTGGAAAAGCGTTAGAACAAGAACAAACTTTTTCTACAATGTTGACAGAGTATTAATGTTTAATGGAAACAAACCGAGATGATTTTGCTATAGCTGTACGATCAGCTTTTTTACAAAAGGGAGCTAAACAGAAATTTTCTTTATTTTTTTTATTAGTACTATCTTTTATTGTAATTTTCTTAGATTCCATTAATTCAAATCCAACAGTATATGTCAAAAAAGTTTTAAATGATGGCGTATACAGAGCATCATATATTTCTTCAATACCAAGCAGAACTTTTTCTCACTCTGTTGATTTAGTAAAAAATATTTTTTTTGTATACAAAGAAAACAAAGAAATAAAAGATGAACTATACGCTTTAAGATCTGAGTCAAAAAAAAAGAACTATCTAACCGCAGAAAATAATATCTTAAGAGAAGTATTAGATCAAAAAATTTCCTCTAAATATAACACAAAAACCGCTAAAGTAATTTTAGATAAAGGTGGTTCTTTTATTAAATCTATTTTGATAAACAAAGGAACAAAACATAATATTAAAAAAGGATTAGCTGTAACTAGTAATTCAAATTTTATAGGTGTTATTGTCGAGACAAATTTTTTTTCATCAAGAGTTTTATTACTTAACGATTTAAATAGTAAAATTCCAATAATGATTAGCCCTTCTGCAGAGAATGCAATTTTAGCTGGCACAGGAAAAGATAATCCCAATTTAATTTTTTTACCAAAAAATAGTAAAATCCAAGAAAGTGATTTAGTTTTTACCTCTGGTAAAGATGGGATTATAAAAGCTGGAATGCCAATTGGTAAAATTGTTAATCAAATAGATGGTTTTGCTGTTTCTATGTTTGTAGATATAGATCAACTGTATTTTGTTGACATAATACTTGATGAATAAAAAAGGTTTAGAAATATGTTAAAAATTTTAATAAAATTTTCACCAATAATTCTTTTATTTTATGTTTCATTAAGTTCATTAAATTCTTTAGTTTTTTTTGATCTATTTTCATTTAATTTTTCTTTTATTATTATTTATTATTGGGTTTTGAGAGACCCTCAAATATTGGGTTATGGATTTATTTTTTTTGCAGGAATTCTTAATGACGTTGTTTCTGGTTTACCATTAGGTTTAAGCGCAGCCACATTTCTTATCATTTCTTCTACAGCTGCTTATATTAGAAATTTAACTGTAAGAAGAAGTTTATTACTTGATTGGATTACTTTTTCTATATCTGTGCTTATTGCAAATGGAATTTATATAATTACAATTGGAATATTAACTGATTTATCAGTCGATTATTTAAATTTACTTATAAGTTCAATTGCTACGATGTTTATTTATATTATTGGTTGGTGTGTATTTGAAATTTTTAATAATTTTATTTTTTTGAACAAACATGAAAGATAGAAACCCAGAGAATAGATCCAAGCTTTTGAATAGAAGAATGTTCATTCTATCAATAGCAAAAGTAGTAGTGTTTGGTGGAATAATATCAAGACTATTTTCACTACAAGTTACTCAAAATAAAAAATATATAAGTCTTTCAGAAAGAAACCGCTTGAGAGAGTGGAAATTAGCTCCACAAAGAGGAATTATTAAAGATTTTTTTGATAATGTTATTGCAGAAAATTCTCAAACTTATCAGTTACACATGGTTCCAGAAGATGTGCCAAATTTAAATGTAGTTTTTTTTAGATTAAAAAATTTGATTAATCTTTCAGATTCATCAATAGAAAAAATAACAAAAAAAATAAAAAAACAAAAACCATGGCAACCTGTAATTATTTCTGATAATTTATCTTGGTCTGAGTTTTCAAGATTAAATATTTATTTACATGAATTGCAAGGAATAGAAACAGTAGTTTCTTTAGCTAGAGAATACACTCAAAATGAATCATTTTCACATGTTATAGGATATGTTGCTCCTGTAAGTAATAATGAATTAATATCAAGTAAAGATTTAAGAGAACTCTATGTGCCAGGATTAAAAATTGGCAAAGTTGGTTTAGAAAAAGCACTTAATTTTAAGCTTATAGGAAAACCAGGATTTCAAAGATATGAAGTTAATGCTTTTGGAAAAAGAGTCAAAGAAATAAAAATAGTTGAAGGTAAATTTGGAAGAAGTTTTAAAACTACTTTCGACTCAGAAATTCAAAATTTTATTTATGATTTAATAAAAGATAAAAGTGGCTCTGTTTGTGTGATGGATATTTACACTGGTGAAGTCATAGCTATGGTGTCCTCTCCAAGTTTTAACCCTAATTCATTTGTTCATGGAATTTCAAATAACGAATGGAACTCGTTATTACAAAATGAAAAAAAACCACTAATAAACAAATCAATTTCAGGTTTATATTCACCCGGATCAGTTATTAAACCACTTGTTGCTTTGTCTGCTTTAGAAAATGATGTTATTAGTCCTAAATTAGTTGTTCAATGCAAGGGTAGTGTAGAACTCCATGGACATACTTATCATTGCTGGAAAAAGAAAGGACATGGCTTTGTTGGTTTAAGAAACGCTATTAAACAATCTTGTGATATTTATTTTTATGAGATTGCTAGAAGATTGGGTGTTGACCGTTTGTCTATTACTGCAAAAAAATTTGGTTTAGGTCAAAACATACTTAATTCGTTAGTCGAAGAAAAAAAAGGCATTGTTCCCTCTACAATATGGAAAAGAAAAGAACTTGGTCAGAGTTGGTTATTGGGAGAAACACTTATCACTGGTATCGGTCAAGGATATATTCAAACCACACCATTACAACTTTGTTTAATGCAAGCTCAATTAGCAAATGGTGGGTTTAAAATTGAGCCAAAAATAATAGCTACAAATGAAACTGGAAATTTAAAAGAACAAATTTCAATATGGGAAAAAAATAATGTTTTATCAAAAAACAAAAATCAAAGTACTCAAGAAAAAGGCCTTCAAAATATACAATCTTTAGATTTTATAGACACACAAGATAAAATAGTAACTTTGTTTAGAAATCAAGAAAATATAAAATTTGTTAATGAAGCGTTATTTGGAGCAACTAATGAAGTTATGGGAACAGCATATTCTTCAAGACACTCAAAAAAAGAATATATTTTTGCAGGTAAAACAGGAACTGCTCAGGTTAAAATTTTTACTGACGAACAAAGAGAAAAAAAACTTAAGAATAAAGACCGCCCATATAAAGATAGGGATCATGCATTATTTACAGCTTTTGCACCTTATAAAGATCCAAATTATGCAATTTCTATTGTTATTGAACATGGAGGATCTGGTAGTTCAATTGCTGCACCTATAGCAAAAAAAATTGTTAAGGTTCTTATAGATAGACACAAAGATAGACAACTTTATAAAACTCAATCAATCAAAGAAATATAATATGTATAATAGAGGATTTTCCACAAATAGCATGTCTTTAAAAGACAAGTTATTATCTTTTAATTTAAAATTTATTTTAGTAGTAGTTCTTATTGGGGCAATAAGCGTTGCATCAATGTATTCAACTGATAAAGGTAATTGGGGATATCATACAATAAGTCATTTATATCGTTTAACAACTTTTTTTACATTCTTTATTTTTATAAGTTTATTTAAACCTAATTTTTGGTACAAATATGCATATTTTATTTATTTTGTAATTTTATTTTTATTAATTGGAGTTGATGTTTTTGGAGTAACAGCATCTGGATCAAAAAGATGGATTAATTTGCTTATAATTAATTTACAACCCTCTGAATTGATGAAGGTAGGGGTAATTTTATTCTTAGCCAGATACTATAATAGATTGAGTAGAAACGAAGATATAAATAAGGTTAAATATTTATATCAACCCTTGTTAGCTATATTAATACCAATATTTTTAGTTATTGCTCAACCTGATTTGGGTACAGCTTTATTAATTGCTTCTAGTGGAATAATGGTCTTATGGATTACTGGTTTAAAGATAAAATATTTTGTTTATACAGGATTTATTTTTATAGCATCGTTACCTTTTGCAATTGCATTTTTGAAACCATATCAAAAATTAAGAGTCTTGACATTTTTAAATCCAGATCTTGATCCCTTAGGTGCTGGTTATCAAATAATTCAATCAAAAATAGCTGTTGGATCTGGTGGAATATTTGGAAAAGGTTTTTTACAGGGAACACAAAGTTATTTAGGTTATCTTCCAGAAAAGCATACTGATTTTATTTTTACATTATACTCAGAAGAGTTTGGTTTTGTGGGTTCCTCTATTCTACTTTTACTTTATGTGCTTTTAATTTACTTATTAATTAATATTGGAAGAGATTCTAAGAGTAATTTTGCTAAAATTTATACTTATGGCTTTGCCTCAATGCTTTTTATATGTATTGCAGTAAATATGTCTATGGTTCTTGGGTTACTTCCTATAGTAGGGGCGCCATTACCTATTATGTCTTATGGTGGTTCAGCTATGCTAGCTACTATGTTTGGGCTTGGGATAGCAATGGGCTGCCATATTAATAAAAGTGACATATCATAAAAAATATTAAAGTAAAAATTTATTCAACCAAAAGTTGTGTTTATTTAATTAAAATTTCTTTTTAAATCAAAGTTTTTATGCTTTAATTAACTCAATGTTTAAAAATTTAAAAAGCAAAGAATCTAAAACATTAAATTATAGTGGGCGTTCATACGTTGGAGAAACTTTTCAAATAGAAGGTGATATAAGAACTGAGGGCGCCATAGATGTTGCTGGGCTGATAAATGGCAATGTGTATGTCAATGAAATGACTGTAGAAGAAACAGGTTCTATAAGAGGAAATCTTGAAGTAAGTAAACTAGAAGTTAATGGACATGTAGAGGGCAAAATTATTGCTGATACAATTATATTAGGCAAAAGTGCAATTATAAAAGGTGATATATTTTTTAGAAATTCTTTAAAAGCAGAAGAAGGATCCGATATTGAAGGTTATATCAAAAGAACTGGTAATGAAAAAAATTATTCAGATGAAGATATAGCTATAGAAGAAATTACTCAAAGACCTGAGAAAAAAGAAAAAGCTGCCGCACAACTTAATGCTAACCCAGCAGGAGTAACCGAAGAAGCTGTATAAATTGTCGCGATAAATATATTTAAATCTCTATATAATATTTGAATGCTCTCAAAAAAGAAATTTTCTGTAGGCGTTATAGGCGCAGGTATCCAAGGGGTTTGTATTTCTCTTTGTCTTATTAAAAAAGGATTTAAAGTAACTCTTCTAGATCGTTCTGAACCTGGAAATTCAGCATCATATGGAAATGCGGGTCATTTTTCTCCATATGCTTCAGTACCAATTAATAGACCTGATATATTAGTTGATGTTCCAGCCATGCTGTTAAGTTCTAATGGTCCTTTAGCATTAAAATGGAATTATGTACCTAAGATGATTCCATGGATTATTAAATTTATAAAGAATTGTACTAATAAAAAAATGAAGCATACAGCTAAATACATGCATCAAATTCTTGATTTAGCTTTGCCAGCTTATGATGAATTATTTGAAGAGATTGATATTTCAAACTTAGTAGAAAAAAAAGGAATAATGTACTTTTGGAATAATCAAAATTTAAAAAGTAGAGAATTAGAAATTAATTTAAGGAAAGAGCTTGGGGTAGAACAAAAACTTTTAAACAAACATGAAATTCATGATCTTGAACCTAACATAAGACAAGTATACGATGCAGGTGTTTTTTATCCATCAGCAAGACATGCTAGAAATCCAAAAAAAATATTAGAAAAATTATTTGAATTATTTATTCAAAAAGGAGGTATCTTTGAAAAGCAAAATGTAGAGGAAATAAAATATGAAAACGAAAAACCTCAAATTAAAACAAATAAAAAAATATTTTCATTCGATAAAGCTGTGATTGCATGTGGTGCATTTTCAAAACAATTAACCGATCAAATGAATGAAAAAATTCCGCTAGATACAGAAAGAGGGTATCATGTACATTTTAAAGGATATGAACACTTACTTCAAAGACCAGTAGTTTTTCAAAATAGAGGTTTTGGAATTACACCTATGGAACAAGGTTTGAGAGTAGTAGGAACAGTAGAATTTGGGGGTTTAAAAAATCCATTAAATAAAAGACGAATTAAAAATCTTGTAAGAAATGCAAAGTATTTGTTTCCTGATTTACCAGAACATGAAGATGAGTGGCTTGGATTTAGACCAACTTTACCAGATTATCTACCTGTAATTGGACCTTCAAAAAAATATAAAAATATTTTATATGCTTTTGGTCACCATCATTTAGGCTGGACTCTAGGAGCAATAACTGGAAAAATTATTTCAAAAATTATCAATGAAGAAAATACTAATCTAGATTTAAATCCTTACATATCAACAAGATTTTAAAGAAAGAATAATTTATTAAAAAAATATGATTAAAATTGCAATACTTGATGATTATCAAGATGTCTCCAAAAAATTTATGAAATTGGAAAAATTTGAAAATAAATGTGAATTTAAAATTTTTAATGAACCATTTTCAAACGAGGATGAAGCTATAGATTGTTTAAAAGACTTTAATGTACTTATAATTATGAGAGAGAGAACAAAAATTACTCAAGAATTAATTTCTAAATGTAATAAATTAAAATTAATAATTACAACAGGTATGAGAAACAAAGCTATTGATGTGGAATCTGTAAAAGAAAAAAAAATCATAGTTTCGGGAACTGAAATTCATTCGAACCCAGCTGCAGAATTAACGTGGACTTTAATAATGGGTTTAGCAAGAAATATTAAGGAAGAAGTTGACAATATGTTCCAAGGTTATTGGCAAACAACTTTAGGAGTAGAACTTAAGGGAAAAATTTTGGGTATTATTGGATTAGGAAAGATTGGAAAACAAGTAGCAAAAGTTGGTAAAGCTTTTGGCATGCAAGTTGTTGCTTGGAGTGAAAATTTAAGCCTTGAAACAACAAAAGAATTAGGAATTCTATCTATGACAAAATCTGATTTAATAAAAAATTCAGATTTTATTTCATTACATGTTGTATACGGGAAAAGGTATAAAGATTTGTTTACAAAAAAAGAATTTAAAGAAATGAAAAAAACTGCTTTTTTAATTAATACATCGCGTGGCCCTATTATTAATGAAGTGGACTTAATAAATGCATTAGAATCTAATATTATAGCTGGAGTTGGTTTAGACGTTTATAACGAAGAGCCACTATCACAAGGTCACAAATTAAGATTTCTTCCTAATGCTTTTATACTGCCACATGTTGGATATGTTACTGTTGAAAATTATTCACTTTTTTATACCCAGATTGAAGAAAATCTACAAGCCTATATAGATGGAAGCCCAATAAGATTAATAAACTAGAATATATAATTTTTAAAATATAAATATTTTGTTATAGTTTTATCTATGAAAATAAAAAGCCACGTACCCAAAGGGAATAAAACTGATAGCTGGTCTAATGCTGAAGCAGATTTTGATAATGGCAATGATAGTTTAGTAATATTTGGAAATCCAGTTATGGAATCTTGGGAAAAGCCATATATGAAAAAATTAGCTGACACCGCATGTTTAAAAGGGGGTAAAGTTTTAGAGGTAGGTTTTGGACTCGGTATTGCATCATCTTTCATTCAACAAAATGCCATAACAGAACATCATATTATAGAAGCAAATCAAGATGTTTTTAAAAAGCTTCAAGATTTTTCAAAACTATCAAAAGTTAAAGTGTTTGGATACCAAGGGCTATGGCAAGAAGTAATAAATAAATTTGAAGAAAATTCATTTGATGGGATTTTATATGACACATATCCAATAAATGAAAAAGAGTTACACATCCATCAATTTAATTTTATAAAAACAGCTTACAAATTATTAAAACCTAATGGTGTTTTAACTTATTGTAATTTTACATCTTGGGGAAATCTAAGAAAAGAGTACAAGGATGATTATGAAATGTTTGAAAAAACCCAATCTGATAAGTTAACAGAAATAGGATTTTCAAAAATTAAATTACATCAAGTACAAGTGAATCCTCCTGAAAGTTGTAATTATTATCAATTTAAAACAATTTTAGCTCCAGAGATAATCAAATGAGATGGTTAAAAAAATTATAAACAAGAATCTAACAGAAGAGCAAAAAGCAATTTTATTTAATGAGTCAACAGAAGCTCCTGGTTCAAGTAAATTAAACCTAGAAAAAGGAGAAGGTACTTATCATTGTGTAAATTGTGATACTCCATTATTTAACTCTCAATCAAAGTATGAAAGTGGTTCAGGATGGCCTTCCTTTTATGAATCTTTACCAAGTGTATTTGAAACTAAAATAGATAACTTAATTGGATCACCAAGAACAGAATATCATTGCAAAAACTGTGGTAGTCATCATGGTCATTTATTTGAAGATGGGCCTAAGCCTACTGGAAAAAGATATTGTAATAATGGTTTATGTTTAGTCTTTAAAAAAAAAAGTTAATCTTTTAAGAGAGAATCTAACTTTCCTTCAACCTCTAAGGCTTTTAATTGATCGTAACCGCCTACGTAATAATTTCCAATAAAAATTTGAGGAACACTTCTAGCCCCATTTGTTCTTTTTAACATTTCATCCATTTTAGTTGTATCAGTGCCAATATCCATTTCATTATATTCTGCATTTTTTTTAGATAAGAGATGTTTTGCTGCAGAACAGTAGTTACACATTGGACCTGTATAAATATCTATTTTTTTCATTTTTCTTTCTATATTATATGGTAATTAAATTATATGTTTCCAGTAAATTATATATTATTTCTTCAAATTATTTTATTTCTATTTATTACACCTGGCACTCCTAGAATTGTAATTATGTCACATGCTGTAACCTATGGAGCAAAAAAATGTCTATGGACTGCATTAGGAGATATTAGTGCAAATATAATCCAAATGATATTAGTAGTTTTTTTTATAGGTGGACTTTTGTTAGATAATCCAGAACTACTAAATGCTTTAAAGTGGCTAGGGGTATTTTATTTATTCTACTTAGCTTATGATACATATTATTCAAAAACCTCAAATATAAAAACTGGGAAAGAATATAAAAAAAATATTTTTTCTTTTTATAAAGATGGTTTTCTAGTTGCTGGTACCAGTCCTAAAGCATGGATGTTTTTTCCACTTATTTTCCCACAATTTTTAGATTTTAATTCAAATTATCACGTTCAATTTTTAATTTTAATGTTCACATATATTTTGTTAGATTTTTTATCTTTAATGTCATACGCAATAGCAGCAGAAAAAATTGTTTTATGGTTAAAAGGCAACCCAAAAACAATAAATACAATTTCAGCGTGTGTTTTAATAGTTATTGCATTGATTATTGTTTTTACACAAAAATATTAATGCTAACTCCTATTGTCATTTTTTTTGAAAGAGAGTTTAATCAACTATTGAAAATAAATTAAAAAAGAGAGGATATAAATGAAAATCAGAAATATAATAATCTCATTTGTTTCTGCAATAGCACTTTTAATTTCGGCTTCAACTTTATCTTTAGCTAAAGTTGTAGGAGATAAAATAGTTTTAGGTGCAGCAGTATCATTGACAGGTAAATACTCATCAAATGGTGTTCATACTCAAAATGGCTATAACTTAGCTGTTGAGAGAATAAACAGTATGGGAGGAGTAAAAGTTGGTGGAAAAAAATATAAATTTGAAATCATCTATTACGACGATGAATCAAATTCAGGAAGAGCTGCTCAACTTGCAGAAAGATTAATAAAACAAGACGGCGTTCAGTTTATGCTTGGACCGTACAGCTCAGGTTTAACTAAAGCTATGGCACCAGTAACAGAAAAATATCAAGTTCCTATGGTAGAAGCCAATGGTGCATCCAGATCATTATTTACAAAGGGGTATAAATATTTATTTGCAGTACTTGCTCCAGCAAACTTGTATCTTGATGTAGCTATTGATTTAGCAGTTGAAAAAAATGGTGGAAAGCCAGTTAAGATTGCACAAGCTTTTGAACAAGATGCTTTCTCACAAGATGTTAGATTGGGTATTTTGGATGCTGCCAAAAGAACAGGTTCTACAATTATAATTGATGACAAATTACCAAAAGAACTAAATGATATGGCTGCAACTTTAGCAAAAGTTAAAGCAACAAAGCCAGATGTATTAGTTGTGTCTGGTCATACTAAAGGTGCCTTAACAGCAATCAGACAAATATCTGAAATGAAAGTTGATGTTCCAATGTTAGCTATGACACACTGTGATGCTGCTAAATTATCTAAACAGCATGGTAAAAATGCGCAGTATGCACTATGTGCTTCTCAGTGGCATAAGTCATTATCTTATAAAGATAAATACTTTGGTGGTGGAATGAAATATGCTGCAGACTTTCAGAAGAAATTTGATTATGACCCTCCTTATCAATCAGCAGAGTCATCAGCAGCTTTATTAGTATTTAAAGACGCATTTGAAAGAGCAAATTCATTTGATACTAAAAAAGTAAGAGATGCTTTAGCTGCAACTGATATGCAAACTTTTTATGGAAACATAAAATTTGCTGAAGGTGGTCAAAACGTTTCTAAGCCAATGGTTCTTTTTCAAGTTATCTGTAATGATGATGGAAGCAAGTGTGAAAATAAAGTTGTAGCCCCTACAAAATGGGCTTCAGCTAAATTAATACACCCAATTCCTTCTTGGTCTAAAAGATAATTTCTAATATACAAAATGCTCCCTATTACTAGGGAGCATTTTTTTATAAATAAAAAATTTTATGGATTTTTTAATTTTTCAAGTACCAATGTTAATGGTTCAAGCGTCAATGGATGGAATTCTTTTAGGAATTTTATTTGCATTAATTGCTTATGGAATGGCATTACAATGGGGGGTGATGAATATAATTAATATTGCCCAGGGAGAATTAGTAATCATGGGCGGGTACATAGCTTATTTTATGTATCTATCAGGAATTCATCCTGCTTTTGGTATTATTGTATCACCTATAATTATGTATTTTGTAGGTGTTGGAATGTATAAATTGGTAATTAATAAAGTTGTTGATAGAGATTTATTTATTTCCATCTTAGCAACATTTGGTATTAGTATTTTAGCTCAACAATTAATGAATTTTGCATTTGGAGCAGATGTTGTTGTTGCACAGTCAAATTTTGGAACAACTATGTTATTTGACAATATGGTAACAATACCTAATGCTAAAATATTTTCAGGAGCTGTTTGCATAATTACAGCAATAATTCTTGTAACTTATATGAAAAAATCAAAATTAGGCAGAGCCATTAGAGCAACAGCTCAAAATGCAAGAGCAGCAAAAATATTAGGTGTTGATACAGAAAAAGTTTATGCATCAACATTTGGAATTAATGCAGCTTTATGCGGGATAGCTGGAGCGTGTATTGCAATTACATTTACTCTTCATCCTTACACTGGTCTACCTTACACAGTTAGATCTTTTATGATTGTAATCATTGCTGGACTTGGAAATTTACCAGCTGTAGCAATATCAGGAATGGGACTTGGAATATTTGAAGAATGGGCTGATTATTTATTAGGAACAGAATTTAGAATTGCAGCAGTATTTTCGTTACTTGTTGTAATTCTTGTTTATAGAAGATTTAAATTATCAAGAAAAAGAGAGTATTTAAAATAACAACAGGAAACATAATGAATAAAAATACTTTATTATATACTGGATTATTAATATTTGGTTTAGTAGGAGCTTTTGTATTTCCTTCATACAAACTTCAGTTGTCATTTCTTTATATATTAATTGTTTTGGCTATGACTTGGGATGTTCAAGGTGGACAGATGGGTTATAACACATTTGGTAATATTTTATTCTTTGGTGTTGGAATGTATGTTGCATCAAGTACACAAATTGCAATGTTTTTTTCACTAGCTGAATGGACAGATGCAGGAGGGGAAAAAACTTTTGTTCATACTATCCCACAATTCTTTCAGGGCTTTGGTGCAGGTTTAATATTAGCAGGTATAATTCCAATGTTAATTGCTGGAATAATTGGTTATGGAATTTTAGGTTTAAGAGGTCATTACTTTGCAATATGTACATTAGCATTAGGAATTGCAGCTGGTGAAATCGCTGGTGGAATAGAAATAATTGGAGCAGGACAAGGAATGACCGTTCCTGTTTGGCCGAAAGGATTTGGGACAAATGAACTATCTTCTCAATTTTTATATTACTTAAGTTTTGCCTTAGCAGTAATTACTTTCCTTTTTTTAAAGTGGGCATACAGCACAAGATTTGGACTAGTACTAAATGCAATAAGAGACAATGAAGATAAAGCAGAAGCCATGGGAATTTATACTATGAGATATAAGATTATTGGCTGGATGGTTTCAGCATTTTTTGTTGGCCTTGCTGGAGGTCTAATGGGACATATTAATGGATATATTGAGCCAACAGAAATTGCATTTGCAGGACCAACTTTTGGAGTATTTATGGTTTTAATGGCAATACTTGGAGGAAAGGGAACTTTATGGGGACCTGTTATTGGAGCAACAGTATTTCATTTATTTAAAGAAGGCTTTTGGACATATTTTTTAGGTTGGCAATATGTTGCTTTAGGAGTTTTGATAGTTGTTATTGTAGTTTATTTCCCAGAAGGAATAATGGGATGGTTGAGAGAAAAATATCCAGAAAAATTTGGAGAAATTATTGATGAAGAAGATCGAAAGGCACAGGTAGAGCTAAACTAATGTCCATATTAGAAGTGAGAGAGGTAAGCAAATCTTTTGGAGGTGTCAAAGCTAATGTTGATATTTCAATGTCAGTTGAAAAGGGTTCTATTGTAGGATTGATTGGGCCCAACGGATCTGGAAAAACAACATTATTTAATTCAATTGTAGGAACGTATCCAATAGATAGAGGTTCAATTAAATTTAATGGAAAAGAGGTTTCTGAATTACCAGTTCCAATTGTTGCAAAGCTTGGTTTACTTAGAACATTTCAACAAACAAGAATTTATGGAAAACTTAATTGTATTGAGAATATGCTTATAAGCCATAAGCATGAAAATGATGGAATTTTAACTGTATTTGAAAAAATACCAGAAAAATTAGCTGATAAAGCTGAAAATTTACTAAAATTTGTAGGGTTGCATCAAAAAAGAAAATTAAGAGCTGGCGATTTATCTTTTGGTCAGCAAAAATTATTAGAATTAGCAATGGCGCTAATGAACGAGCCAAAAATGCTATTATTAGATGAACCAACAGCTGGAATTAACCCAACATTAATAAATGGAATTATCGATCGTTTAATTAAAGTGAATAAAGATTATGGAATTACTCTTCTAGTTATAGAACATAACATGAAAGTAATAATGAATTTGGCACAAAAAGTATTTTGTTTAGCCCATGGCGAAATGCTAGCAAATGGAACGCCCGATGAAATTAGAAAAGATAAACGAGTTTTAGATGCTTATTTAGGAGCACAATAATGTCAGATCAATATGAAGTTTTAGGAAAAGCACCAGGCCCAAAAGAACTAAAAGAATTAGTTTCTGGTGATAGCCATGTAACTATCAAAAAACTATCAGCAGGTTATGGAAAAATGGAAATACTTCATGATTTTGATTTATCAGTAGGTAAGGCACAATCTTTATGTTTAATTGGTCCTAATGGAGCTGGAAAATCAACAATCCTTCATTCTATTTATGGATTTACTAATATTTTTTCTGGACAAATTGAAATTGAAGGAAAAGTAATTACAAAATTAACACCTGCAGAAAAATTAAAATCATGTGGAATAGCTTATATTTTACAAGATAATTCAGTATTTCCAGATATGACTGTAGAAGAAAATTTATTAATGGGTAGTTATATAAAAGAAAATACAGAAGATTCCTACCAAGAAGCTGAAAAAATTTTTGAAAAGTATGAAAGATTAAGAAATAGAAGAAGTCAACCTGCAAAAGTTTTATCA